>TARA_R110002033_G_scaffold11624_3_pt1 | contig 98629 bp, 90 predicted proteins | sample TARA_R110002033 | Tara Oceans TARA_R110002033 (sample SAMEA4397051) | marine metagenome | biome: Polar Biome; feature: [SRF] surface water layer (ENVO:00010504); material: water (ENVO:00002006), including particulate matter (ENVO:01000060) such as... | depth 5 m | reverse complement strand
AATTTTAAGCGGCGAACACTCCAAATCCAAATGGCGCGCTACACCTTTTTTATTGGGGATTACGCCTGTGATGACGGGGGCATGTCCGTGCCGGTGCCAATTGGCGGCCCCAAACCGTAACCGGCCAGAAACAAATCCACGGCAATCGTGACATGTTCTTCCAGGTTCGCGGTTCTGGGGACCCATTTGATAAAGGTAACCTGGCGGATGTCATAGTCCGACTTGATCAGGCTGATCAAAAAGCTGGCGGCAAGTTCGGGGTCGCCCTTGGGGAAGTTACCCAGGTGCATTTGCTGTTCAAAATAGCTCGACATCAGGCGCCGTCCGGTCATCAGGCCGCTTTCGTAAAAAATCTGACCAAGATGGGGGAAACGCGATACTTCTGCTAAAAACATCCGCATATAACGTAGCGTGTCGGACCCGGTTAAGGCCGTCATCAGGTTGTTGCCAAACTTGATCAAGGTGTCGCGCAGGGGTTTTTGGGACACGGGCAAATCGCGCATGATTTTGGTAATCCGCCCTGTGCAGTCGCGAATCACGGCTTCAAAAACACCGTCCTTGTTGCCAAACAATTCATAGATCGTACGCCGTGATCCGCCTGCTTTTGCGGTGATCATTTCCAGGGTCGTTCCGGCAAGCCCATGCTCGCAAAAAAGTTCACGGGCCGCTTCAATGATGGCTTCGCGACGTTTTTCAGTGCGTGGGTCAATTTTTTTCATTTCAGACAAGCTGCCATTCCATTTTTAGATCAATTTAATTCTTGACCGGGGTACTGACCAGTACCATATTGCACGAAATGGTACTAATCAATACCAAAAGGAATGACGCTAAAAAATGAACGCTAAAAAAATCGTGCTGCCTTTAATTGCCCTGGCTGCAATTGGTGGCGCTGCTTATTACGGTTTCTATTGGCTGACCGACGGTCGCTATCACGAAGAAACTGATAATGCCTATTTGCACGCTGACCAGGTGGCAATTTCACCCAAGGTGTCGGGTTATATTGACCGTTTGCTGGTGGAAAATAACCAGACCGTCAAAAAGGGCGACCTTTTGATGGTGATTGGTGACGAAGATTATCAGGCCAAATACAATCAGGCCAAAGCCGCCTTTGAATCGCGTATGGCTGCCCTTGATACAATGGACAAGCAGATTGACCTGCAACAGGCTTCTATCGATCAGGCTGCCGCAAATCTGGCTATTGCCAAGGTTGACCTGAAGACAACCGGCGAAGATTTTGACCGTTACAAGGATCTGGTCAAAAGAGGGGCCGCCAGCCGCCAGAAATATGACTACGCCGTTGCCGACCGTAACAAGGCCGTTGCCCAGGTCAATGCATCAAAGGCAACGCTTGCGGTGCAGCAGGGGCAGCTTGAAGTTCTCAAGGCACAAAAGATCGAAGCAGAACGTGCTGTGTCCGAAGCCAGTGCCGATCTGGATCTGGCCCAGCAAACCCTTGACGATACACGCATTTTTGCACCGTTTAGCGGTGTCATCGGCAATCGGTCGGTGCAGTTGGGCGCATTGGTGCAGCCCGGCGAGCAATTGCTGGTTCTGGTGCCGTTGCCCGGTGTTTATGCGGTGGCCAATTTCAAGGAAACCCAAATTGGCCATATGGCACCGGGACAGAAAGTGACGCTTGAAGTCGACGCCTTTCCTGACACGGAAATTACCGGCGTGATCGATAGTTTTGCCCCTGGAACCGGCGCACAATTCAGCCTGCTGCCGCCTGAAAATGCCACTGGAAACTTTACCAAAATCACCCAGCGTGTGCCGGTGCGCATCAAACTCGATCCCAGCCCCGTTGCTGATGCGCTGCGCCCCGGCCTGTCGGTGGTGGTTGACGTTGATGTGCGTGATGCGTCGGGTGACATGCATGCCTCGGGCACCGGGCTTGCGCCGAACCAGGCCTTGGTCCGCGACCTGTCGGAACTGCAATAATGGCCGAAAACACCCGTTACCCGGAACGTGAACAGCACATGGCAGCAGATGCCGGTGCCGCGAACGTAACGGATATGGCAAATACCAATAGCGCCCCGGATTTGCGGGCCAGCGCCGATGACCGTATCGCGTCAAGTGCTGATGCTGGATTTGACTCTGGATCTGATCCTGCTGCGGCATCTGTTCGCGCATCGGGCGGGGCAGGTGGTGCCGGTAATGGGGGAAAACCCGGCGGGCCTCCCCCGCATGGCCCCGACCATATTGATCCGCTGCACTTTATTGGCTGGATCGCGATGGTGATCGGCATGTTTATGGCGATCCTTGATATTCAGATTGTTGCCAGTTCGCTTGAAAATATTCAGGCCGGGCTGTCGGCCAGCCCCGATGAAATTGGCTGGGTTCAGACATCCTATCTGATTGCCGAAGTGGTGATGATTCCGCTATCGGGCTTTTTGTCGCGGCTGATTTCAACGCGCTGGCTGTTTGTGCTCTCGGCTGCCGGTTTCACGATCATGAGCGTGTTTAGCGCCATGGCGTGGTCGATCAACAGCATGATTGTGTTTCGGGCATTGCAAGGTTTCCTTGGCGGCGCAATGATCCCGACGGTTTTTGCCACGACCTATATCATTTTCCCCAAATCCCGCCAAAACGGGGCCAGCGTCATTATCGGCCTTATTGCCACAATGGCACCCACGGTCGGCCCGACTTTGGGGGGCTATCTGACCCAGTCATTGTCATGGCATTGGCTGTTTTTGATCAATATTGTTCCGGGGATCATTGTTGGTATCGTTGTTGCGATGACCTTGCGGATCGACAAGGGTGATCGCTCTTTGCTGAAGGGCTTTGACATCGAAGGTCTGGTGGCAATGGCGGCTTTTCTGGGCAGTCTGGAATATGTGCTCGACGAAGGGCCGCGCAATGACTGGTTTGATGATCGGGCGATAACCTATGGCGCGGTGATCTGTGTGCTATCGGGGCTGTATTTTCTGTGGCGCATGTTTACCTACGAAAAACCGATTGTCGATTTAAGTTCGTTTACCGACCGTAATTTTTCCATGGGCTGTATTTTCAGTTTCACCCTGGGGATCGGCCTTTATGGCAGCGTTTATATTTTGCCGTTGGAACTGGCCCGTATCCGCGGGTTTGACAGCCTGCAAATCGGCACCATCATGGCCGTCACCGGCGCATGTCAGTTCATTTCCGCGCCGATTGCGGGGCGCCTGATGAAGGTTTGGCCACCCCGTGCGTTGCTGGGGCTCGGGTTGGCTTTGTTCGCGCTGGGCCTTGGCCTGAACGGTTTTCAAAACAGTCAGCTTGGCTTTGATGAATTGCTGGTTCCCCAGGCAGTGCGCGGCTTTGCCCTGATGTTTTGTATGCTGCCCATTACCAGTCTGGCACTGGGCACCTTGCCGCATGACAAAATCAAAAACGCCTCGGGCCTGTTTAACCTGACCCGTAATCTTGGGGGTGCCATCGGTCTGGCCTGCATTAATACGCTGCTTGATAATCGTTCCGATCTGCATTGGGCGCATCTGGCTGAATATATCAACCCGGCCAACCCGATATATCAGAACTACCTGAAGATGTTGACGGCACGTTATGAAGCACTTGGCATCGCGGAACCGGCTACGGCGGCGATGAAGTCGATCAGCGGCATTCTGACCCGTGAATCCAGCATGATTGCCTTTAATGATGTGCATCTGGCAATGGCGGCGGCGTTTGTTCTTGCCCTGTTATTGTTGCCGTTGGCGAAAAAACCCAATGCAATGGGGGCTTCTGCCCCGGCCCATTGATATTCTGATTGGTTCTTTGCCGATATGGGAATGAACCGGAGGAAAAAACCGCGCTGGACTCTCCCCCCGACCCCGCCTGCGCGGTTTGCCGACCCCCGAATTGCCTTGTGCAGTTCGGGGGTTTGGTTTTGGGGTGTGGTGAAGCACGACAGGGCGGACAGGGATTGCACGTTTACCGCGATACCCAAAACCCCGGTTCAGGCGTCACGGTGCGGCACGGGGAAGCGTATTATTATTGGCTGGCAACGGCCAGCCGGGTGGCACGAATTTTGGCCCCCCGTCGTTTGCCAAATGTGATCATGGTAATGCCACATACCACCAAACCGGCGCATACCCAGAACACACTATCTGGTTTGGGGCTGGGGGTTGTGGTGAAACGTGCCGCTGCGGCTTCGATGGCCAGCAACACAAATGGCAAAGAACTGGTGGCAAGGATATAGGACTCAATACCTGCCAGTTTGATGGACCGAAGGGTCAACACCATGGCCGGGCCGCGCAACAGGGCACCAATGATCAAACCAGACAGCACGGTTTCGAGGCTAAAGAATTTTTCCAGCGACAGGGACGGCAGATCAATCGGCGATATGATGCCGATCAGGGGTGGGAAAATCAGAAACATGGCCGACGTGATCAGCAGTAAAACCCCGGTAAAGCGCAAATGCGCCCAACTGTCGCTGACCTGGTTATGCGGGTGTTTTTCCGCAACGACCGAGGATGAAATGGCGGTAACCTCGCTTGCGAGCATCAGCCAGACCGCAGGATTGGTAAAACCGCCGGGCAGGTGAAAAGCCATCCATCCCGCCCCGGTCAGCAACAGGGCATGGCCGATCCATTCGCTTTTATGGGGGGGGCGACCTAAAATAAAGGTCGCGGCAAGGGCGGCCATCGGCATGCCGGTTTGTGATAAAATACCGCTTTGCGGGGACGAGATGTAAATCAGCGCTGCTGTCCAGGTTACGCCGGTCAGCACGCGCAAAAAACCGTAAAACCAGTTTACCGGCAGGGTAAATTGCCGCCACGGAATGGGCCGCCCGGGCGACAGCATAATTAATGCCAGTCCGCCAAAGGCCAGTTGCCAGCATGTCATGGCATAGGCATCGGCATTGAATTGAACCAATGCGACCCGGTTGGCAACCAGCAAGCATGCCCATATCAGTGTTGTTAACATCAGCAGCAGTAAAACAGGCATATGAAAAATCTCAAATTTGTATGAACATGCAGAGTATTGCTGTTTCAGAATTGAATATCTATGCTGCTATTTTTGATGCAGCTATTCATTTTTGTATCACCGGTCCATTTTTGCGCACCGTTTGCAAATGGGCGAGCCGTGTACGGGCAGGGAACGACGGCAGATAGAAAACAAAAGGGGGGCAGGACCATGATGCTGGCAGGAAAAACACCGGACTGGGACCATGTTCGCATGTTTCTGGGCATTGCGCGGGCCGGTAGCCTGCGCGCTGCATCGCAGGAAATGGGCATAAGCCAACCCACCGTGGGTCGCCATTTATCCGCCCTTGAGGCCAGCCTTGCCGTCACCCTGTTTGATCGCCTGCCGGAAGGTTTGCGCCTGACCGATGCCGGGCGCGATTTGATGCCGCGTGCCGAAGCCATGGAAACAGCCGCCCTGGCTTTTCACCGCCACGGCGATGCCATTTCGGGTGTGCGCGACCGCCAGGTAAGGCTAACCGCGAGCCCGTGGGCGGCACTGTTTTTGGCTGATGAAATTGGCGCGCGACCGGACGGATTGTTTTTAGAAATCCGCCAGTCCGACGACACCCAGCTTTTAACCAAGCGCGAAGCCGATTTTGCCGTGCGCCACGGCCTGCCGCTGACGGGCGATTTTGTTACACGGCGTCTGGGGTCTATTGCCTGCGCGGTTTACGCCGCCCCGCCTCTGGCAGCCCAAATGCTGGCCCTGACCAGGGATCGTATTTTTATGGATGCGCCCTGGGCCTGCTTTGCCGAGGAATTTGACCTTTATGAAAGTCAGCGCTGGCTTTTGGGGCATTTGGGTGACGCCAAACCGGTGTTTCGCGCGGGCACCACGCCCATGTTGCAACATGCCATACGAAGCGGGGTTGGGGCCGGGATTTTGCCATGTTTTCTGGGCGATGAAGACCCGGGGCTGGTGCGGGTTTCGCAACCGATTGCGGCGCTGAATTCCGACATCTGGTTGATTGTGCATCGCGATTTACGCAAAGCCGAAGGTATTCGCATCGCGGGCGACTGGGTGGCGGACCGCTTTAAAATCCGGCAATTGCGGCTTGGCGGGGCGACAGGTCATGCCAGCCATCAATGTAGCCTGGCATAGTCTGTGCCGCTGGTTTTTGGTGTTGTGCTAACACTATTCTGTCCGGGTAAGCTGTTTATGCCAAAGCTCGTTGATCGAAACTGATCAACGAGTCCCTCAAACTTCTCTGAAGCCCGCGCCAAACGCTTCCGAGCCATCTGTCCTTTGCCGGTAACAGAGGTGTCTCCGAAATCATTCCGGTTGATTGTCCGGATGCTTCATCCTGCAGCGTTCTGGTTTAACCTTACGGTATCATGCGATGCGGGCAGGGCCGTCATATCTGGCGAAAATTGCGCTGCTTCATTGTGACGGACCCATGGCAAACAGACTGCAAGAGTTTGGACTCCCGGCTATCAATCTGGAAAATAACGGCAGTATTTACGGATAAAAGGCTGCTCACAGGCCGATCACAGAAAGGTGTGGGGCGGGAGATTTTAACGAAAATCAGTAGGCGATATCCATTTATCTATTTGATTTTAAAAATGAATAATATTTTCTTCCGGGGCGGGCAAAGGGCCTGTTCTTATCTTGGGGTACGAAAAGCCACGATTCAGGTATTGTCATCTTACTAATCAGTAAGTAAGTTTTGCCCATGACCCAAAAGACATCGCCCAAAGCCCTCGAAATTATTGATCTTGCGCGTTTGCTGATTGCCAATGGCGGTTACAATGGTTTTAGCTATGCCGATATTGCCAAGGCCCTTGGCGTCACCAATGCCAGCATCCATTACCATTTTCCGGCGAAGGCCGATCTGGTAAAGGCTGTTGTGACCCGGTATCGGGAAGAATCCCGCCGTCAGCTTGACCTGGCGGCAGCCGCACATGACGATCCGGTACAGCTTTTGCGGCTTTTTATCCAGTTTTGGGAACATTGCCTGCATGACGGACCGTTGCCGTTTTGCATTTGCGTGATGCTGGCATCTGAATTGCCGTTAATTCCCGATGCTGTTGCCGATGAAGTCCAGGGGCATTTCGACGATTTGTCTGGCTGGCTAACCACGGTAATGGAACGGGCCGAAGCCCGGTGCCAGGTCTGCCTGCAGGCCGGTGCAAAGGCTGAGGCGCGGATGCTGATGACGCTGGTTCATGGATCTATGATATCGGCACGGGCCGCCCGTGACCCCGCCTGTTTTGGCGCAACGGCCTGGCCCGCGCTGGAACGATTGTTAATTAACGCCCCCGCCGCCCCGTAAATGTAAAAACCATCACCAACATGACCTTTCCCGCATTTCAGGTGAAGTGCCTTGAGGGATTGTCAGCCTGATCACGGCTTTTTTTGCGACACAATATTTCTGTCAGCTGGCGTGCCCAATTGACGGGAAAACGAACCTGCCTGCGCCCGTATAACAGCACTTTTTCTGCTGTTTTTAACGCTTCTCCCTCCCCCGTCTCCAATCTACAGGAAGATCACAATGAAACCTTTTATCGCTCTAACCCTGGCCACCCTTGGCATTTCCGTTGCCTTTGCCCCGTTTGCCCATGCCGAGCCCATGCCCGAACGTTTGCGGGGCAGCATTACCGCGCTTAACCCGCAATCGCTGGTGATCCATACCCGCGATAACAAGGATATTACTGTCACCCTTGATGATCAGACCCATTATGCTGCTGTGGTTCGCTCCGGCCTCGATAATTTAAAAGAAGGCAGCTATATTGGCACAGCCACCAAAACCATCGGTTCCAAGCTGATTGCATTGGAAGTATCGATATTTCCACCCGAAATGCGCGGTGCCGGTGAAGGCCATTATGCCTGGGATAAAATTTCCGACACCACACTTGCCGCTGGTGCCGCCACAGCCAGCGCCATGACCAACGGCAATGTCGCCACCGTTGCCAGTTCGGGTGAAACCGATGTTCACAGTGCCATGACCAATGGCAATGTGTCCATGGCTGCCGCCAAAGGCGGACTTACCGTTTTGAATGTTACCTATAAAGGCGGTGAGCAGACGGTTCTTGTGCCGCCAACAGCCCCGATTGTGGCTTTGCAGGCTGGTACAAAGGCCGATCTGACAACGGGAGCGCGTGTTTTCGTTGTCGCCATTCACGATGGTGAAACCACAACTGCCAAGCTGATTGCCGTTGGCAAGGACGGCGTCATCCCGCCAATGTAAACGGCAAAGGCTTGCCTGAGCGGGTGGGGCTTGTGTGTTGTATCTTATCTTCATGCCCCACCCCCTTACTGGCTGTATGCCGCCGGTCTGATTTTCAAAATGGTGATTTTCATGAAAAATCCTGCACAACCATTGGGGCGACCTGCCCATTCGCTGCCCATTCGCATCATGCACTGGGTAAATGTTTATGCCCTTGGCTGCATGATGTTTAGCGGTTGGGAAATTTACAATGCCTCGCCCGACTTACCGTTTTTGTTTCCCCAATGGGCAACATTGGGCGGGTGGCTGGGCGGTGCACTGGCATGGCATCTTAGTGCCGCGTGGCTGTTGGTAATCAATGGGGTGGCTTATGTGCTTTACGGCATTTTTTCAGGTCACTTCAAACGCAATTTGCAACCGCCATCGCCCGGGGCCTTTTTAAGCGATATGCGGGCAGCGATTTGCCTGCGTTTGCCGCACAAAATCGGCCATTACAATGCTGTTCAACGCCTGTTTTACGGCGGTGTGATTTGCATTCTGGCGATCGAGGTTTTAACCGGCCTGTCGATCTGGAAGCCGGTGCAGTTTGGCGGGCTGGTTTCGCTATTTGGCGGCTTTGTTCTGGCCCGCAATATTCACCTGGCAATGATGATTTTGATCGTCGGTTTTATCGTTGTTCATCTTGCTTTGGTCGCGATTGTACCGCGCACGCTTGTTTCCATGTTCAAATCTGTTCCGTCTGATCAGCAGGAGGCACATGATGCTTAAAAAGCGTATTAAGCCGGTGATTACGCCAGACGATATTCGTGCCGATCTGGATCGGTTTAGCCGCCGGGCATTTTTGCGCGGGTCACTGTCGCTGGGCGGGCTTGCGATGTTAACCGGGTGTAATTTATCCACCGATAGCGGTGTTGATGCTGCGTTAAAGGCAATCTTGCGGTTTGATGACAAGGTGCAGGCCAAATTATTTGATCCGGCGCGTTTGGCACAAACCTATCCCGCCAGTGCCATTACCGACCCGTTCCGCTTTAATGCCTATTACCCCGATTGGCAGGTGCGCGGCGTTCCGGATGACTGGCGGCTGGAAGTTGCCGGGCAGGTCACCGACAAAAAAGCCTGGACCCTGGATGCCTTGCAAACCCTGCCGCAAGAAAGCCAGATCACCCGCCATATCTGCATTGAAGGCTGGAGCCAGATTGGGCAATGGCGTGGCGTGCCACTTGCGGTGTTTTTGCGCAAAATCGGGGCGGATACGCGGGCGAAATATGTAAAATTCACCTGCTTTGATGATTATACCACCAGCATTGATATGGCGAGCGCCCTGCATCCGCAAACCATTCTGGCACTGGAGTTTATTGGAAAACCGCTAAGCCCGGAATGGGGGGCACCTGTTCGCCTGCGCATCCCCACCAAGCTGGGGTTTAAAAGTGCCAAGAATTTAAGGGTCATCGAAGTCACCAACAGCTTTTCCGGCGGTTATTGGGAAAATCAGGGATATGACTGGTTCGCCGGGGTTTGATTTTGCTGGTAACGGCTTTGCACACAAAAAAGCCGCCCGGCCCGGCAATGCGGGTGGGCGGCAGGCGGGGTAAACGAGCGGTGACAGAGTGCACTGGCGGGATAAGTCGCCCACCAGTGCAAATGCTTTAGTTCTTGATCGTCATGGCAACGGGTTTGGGCGTTGCATGGGTGCTTACCGGCAGGATCGGGTAAACGATCCGGGGTTCTTCACCCGTCAAGGTCCGCAAGAAGGCGGCAATGGCCGAAATTGATTTATCATCAAGTTCGGTGCCCAACTGGCTGGTTGCCATAATGCCAACGGCCTGTTCCAGATCCCAGACCTTGCCGGTATGGAAATAGGGGGCCGTTAGCTCGATATTGCGCAACGGGCCAGCGCGGAAGACATAATCGTCATCGGCAGTCTGGGTGACGGCGAACCGGCCTTTATCGTTGGCCGGTAAAATGTCGGAGCCGGGTTTTTCAACCACGCCAAACGGATAATAGCCGTTACCACCCACATTCACGCCATTATGGCACGAGGCACAGCCGCTATCCATAAACAGGGCAAGGCCTTCTTTTTCCTGATCGCTGAGGATCACGTCATTGCCTTCAAGGAACTGGTCAAAACGGGATGTCGGGGTGATCAGCGTGGCTTCAAAGGCTTCAATCGCTTTGGCCATGTTATCAAACGTTACCGGGTCGGCTTCGCCGGGAAAGGCTTTTTTGAAATGCTCGATATAGTCGGGCATGCTTTTTAGCGTGGTTACAACCCGTTCCGGGGTGCTGGCCATTTCAACACCGGCCTGAACCGGGCCTTTGGCCTGTGCCTTAAGGTCGGCGGCACGGCCATCCCAGAACTGGGCAATGTTGAAAACGGCATTAAATACGGTCGGCGAATTGCGCGGGCCTTTTTGCCAGCCATGGCCGATCGACGTTTCAAGGTTATCGTCACCGCCCATGCCCAGATTGTGGCAGGTGTTGCACGAAATCAGCGCACTGGATGAAATGCGGGGTTCAAAAAACAGCATTTTGCCCAGTTCGACTTTTTCATGGGTAACGGCATTGCCTTTAACCGCCGGAACAGCCGACGGAATCACTTCAAAATAATCACCTGCGGCTTTGCGCAGGGCAGCATTATCGACCTTGTCGGCGGCAAGGGCGCTGGTCACAAATCCGATGCACAGGGCGCTAGCCCCCAGCAACCGGACGAAGCTACGGGTGGTGTTCATGATGGTCCCCTCTCTCATATGCGAGTGGTGTCACATCATCACTGTAACCTGCTGAAAACCATGATTTATGTCAAAAATCTAATTTAATTAATATTGATATAAAATATATTGCCCTGGTTGCTTTGAAGGGCGTTAAATATGCGTTTGCAGTGCGGTTCGCAGCCTTCCCCCTGAAGGGCGAGATCAGGTCTCGATAGTCCCTGTCGGAATTTCGTATGTGGTTTCCCGGTCAAAAATCTGGTCGGTCAGGCTTTGGGCAATAACCGGTGCCAAAATAAAACCGGGATGGGCAAGTGCAAGAAACAGGTTTTCAACATTTTTCAAACGCCCAACCCGCGCCCGGCCATCGGTGCTGTCGGGCCTGTTGCCCACATTTACCGATATGATACGCGGGTTTTTGACCTGGCGAAAAACGCTGCAAACAGATGCCAGTGTCTGATCGGCCAAGTGTTGCAAAGCGTTTGACGCCGGATTTTCCGGCATGTCTTCGGCAATGATGAACAGGTCTTTTTCAAGTTGGCGAATTTCAAGTTCCGGGCCGCACAAAACACCTTGAAACCCGGAAATTTCCGCCTGTATCGTGATCAGGACGGCAGGCGAAGATATGATGCCGTGATGATTGCCAAAGGGTGAAACCAGCGCAATGCTATCCGTGCCTGATGCAACAATAACCATATCGGTTGCCAGTTCCGTGCCATTTAGCACAATCGCGCGCGCCTGATTGTTTTGCACCACAATCTGGTCGACGTTTTGACCGAAAATCATCTCTGCACCACGATCGCAAAGGGCCTTGCGATAATGTTCAAGGACGTGGCGTGGATGCAGCGCAAAATCGTCGGGGGAATAGGCGGCACATTCGGGCGGATGAACAATGAAGGGGGCAAGCATGGCAAATTCAGTGCGGGTTACTGCACGTGTGGAGGTGCCTTGCTGCTGGTGTCGGCTGGCCAGATCAAAGGTCTGTGCGGCATTTTTTGTCCATAGAAGGGAACCGGTTGCCGGGGGAAAAAGCGTGCCGTCAAAGTCTTTGTTCAGCGCTTGGTAACGATCAAATGCGGCGCGGCAATAGCGGTGCACAGAAAGATCGTCGGCGGGGTCGCGGGTGATATAATTGATCCAGCCAAAAGACCGGCCACTGACCCCGCATCCCGGTGTGTCGTGGCGATCGACCAGCCGCACAGATGCCCCGGCACGGGCCAGGAAAAAGGCCGTTGTGATGCCAACAATACCCGCACCGATCACGGTTACATGGGGGGTGGTCACCATTGCGTTCCCTGTTATGGCCCGTTGGTGCCAGGAAAAGGAGCGGGCGGGGCGGATGCAAAGGGCGCGAAGTGACACCCTTTGCACTTTTGCATTCCTTGTAACCCCTGGCTCATCGCACCAGATTACAGCAGCTTTTCCTTGGGATCAAATTTCGGTCCCGGTTCAGCCGACAGCTTTTCAAATACGCCTTCGAGCGTATCGGTCACTGAATAGAGCTGGCGGTTGCTGGGCCGTGCAAAGCCATCCTCGATGATGCCTTCGATCATCGCCAGGCATTTGTCCCAGTACCCCAGTGCGTTTAAAAACACCAATGGCTTGTCGTGAATGCCAAGCTGGCGCAGGGTTAATGCCTCGAACGCTTCATCAAGGCTGCCCAGCCCGCCTGCCAGTGTGACAAAGGCGTCCGAGCGGCGGAACATTTCCACCTTGCGCTCGTACATTGACTTGCACACAATCAGTTCCGAAAGACCGGTATGGCCGACTTCAATGTCGTCAAGATGGGCGGGAATAATGCCGACAACCTTGCCGCCGTTTTTCATCACCGCATCGGCAACCGCGCCCATAAGGCCAATGCGCCCGCCGCCGTAAACCAGGGTAATGCCGCGTTCGGCCATCATTTTGCCAAAGGCGATGGCGTTTTCCTTGTGTTGCGGGTTCACACCATTCGATGCACCGCAAAACACACAAATCGAGTTTATTTTCGTCATGACGGCCTGCCTTGTTGTTATCTTGTTGCAGGAAAGGATGCGTTAAAACCGGCAACGGTTTCAATGACCCTTTCATCCCCAGCTTAGCGTATGATATGCCTGCGCCGTCAATGATATCTTGATGTCAAAACCGGTTTTGATGACAGGCAGGGGGCCGGTGATGTTGCAATGCGCCATTTTGCGCAATGTCCTGCGCAGCCCGATTTGTGCCGCAATATGTCGTATTGTGGCGATCCCGCACTGTGCTTTCCTCTGACAGGGGCCGGTACTGTTGGAATATGAAAAGATGTACAACAATAAAGGCAGGTTCATACAGCGTGTTTGTCGATAGCCCATTCTGGTTTGCCATCCTTGTTTCCGGCATTATTACGGCAGTGTTGATGCTTGCCCTTTGGCTGGGGCTGGATCGCGCTGTGGCGCGGCGCATGGCCTTGTCGGCGATTATTCCCGCCATTCTGGTTGCGGTGCCTGCGGCCGTTGGTTTGCCTGAAGGTATGCGGGGCGGGGCCGGAGCGGTACTAACCGTGATCCTGATCGGGGGGCTTGCCGGGATCATGATCGATGTGGCCCGTTTTTCGGTCCGCATCGCATCGGTTTTGGCGTGCGTTATCCTTGTCGGGGGCGGTTGGCTGGTGCTGGGCGATGATGTTAGCGGGACAGCGGCTTTGCTAGGGCAACTGACATTGCCAGGAACGGCGCATGTGGTTTCGGTGCTGGCATGGGCCGGATATTTGGCTGTGGCCCTGGTGCTGGCTTATGTGACCCTGCCCGATTTTGCCGCCGATGCCGCCGAGGATGGCGGCAAAACAACGAAGAAAACCAAAGCCAAAACAACAAAAATAACATCAACACGCAAAAACAAATCGGTCAGCCGCGATACCGATGGCGGCGACCGTGGGCCGGGTGCGTTGTCGGTATTTTTCGCCCTGGTGTTTGGCATGGGCATTATTGCTGTGCAATTTGGCCTGCGGGATTTGAAAATCCTGCATGGGGCAATGGCAATTGCCTTGCTGATTGCCCTGATCTCGGAAAAGGCCGCGCCGCAATATCGCGCAGCGGTCTGGTTGTCGATGGTGGGGGCCATTATGGTGGCGGGCGCAACGGCAATTTTGCGTGCACCGGCCAGTCTGGTTGCTCATGCGGTGCTGGTTCTGGTGATGTTTTCCGGGACCGGAACCATCTTGTTGCATCGTGTCTTGCGCCTGGACCGGGTTGCCGCCAGCGGCACAAAGGGGGGCAGCAGCCGTGAAGCCGGTATTTTGTGGGCTGGAAGTGCGGTGGTGCGCGTGCTGGTTCTGGCCTTGCCGGTTGGCATGGCCGCCCTTGTTGCCTTTATCGGCGCTGCAATGACGGCACCCTGATAAGGTTTTTCGGTAATCCCCCCTGTTTATTGCGGGTGATGGTCATCACATGCATACTTGACGGGCATAAATACCGATTGGTAGGCCCAAAACAGGGCCGTTGAAGTGCAATTTGACGCATTTCCAACAGCTTGATGCATTTCCGGCTTTGTTACGGTATGGAAACTGTGCGATGAAAGTAGTACAAGTTTCCAATAAGCGTGTCGGGGGTGGGGACCGGATTGGATTTTTCATGATGCAAAGCCGCATATTGATGCAATTCTGACCTTCGGCGAATAAAAGATAACCATCGTTCAAGGATATTTTCCGGTGAAACGACCTTATATCCTCGTCATTATCGGCGTTTTGCTGATCATTGCTGCCATTGTGCTAAATTATACGCTGACCGGGTCAGACGATGACGCCGACGTTGTATCGTCATCTTCGGCACCTGCTGATACCGGCACGACACCTGCGGCTGATCCCGCGCCGCAAACCGGCGAAAAAGCCAAAGACACCACAGACAGCAATGCCCCTGATGTCATCGATCCCAGCTTTGATGTTGTGCGTGTCAGCCCGGATGGTAATTCGGTTATTGCCGGGCGTGCCGAACCCAACACCAAGGTTCGGGTACGTGAAGGCAAGGACGTGATCGGGGAAGCCACGGCCGATAACCGCGGTGAATGGGTGATTTTGCCGGAAAAACCGCTGGAACCGGGGGATCGTGAATTATCGGTTGAAAGCGAAGACAAGGACGGCAAGGTTCAGTCGGGCAATGAAGATGTGGTTGTGCTGATCCCGGAAAATCCGGCAACTGAAACCACCGCACCGATGGTTGCACAAAAAAGCGAGACTGCCGAACCGGAAGCAAAATCTGACAAGCAGCCGATTATCGCCCTTCGTGTTCCGTCACAAGGCGAAGGACCGACAACTGTGTTGCAGGGACCTGGGGCCGTTGCAGAAAACAAGGAAATCGCGAAGGCCGCCAATCAGGCCGCAAAGGATGCCAACCAGCCTGAAATTGCATCGTCAATGCCGCGTCTGAGTGTGGGTGTGGTTGATTATGATGATAAAGGCCAGGTTGCGATGTCGGGCGATGCTGATCCTGATCATGATATTCGCGTTTATCTGGACAATAAATTTGTCGGCACGGCCCCGACCGATCCCAAAGGCGACTGGTCGATGACGCTGGGTGCTGATATTGACCCCGGGCAGTATAAATTACGTGCGGACGAAGTTGACAAAAAAGGCAAGGTTGTTGCCCGTGTCGAGCTGCCGTTTGAACGTGCCGATGTCAAAAAGGCCATGGAACCGGGCAAACGATATGTGGTGCAGCCGGGCAACAGCCTGTGGCGGATCGCGCGGCGTACCTATGGTAATGGTATTCAATACTGGGTGATTTATCATCGCAACGAAGATCAGATCCGCGACCCGGACCTGATCTATCCAGGCCAGATTTTTGCCCTGCCGGAAGAAAAAACATCCAACTGATCAATTGATTTAGGCCGCAATACAGCGATTTTCCGTATTGCGGCCTTGCCGTGCCATCGATTTTAGCAAATTGGCTCCTATATGCAGCGGGAGAAGGGGGTGGCGGCCCTTGTTCGATGTTGCTGACTTTTGGGCATCGATTGTGCCGACCCAGACTTTGTTACCGGGATCGTGACGGATAAATGCCTGCCGGTTTGGTGCAGATTGGATGGTGAATTGCTGTTGCCCTGGTGACGTGCCACAGTGCGATGACAGTTTGTTAAACTGGCCCGGCTGGAAACGCCGCCTGATTGTTAACGGGTCCCGTCGCGGGGTATATTTGCCGCCGCTGGACCGCCAAAACCGGGTGATCTGATCAACAATAGGGTCAATGATCCGATTTATGGTGAAAAAAGCACCATTGGATGATCCCCCTTGTTGAAGGGAAAGGATCGCCAATGATAAGAACATGCCAGACGTACCACTGATTGGGGCGTCGCATTGCAACCAGGGAAGATAACTTTGAAATCCGTTCTTGTGCCGATCAATTCCGAAGGCTGGAAATTTATTGCGATTTTCGCCGCTGTGACCGTGATCCTGTTTCTGATCGCCCAGCCATTGGGGTGGATTGGCGTGATCCTGACCTTGTGGTGCGCCTATTTCTTCCGCGATCCTGACCGGGTGACGCCGATCAGCGATGATCTGGTGATTGCACCGGCCGATGGCCGCATTTGCATGATTTCGCAGGCTCCGTTGCCCAAAGAACTGGAACTTCAGGACCAGTCGCCGCGCACCCGTGTTTCGATTTTCATGAATGTGTTCAATGTTCACGTCAATCGTTCGCCGATCAATGGTGAAATTGTTGGCGAAGCCTATGTGCCGGGCAAGTTTGTCAATGCCGAGCTTGATAAGGCGTCCGAACATAACGAACGTCAGATTTTGCTGGTGCGCGACAAGGATGGCCGCGAGTTTGGCGTGGTTCAGATTGCGGGCCTGGTGGCACGGCGTATTTTGTGTGATGTTGGCCGTGGCTCCATCCTTAAGGCCGGGGAACGTTTTGGTCTGATCCGGTTTGGCTCGCGCGTTGATGTTTATCTTCCGGCTGGCGTCGAGCCCAAGGTCTGTGTGGGACAATTGACGGTGGCAGGTGAAACCGTGCTGGCAGATGTTTCCGAAACAACGGCGGTTCCGGCAACCGGGGAGATCCGTTAATGGCCTATGGTCCTGATCGCAAACGGCCCCGGCGTTTCAAGGCATTGTCCCTGTCACGTCTGGTCCCCAATGTCGCAACCCTTATGGGGATGTGCGCCGGGTTGACATCTATCCGGTTTGCCATGCAGGACCATTGGGAAGCCGCCGTAACCGCCATTCTGATTGCGGGCATCATTGACGGGTTGGATGGGCGTTTGGCCCGCATGTTAAACGCATCCAGCCGTTTTGGTGCAGAACTCGACTCCCTGTCGGACTTTGTCTGCTTTGGTGTGGCACCGGCTCTTCTGATGTATTTCTGGTCGCTTCATCAGTTAGGGCCGATTGGCTGGGCCTTGTGCCTGTTATTTGCTGTTTGCATGTCGTTGCGGCTGGCACGGTTTAACACCCAGATGCTGGGCGAACCGGAAATGCCCACCTGGGCCTACCGGTTTTTTACCGGGGTTCCGGCCCCGGCGGCGGCGGCCCTGTCGATGTGGCCGATGGTGTTAAGCTTTCAGTTCGGCGCCTATGTTTTTAACAGCCCGTTTATTACCGCCCCCTATATCGTGCTGATAGCTGTGCTGATGGTGTCAAGAATGCCGACATTCAGTTTTAAAAAGGTCAAGGTCCCGCGTGCCTGGGTGTTACCGTTGATGTTGGCATTCGGCGCATCGGTGGCCTTTCTGGTATCATCGCCGTGGTTGACTTTGTCGGTTATTGCCGGGGTTTATTTTGCCACGTTTTTCTTCAGCTTCCGGTCCTATCGCCGGATGGGCGTTGAACAGCAACAACGCCAGGATGAACCCGAGGAAGAAGAAGATCTGGGTCAGCCCGATGATGACCCCGAAGATGGATTGAACCGGGTTCACCAGAACTGATAACATTGGCAACAGCTTGTATTATCAGGCCCTGTTGTAGAAATTGACGTTATTCTGACGAAAAGGCCAGCCGCTTGAAACGGTTGGTCTTTTTGCTTTGGCAATGCAAGAGGGTTATGTGCTGTCTGCCGGGTTGGGAATCAGCACATTTACCGTTTAGAACGGCGAATTGGGCTGCGACAGTCGGGCTGCTAAAATACCCTTTAGAATGTCGTTATATCGCGGGCGGTCTTTTGGGGGGATCCATGCCTTATAATATTGTGTCCAGGGCATGTCGGGATATGCATCCAGAATGTTATTCACCGCATCAATTACCTGTTTGCCTTGCCTGTTTTTGGGGCACCCCATTGTAGCGCTGACAAAGGGGGGCATATTGGCAATCGGCAGCGATATAATCTCGCTGTTGTAATTGCTTTGGCGAAGGTGATATTCGGCCTCGTCGGGCAGGTACATCACCCAGTCCAACCGGTCGATTTCCAGCAACTGAATGAATTTGTCATCACTGCCGACGGTGATGATATTGGGTCGGCTCAGATACTGGCTAACGATATCATCAATATATTGCCCATAGGATCGCCCCTGACGAATGGCTGTGATGATACCATTATTGGCCAGCAGGCGGTTGATATCGATTTCGTTTTTGTCATTCAGATAAGGTCTGAAAACGGGCATTTTCTGCGCCAGGATAACCACCGATGGCGGCAGGCTGATCAAAATCGGCTTGGCAAAATAGATATATTCTTTGCGCCTTTTGGTTGGGATCAACGTAAGTGAACAGTGCAATTCCGGGCTGCGCATTTCAGCCAGAAGGCGGGCAAGAGGCACTGTTTTGACGATGTGATGATATTGCGGCAGGCGGTCAATCAGCCAGTTTTGCGTTTGGGTTGCATATCCCTGAAGGGTGTTGTTCTGTTCGATATAAGCCGGTGGAAAAGACGAATACGTCCATGTGATGTCCGGGGCAGCGGCGGCACCTTGCGTTCCGGCCATCCAGAACAGAACGGTCATAAAACAGGCTGTTATGGCGCGGCCATGCATCCCAGTTTCTATTGCCATGACGATCAGGTCCCCTGTTGATCGATCAACCTGTGTTTTGCATTTTGATCCTGACGATTTTATATCCCTTGGTATAGATTAATTCGACCTGGGTGATAAAAAAGCTGCCCTTTTTGCAGAGGCAGCTTTTTCTTTTGGGAACGTTAATCAGATCAGCGTTTCAGATAGGTCGGACCATCAGAGGGTGGCAGGCTTTTCTTTGCGCGCCAGCGCCGCCACGCCTGGCCGGATTTTGCAATCATAAGCAAGGAACATGGCGTAAACACCAGGGTCAGCGCGGTTGCAAAGGTCAGGCCAAAGGCGATAGAGGTTGCCAATTGGACCCACCACTGGGTGGAGGGGGCACCTATGGAAAACTCGCGGGTCATAAAGTCGATATTGATTTGTAAGACCATCGGCACCAGTCCAAGAATGGTTGTGACCGTGGTCAGCATGACCGGGCGCAAACGTTGTGCACAGGTTTGTAAAATGGCGTCCTCGATACTGTCCGCCGTTAGTTTCAAGCGGTCATAGGTATCGATCAGAACAATGTTGTTGTTCACCACAATTCCGGCCAGCGCAACAATACCAATGCCGTTCATAACAATGGAAAAGGCCTGCCCGGTTAACAGCAACCCGCCCAGCACCCCGGCGGTCGACATCACAATCGCCACCATGATCAAAAGGGAACTGGTGATCGAGTTAAACTGTGTGACCAGAATGATAAACATGATGAACAGCGCCACCGAGAAGGCGTTTTTCAAAAAGTCCGCCGATTTTTGCTGTTCTTCGTCCTGGCCTTTGAATTCAACACTCACCCGCGGGTCAATATCGAGGGTTTTTAACCACTGTTTAACCTCCTGGACCTTGGTATCGACCAGAACACCTTCGGTCACATCGGCCTTGACGGTAAGTGCACGGCGACTGTCGACCCGGTGCAGGGTGCCGGTTTTGGGCTCGGCGGTGCGGGTAATAAAGTTTGATAACGGCACCAGTCCCTTGTCGGTCACAATCTGCAATCGTTGCAATTCTTCCAGGGTGCGGCGGTTTTGCGGGAACCGGCCGACAATGTCGATTTCCTCGGTCGAATCATCGGGGCGATAGGTGGAAAACTTGATGCCGTTGGTCACCAGTTTTACGGCATTGCCAATCGAGGTAATGTCGGCACCAAATTTCAAGGCCTGTGCACGGTCCACCTTGTATTCCCAGTCAATGCCAGGGGGGGATTTGCCATCTTCAAAATTGTAAAGGCCGCCCAGCTTGTGCAAACCGGCAATGATTTTGGCCGACGTAACATCCAGAATATCCGGGTAGTGTGATCGCAACTGAATTTGAACATCCTTGCCTTGCGGCGGGCCTGCTTCGGCGGCACGGATTTCGACCTGAATCCCGGCAAGGTCACGCGTGGCCTCGAGAATTTTATGTTCAATTTCCTTGGCCCTGGGCCGTACTTTCCAATCGGCATATTCCAGCTGGATCACACCAATCACGTCTTCAGGGGCATCATCGCCGCTTTGGGCAGAGGTGCCCGCGCGGCTATAGACTGTATCAAACCAGTGATGGCCGCTTTCAGATTGGTCATCAAGTGCCAGAATGCGGTTTTCAACCTGATGCACCAGCGCATCCTGTTCGTAATAGGACAAATTTCCCCGAGCGCGAATTTGCACTGCGGCCTGTTCAGGTTCGACCGATGGGAAAAATTCAAACCCCTTGCCGTATTGTCCAAATGCCGCCCAAACCGCAATCAGGATGACAAAGGCCAGTGGAATGATCAGCCAGTAAACCCGCAGGGACGCCTGCAGAATGCGAATGTAAAAGCCGGTGCCGCCGGTCAGTTTTTCCAGCTTGTCGGTTTCACCAGCGGCGACGGCGTCGAGGGCATCATTGGCGGCCATGCCCGGTTTGCCAAACCGCGCGCCGACGGTTGGCACAAAAATAAGGGCCATGGCCAGCGACGCGGTTAACGTAAACAGCACCGTGATGGGCAGAAATTTCATAAAATCGCCGACCACATCGGGCCAGAAGGCAAGGGGCAAAAAGGCCGCCAATGTGGTTGCGGTCGAGGCAATGATGGGCATGGCCATACGTTTGGCCGCCAAAGGATAGGCCTGCTTGCGGTGTAAACCGTCCAGCATTTTGCGATCGGCATATTCGGTGACCACAATCGCCCCATCCACCAGCATGCCCACAGAAAGGATCAGCGAGAACAACACAACGATATTTACCGTCATGCCCAATCCCCACAAAATCAGGATCGCGGTCAGGAATGATCCGGGAATGGCCAGCCCCACCAACAGACCCGAGCGCCATCCCAGCGACCAGATCACCACCACCATCACCAGCAAAATCGCCAGAATGACACTGTTTTGAAGATCGGTCAGCATGGTGCGGATATCGGATGATTTGTCCTGTGAATAGGTAACTTTTACGGTTTCCGGGTATGTTTGGGCGGCTTCGGCGGTCACCGCCTTAACGTTGTCGATGACAGCAATGATGTTTTCGCCAACCCGCTTGGAAACCTCGATGGCAATGGCAGTGCGCCCGTTAAGGCGGGCAAAACTGGTGGCATCTTTGAAGGTGCGATGGACGTCGCCAATATCGCGAAAGCGGATCACCGAATCCCCGTCGACCAGCAACGGCATGTTTAAAATGTCGTCGACACTTTCAAACAGGCCTGGCACCTTGATGTTAAACCGCCCGGCACCGGTATCAAGCGCGCCCGCCGCAACCAGCGAGTTGGAATTGCGCACAAGTGACACAATGTCGATCCCTCTGAGGCGATAGCTCTGGATTTTCATCGGGTCGATGACAAATTCCACCAGTTCTTCACGGTTCCCTGCCAGATTGGCCTCTAGCACCGCAGGCACCCCTTCGATATCGTCTTTCAGGTTTCGCGCCAGGCGCAACAAGGTGCGTTCAGGCACCTCGCCAGACAGGGTGACGACCAGTACAGGAAACAGCGACAGGTTTACTTCGTGAACTTCGGGGTCGTCGGTATCGTCGGGCAGGTCGGATTTGGCAATATCAACCCGTTCGCGGACATCGGCCAGGGCGTCGTCGATATTGATGTCACTGTAAAATTCCAGTGTTACCGACGCACCGCCCTGATAGGCCTGCGATCGCATTTCCTTCACACCTTCAATGGTGCGCAGTTCCTGTTCCATCGGGCGCAGCAACAGGCGTTCGGCATCCTCGGGGGAAATACCGTCATGGTTCATTAAAACATACAGGATCGGAATTTGAATATCCGGGTCGGCTTCCTTGGGAATTGCGTTATAGCCAACCCAGCCCGCGACCAGCAACAGGATCAGTGTCATTATGACGGTGCGGGACCGGTCCAGCGCAAGATCAATAAGAGACATGGTGTTGTTTCCTCTGCGCTTGCAAACTAGTTGCCAGCATTTTGCGGCTGTTGCGCGGAACTGGCGGGCGTTTGGGCCGGTGCATCTGGTGTATTTGGCGCCGTTGCTGTTTCACCGGGTTGACGGGCACTGGTCGGGACATGGTCGATGCGGTCTATCGTTACCTTTGTGCCTTCCTTCACCCAGTCTTGCCCCACAACGATCAGATCGATCTGGTCGGGAAGACCGGTAATCCACACATGGTCGCGGTCACCGCCGCGCAGGGCCACGGGGTAAAATACCACCTGGCCGTTTTCCACACCGCGCACCCCCAGTTCGCCATTATCATTTAACGTCAGTGAGGATGATGAAATCTGATGTGCCTTTTTCGTGCCAACCGGAATAACCAGCTCTGCTGTCATGCCGTCGGCTAGGGCCAAATCGGCGTTTTCCAGTTCTACCTCGATCCGGTAGGTGCGGGTTTGGCTGTCGCTGGCAATGGCGGTATAGCGCACAACCCCTTGCCGGATACTGCCATCAAACAGGCGGACATGGGCCATTTGGCCGACATCAAGCTGGCTAATGGAATGTTCGGGTACATAGGCAACCACCAGCATCGGGTCGGGCTGGATCACGGTGGCGATGGTATCGCCAATTGAAACCAGGTTGCCCATTTCGGCCGCGCGGGTTTCGATGACGCCATCAAACGGGGCGCGAATGGTGGTTTGTGACAATTCAACTTCGATGGCTTTTAAATCGGCACGGGCTTCTTCCAGCTCTGCCTTGGACTGTGCCAGCCCGGTTTTGGACCGGTAATCTTTTTTTGCCAAACTTATTGCGCCGTCATATTGCAGGGCGCGCTGATCGACCAGGGCACGCGCCTTTTCGAGGCGGGCGGGGCGGTCATCGGCGGCAAGGCGCACCAGAACATCGCCTTTTTTAACCCGCACGCCTTTTTCTACGCCAATTTCCACGACGCGCGATGATGTTTGGGCGCGAATGTCGGATTTAACGGCGGCTTCGGTGCTGCCGGTCAGGATCATTTCATCAACATGGTCCTGCGCGTGCGATGCCATAACCCTGACAGAGGGGGCTGGTTCGTTCGGGGCGGTGTCATTACCGGCCTTGGGGCCAGCTGTGGTGGCGGCACCCTTATTCCCTGCTTCGGGGTCGGGGGCCTCGCCGGGCAGCATGCTTGAGCCAATCCACAAAACAGCGCCAACAATCAGCGCAATCGCGATCAAACGTGAAGCATTCATTGGTTTCGCGTTCCTAAAAGATCTGTGCCTAAGTTCTATCGGTTGCCATTTTTATGTTGCGCAGTTTTATCTGGTCAGGATGCGCGCGAACGGCGTTTACGGATGTCAGCCAAAAACGGCTGTTTGTTTTTTACAATGAAGTCCAGGGTTGCCCGACAAATTGCATCGCCCAAGCCATTGAGGAACACGCAGCCTGCGGTGTTGTCAGCGTCTTTTTGCGACGATAAAATACGTTCCAGCATTACTTCCTGCCGGGTGGCATATTCGTCGATCAGGGCTTCGCAAAGTTCCACCGGAAGTTCGTCGGCAAAAGACAGCATGAATAAAATGTCAGACCGGTAACGATCCTCGCCGGGCTGTGTTTGGAACAGGGTGCGCAAAAAGCGGCGTCGCCCTTCCGGGGTCAGGTGGTAAACTTTTTTGTCGGGCCGGTTTTCCTGCTCCTGTTCGGTGAAGGTTACCAGGCCGTCCTGGCTGAGCTTGGTCAGGGCAGGGTAGATCGAGCCCAGCGATGCCATTTGAAAAAAGCTGAACTCGCCCTCTTCAAACATTTTGCGGATTTCATAGCCGCTGGCATCACCCGCCATCAGGGCGCCAAGACATAGCGAACGCATATCCATCGTTGTATCTGCTGCTTTCTGTGGTGCGTTTAATATATCAATTCGATATATATTGGTTTGCAGTATGACGGTTCGATATAATCACCGTCAAGGTTTATTCGGATGTATCTTTTTCGCGTCACTTGTGGCGGATTTGCTATTGCGGGCTGACAGAGTGGAAACTGGCTGAAAAATAGGAAAACTGCGTCCGTTTATGCAGGATCGGACGCGCAAAAACGCATTCGGACATATAGATTAGATACAATTTAGCCAGCATGATTGATGCCTGTAATCTATAGTTGCAGGCGAAAGGGGAAATACCGGGTGTGCAGGATGGAAATGTTTTGAATACAGTCAGTTTCTATCAGGGGGTTGAGATGTTCGTCTCGGTCCTGGGACTTCTACAGGCGGCTTTTTTTTGCGTTTTGCTGTTATCTGAAGGGCGCAGGGCCTATCGGGCCAATCGCTGGATGATTCTTTTTATCGCGGCGGTTTGCGCCAATCTGATTGAGGATATTATTGACGTATTTGGCTCGTCTTCTGTTAATTATTATAGCGAACTGATTTTTCAACCGTTCAATTTCGTTATCGCCCCGGCAATCTATCTGTATTTTTGCGAAGCTGCCGGTGTGGTTAAAATTCGTTACGGATTACATTTGGCAATTGTGCCGGTCGTAGCAAATTTGACGTTTTGGCTTTTAATCGGTATTCCCGCACCGCCTGCCAATGGTCAATTGACCTCTGAACTTGCGGCGACCGGCAGCCCATTAATGTCCGGGATTTTTAACACCATATATTTCGGGATCAACCTGCAAGCTGTGATTTATGTCGTGTTGTTATGGCATGTCGCCGCCCGTTATTTCCGGCAGGTGCAAAAACAACTGGGTGCCAGGCGCGATGAGACGGCGCGATGGCTGCGTAATGTGCTTGGCAGTGTATTGTTTATCTTTTTGGTCTTCTTCGTTCTGAAATTTGCGGGTGATTTTCACCATCAAAATGAAGTTTGGTCGTTCCAGTTTTTAAATGTGGCATTTCTGCTGGTGTTTTTCTGGCTTAGCTACACCCTCGCAACCCAGCAGGTTGTTTTTGTTTTACCCGATTGGGATGATGCCGACGGGCATAACCTTGCAGATGATCTTGAGGGGGACGGTGATGTTAAGGCGGCGGTTACCGGGGCAACATCATCACATGGGGTAAATTCGGGGTTGGGTAGTTTATATGATAAAGGTGATGGCGAAAAAATAAATGGCGGAAATTCAGGGACTCCAGAGTTACCGATTCGTCACTTTCTGGACAAAAACGAATCGGGGTTAAACCGACACGGCGAATCGAATCCAATGCGCCTCGCCACGGTTGAACCAGAGGCTGTTTCGCGTCCGGATGAAACTGTATTGGGTGCATCGCAGCAGGTGGCGGATCGCGCCGATGATACCCAAACTGACACGGCAGAACCTGCCCGCGGGGGGACGGACACGCTGCCACGGCCCCTTCTTGACGAAGACGATGCCCAACGTGCCCTTCGGCGGTTACAGGTTATTCATAATCAGGGCGACCTGCTGCATGACCCGATGATATCGTTGCCAAAACTGGCGCGTGCCGTTGGTATTTCCCCCAACCAGCTATCCTATGTTTTGAACCACCATGTCGGGCAAAACTTTTTTGACTATGTAAACAGCGCCCGTATTGCCGAAGCCCGCCGTATTTTGCTTGATCAACCTGATCGGCCCATTCTTGATGTTGCGCTGGAGGTTGGTTTTAATTCGAAGTCGACATTCAACCTGGCATTCAAAAAAATCACTGGCGAGACCCCAAGCAGCCTGCGCCGTAAGGAAAACGTAACGTCCTAATGCGCAATAGGACGTCATTTGGCGACCGAGATTACCCGCAAGGACGCCATGTGGCCATAAAACAGGCAAACTGTTCTGATCAACACGGTAATGAGCAAACAACAAAATCGTTCAGTATCCGATCACAATGACCAATAATGGAGAACTCGTTTGGACATGAGACTGCATCATATACGTTATTGCCTGGTGCCCGCGTGCATGGCAATGGTTGCCTTGCCTGTTGCGGCACGGGCCGATGACAAGCCGCCCATGTCCCAGCCGGGGGCAAACCCGGCAGATGACATGCTGCATGAAAACGGGTCGGCAGGAAATAATACTGAAAACACCATGCCGAAGAATGACGGCATATCTGCTGGCAACGCGTCCTATAGCGATCAGTGGCTGAAAGGTCGCTGGCAGTTGGGTGCGGTTGGCAATGTCGAGACATCGCCCTATCGCGGTGCCGATGATTACGATCTGGCTGGCCTTCCCTGGATCAGCTTTGATAGCGAACGTCTGCATGTCGGGATTGACGGGATCAAGGCGAAGATTGTTCAGGGTAACTGGGGCAGTGTTTCGATTTTGGGTAACTTGCGCCAAAAGCCGTTCGATGATGATGACAGCTCGTATCTAAGGGGTTTGCATGATCGGGACTGGGCGTTTGAAACCGGTGTTGCCTATGATCGTGACATTGGCCCGGGCAGCGCGCATCTCGAATATCTGCACGATGTTAGTGGTGAGCATGAAGGCCAGCAGGCTGATGCAACCTACACAGTTCCATTTCAAACCGGGCGTTTTCACTATGAAGTGGGCGGCGGCGTTATGTGGCGTGATTCGGATTTGAACAATTATTATGTCGGGGTTGAACCGGGCGAAGCCCGTGCCGATCGCGCGGCATATTCCGCTGACAGCGCCTTTTTGCCGCATCTTGATGCATCGGTTGGCTATCAGTTGACCCAACAAATGATCGTACGCGCCAACGCCAGTGCAACCTTTTTGCCCGACGAATACAAGGACAGCTCGATTATAGAGGATGACGTAATTTATGGTGTTGGTTTGGGGCTGGTTTACCAGTTTTAAGCCAGCGTCAGGTTATGGATGGTCTTTGGGCAGCGTGCGAAAATGCGCTGCCCAAATTTATGTGACCATTGCATCGGCAGCGCGCAGCACAAGCGATGTGTTAATGCCGCCAAAGGCAAAATTGTTGGACATGATATGGTCCGTTTCAAGTAACCTTGGCGTTTCCATCACATAATCGAGCTCGGCACAGCGCGGATCAATCTGTTCAAGGTTGGCGGTCGCCACAAACCGGCCTTCGCGCATCATTTCAATGCCCAGCCAGGCCTCGATGGCGCCACATGCGCCCAATGAATGGCCAAAATGACCTTTCAGGGTGTGAATAGGCACCGCGCGGTCAAAAACGGCCCGCGTGGCAATGCTTTCGGCAAGGTCGCCATGGTCGGTTGCGGTGCCATGGCCGTTAACAAGGCCAATGTCATTTGCGCTTAAAGCGGCATCTTTCAGGGCATTTTGCAGGGCAATCTGCATTTTGTCGGCGGCGGGCTGGGTAATATGCGCCCCGTCGGAATTGGTGGCAAAACCAACAATTTCGGCATGAATTTTTGCCCCGCGTGCCTTGGCGTGGTTGTATTCTTCCAAAATCAGGGTTCCGGCTCCTTCGCCAATCACCAGTCCGTCGCGTCGCGCGTCATAGGGGCGTGGGCTGTGGCGGGCGTCGTCATTGGCGGTGCTGGTGGCAAACAATGTGTCAAACACCGCGACCATGGTCGGGCAAAGTTCTTCGGCACCCCCGGCAATCATCACATCTTGCATGCCATATTTGATGGCTTCATAGGCATAGCCAATGCCCATGCTGCCCGATGTACAGGCGGTGGATGTGGGAATGATGCGGCCACAAATACCATACAGAACGCCAATATTGACCGCAGCCGTGTGGCTCATCATCTGGATATAGCTGGTTGCGGTAATACCGCTTGACGACCCGGTTTCAAATAGCCTTGTAAACCCCAGCACCGGCGGCGTACTGCCAAAGGATGACCCATAGGCAATGCCCAGCCGCCCGCCGCGCAAGATGGCGGTTTCATCGTGCAAACCGGCATCTGTCAGGGCGCTATCGGTGGCGGCCAACGCCATTTGCGCCACCCGGCCCATGCTGCGCAACTGTTTGCGGTTAAATTGCCCCTTCAGGCTAAAATCAGGGACGGGCCCTGCCAGCTTTGTATGCAAATCATATTTGCCGTCCCATGCGTCCATCCGGCAAATGCCGGTTTCGCCAGCGTTCATGCGGGCACGGATGGTTGGCCAGTCATTGCCAAGGGCGGTGACGCCCGACATGCCGGTCACAACAACGCGCCTTGGAAACCCCGATGACCCGTGGCTCATAACATGCCACCATTCACACTGATCACTTGCCGGGTGATATAGGCAGCATCGGGACCGCATAAAAATGAAATGGCCCCGGCGATTTCATCGGTTTTGCCAAACCGGCGCAGCGGGATCATGGCGCGCAATTCGGCCTCGGGCAGGTCGGCGGTCATTTGGGTTTCGATAATGCCCGGTGCCACGGCATTGACCGTAATGTTGCGTTTCGCCAGTTCCAGCGCCAGCGATTTAACCGCCCCGATAATACCGGCCTTGGACGCCGCATAATTCACCTGGCCGCGATTGCCCGCCAGCCCGGCAATGGATGTAAGGGCCACAATTCGCCCCGGTTTGCGCCGTTGCACCATTGGCATGACCAGCGGTTTGACCACATTGTAAAAACCACCCAGATTGGTGTTGATCACGATGTCCCAGTCAGTGTCTTCCAATGCGGGAAACGCACCATCGCGGGTCAGGCCGGCATTAAGGACCACACCATAAGGCGCGCCATGTCGGGCAATATCCTGTTCGAGGGCAGTGCGGGTTTGGTCACGATTGGCGATATCAAATTGTATTAACCGTGCCTGTTGGCCACAGGCGGCAATATCGTCGCATACGGCCTGTGCGCCTGCCTGGTCGGAATGATAATGCACAATAATGTCAAAGCCATCACGGGCAAGACGGCGGGCCGTTGCGGCCCCGATGCCCTTGCTGGCACCTGTTACCAGAATGGTTTCTGTCATGGGTTCTTACGGTTTGTTTTGGGAAGGACGGTTGATTAATTTTACGTGTTTGGCTGATACACGTTTACACGGGCGCTGACAATCACCTGTTGGTTACAGCAAACCGTGCCATCGAACACCGCCATTTCCCCGTCTTCGAATATGTTTAAAATTGCAATTTCCAGCCGGTCGCCCAACTGAAAACCATCTGATGTTATGGTCATTTTTCGCGTTCCCAAAAGATAGCCGATTTTGGGTTTTTCGCCATTTTCGGGGCTGGTTTTGCGTGCGCGCCAGCCGCTATAGGCGGAAACAGTTTGCGCAATATATTCAATACCAACATAGCCCGGCACACCCGTTTCGTGATGATAAAACAGGCTGTCGAGGCCGATGGTCACCTCGGCTGTCATGCCATCGTCATTGGCGCTGAGGATGCGGTCAATCAGCAGCATCGGGGCGGCATGGGGGACCAGTGTTGCCACCGGTGGAAATACCGGGTTCGAAGATGCCACAAGCGGTTTGGACATGGTTTTTCGGCCTTGTGCAAGTCAGGAATCAAGGGTCGGTTTTGTTATATTGGGTCGGACGTGGCGGTTTTATGCCAGCCGGTTGCCAGAATAAGGGCTGCATTGCTGCCGCCAAAGGCAAAAGAATTGCTGAGCATGGCGCATTTCTTTGTCGGGGCAAGGTGGCTGTTATGATCGTTCACCAGCATAAGGTTTGGCAGGGTATTATCGCGCGCACCATCCCAGATATGGCGGGGCAGGCGGGGGCCGCTGTTTTGGGCATCACACAGGGATAAATACAAAATGGCGGCTTCGATGGCCCCGGCCGCGCCCAGGGTATGACCGGTCATGGGTTTGGTGGAACTGACCGGCACCTGATCGCCAAACAGATCGTGAATGGCCCTGGATTCCATGCTGTCATTTAACGGGGTCGCGGTGCCATGCATGTTTAAATATGCAATGTCTGTTGGCATCAACCCTGCCTGATCGAGTGCCTGTTGCATCGCTGCCCGTGCGCCGATGCCATCGGGATGCGGGGCATTGGGATGATGGGCATCCGATGTTTCGCCAACCCCAAGCAGGGCAATATCGGCCTCATCGCGACGCATCATAAAAACAGCCGCCCCTTCACCAATATTAATCCCATCGCGGTTCGCACTCATGGGGGAACAAAGGCCCGTTGCGATGGATTGTAGTGCGGCAAACCCGGCTATGGTCAGGCTGCATAAACTGTCAACACCACCAATCAGCACGGCATCGCATATGCCAGCCCGGATCAGGCGTTGCCCGGCGGAAAATACTTTGGCGCTTGACGAACAGGCGGTGGAAATAACATAGGCCGGGCCGTCCAAGCCCAGGGCCTGGCGCAGAAAATCGGCCGGGGCGCCAATTTCCTGGCCCGAATAGCGGAAATTTTCGGGAAGGTCGCCAGTTTGCAGGTAATGCCGATAGGATTGTGTGCCTTCATCGATGCCCGATGTGCTGGTACCCAGAATGATACCCACGCGCTGCGCGCCATAGCGGGCAACAGTTGCATGAATGCAATCGCTGATCTGGCAGGTGGCAGCCCAAAGCAGGCGGTTATTGCGGGTATCGTGACGGGACAAATTATCGGGCAGGGCCGGTGGTTCGTTGGGCACCATGCCAACGGTGACGGCACGGTCGGGCAAAAAAGTATCCCGGGTCACCATGTTGGCACGGCGATTGCCAAACAGGCTATTGCGGGTTTCCTCGCAATTCATGCCCAGGGCTGAAACAATGCCCAGGGCATGAAGAAAGCCGACCGGGCGGCGCTGCTTGCCGCCGCCCGTGCTGACGCCGTTATTTTCAGGTATGGCGCTATCCCCCGAAAAGCGCCGCACCGTCATTGTGTTCCGATCCTTGACGAGCGGATATCCAATTTATACCCGTCGCGGATGTTGGTCAGGCTTGCCTCTCCCTGCCAGCGATCCGGCGCAGGATAGGTGATGGCGGTGTAGGGGGTGTCGTCTCCGTTTTCGTCAAGCGTGGCGATTTGCCGGTTTTCCGGGTTCGATACCAGCACCATGTTCGATGGCAGGGCATCGCGCAGAATGTCGGTCGGCCAATAAACCATCATCAGATCGGCCAGCATCCGGGCCGGATCAAAGGCATCGGGCATCCAGTTTGCACGCTGGAAATCAAGTTCGGTGCGGCTCCAGTTAACTTGCATGGCGCGGCGGCCCATTTGGTCAAGCATCACCATTCGGACATGGCCCGGTGCCATGCTCAGGCGGGCCTCAAAATCGGCGGATTGGCCATTTTGCCAGGTCGCATGTACCTTTTGGGTGACATCAACCATATTGGCATCAAGCGGCCACGGAATTTCGGGCAGCACAAACAGGGCGTTATTTTCGCCGTTCAGGGCCACGATGTGGTCGGGTCGGGCCGCGTTCAAGGCGGCCTCGTGGCGTTTTACATGTTCTTTTTGCGCGGAATTTGACAGATCAAGCGCGCTAAGATCAATCGAGCCAAGATCAAACGGCAGTTCCATCGGTTTTGCACAGGCCGCGGTTAGCAACGCTGTGGCGATTATCAGGGCATGACCAATTTTCACAGGCATAACTCGTGTAACAGGTTCAGATATCGGTCTGTCTTGGCGACCAGCGGGTTTTCCATATTCCAGGCGTATCCGGCCAAAATTGAAACCACCATGCGTTTTAACTGCAAGTCCTGATTTGGCTGGTTAAAAATAATCTGTTGCAGGCGGCCATCATACCACGCCTCGACATAGGATTTGAACGTGGCAATGCCAGCGCCTAGCGGCTGTGCAAAGTCGTTTTCCCAGTTTGGCTGGTGGCCGTGATGCCGGGCGATCAGGGTTTTGGCGGCAAGTTCCGCAGAATACATTGCAATGGTAACGCCCGAGGAAAAGACAGGGTCCAGAAAGCCTGCCGAATTTCCCAATAAAACATAGCCATCGCCATAAAGCTGGTCGGTGGTAACACTGTATCCGCCAATGGCCGACAAGGGCCGGGTTTTTTCAGCCCGGCTTAAAAGTGGCCCTAGCCCGGTTTCACCCACCAGCCGGTCAAACAAGGCAGTCTCATCGGTTTGCGGGGCGGTGGTGGCACCATCTTGCGGATAAACCACGCCAAGCGAAGATGTGCCATCGGCAAACGGGATCAGCCAATACCAGATGTCCTGGCGGGCCGGATGAACCGTGATCAGGATTTTTTCCCGGTCGTATGTGGCATCGGTAATATTGTCGCGCACATGGGTGAAAAGGGCGCGGCGCGACAGCATGGTGGCGTTATTTGGCTGCCCCAGCAATTTGGGAATAACCCGGCCATATCCACTGGCATCAATGACAAAGCCGGCATGGATTGTGCCGCAGGTGCCCGCGTCATTTTCATAATCGATCTGGCAGTCACCATCGGCGAGGCGGGCATTGATCACCCGGTGGCCAAATCGCACATCGACCCCGGCCTGTGTGACCGCATCCATCAGGATTTTGTCAAAGGCATCGCGTTTGACCTGAAAGGTCGTCCCCCAGCCATCATTTTCAAACCGGTCGCGAAAATCGATGCTGCAATGCTGATCGCCCCGGGCAAAGGCCGCACCATTTTTAAACTGGAAGGCGGCTTTTTCGGCCTGGTTGATCACGGTTTGCACCAGTCCGCATTTTTCCAGCACATTCATGCAAAAGGGCAGCAGGCTTTCGCCAATAACAAAACGCGGGAAATGTGTTGCCTCTAACACGATCACCGACAGCCCGGCATCGTGCAGGAATTTGGCGCTAACGGCCCCGGCGGGGCCTGCACCGATAATGGCGATATCAAATTTGGCCATGGCTGCTGCCATCCTTGTTTATAGGGGCACTATTGGCCGTTTGGGGGCTATCGTTTTGCGGTGCTGGCACAATACCAACCGGGTTTGCGCTGCGTCTTCCGGCCATGACCGGGGCCAAAATCCAGGCCGCGATCAGGCCGATGGCAATTACGGTGCCAATGTCGCTGACCAGGGGCACCGAACTGGTGGCGAGCAGGCCAAAGGCCAAAACGCTGCTGATCAGTGATAACAACACCGCCAGGCTGGTATCCTGGTCGTGGCTGCTATGGCGGCTTTCGGCCAGAAACAGCACGTAATCGGCACCAATGGCAAAAACCAGAAACAGCGCCATGGTGGTGAAAAAGTTATGCGGCACGCCCAGGGCAAAACTGCCGACAAGCGCACATAAAACGGCCCCGGCCGGGGCGCCAAAAACGCAAATGCCATCGCGTAGCCCATAGCGGAAAATCGCCAGCATCAAGGCGGCAAACATGGCAACACCCAGTGCCAGATAAGCCCATTGCCGGTATTGCCCAAACAGGCTGGAAATGGCACTGGCCGGGTCAATCAGGGCGATGTTTTTCATGCCGGAAAGGGCCGATTTCAGCGCACGGGCATCCTGCACGCCACGCAGGCGCACAATATCGCTATTGCCTGATTGTAACGTGGCCAGTTCGGGTAAAACATGCAGGCTGGTATCATCGGGCAACAATAATGGCCCTGTGCCCGTATCGGCAGCGGTGACATCGATGGGCAAAATTGACGCCAGTTTTTGCCCATAGGGGGCATAAAGCTGTGTTTTCACCAGATCGATATTTTCAGACTGGCGTTTTTGCGACGGAATAATATCGGCCAGGGTCACCAGGCCATCAAGTGCGCCGCTGGCCAGTAGCGGCGACAGGCGGGGGCGCAGGGCTTCTTCGGTTTGCAGGCGGTCTTCGGCGGTGGCACCGTTAACGCGTAAAAACATCGGGCTGGCACCCATGTCCAAAACCTGACGGATGGTGGTGGTTTGCGCAATCAGGTCGGTGTTGCCACGGCCAAGGTTACGAATATTGTCGTCGCCCTTAATAATAAAGGGGCTGGCACCAAACCCGGCCAGAATAACCGCAACCAGCAACAGCCGCCCCCATGTGGGCGGGGTCATGCGATATTGAACATATTGTAAAATTGCCACGCTGCGGCGGATCGGCAGGTAATTTCGTACCGGCTGCACGGGCAAAAACGGCAGCAGGAAAATCACTGTCAAATAGGCACCAATCAACCCGGACACCGAATAGATTGCAATCTGGGTCAGCAGCAGGGTCGGGCTGATGGACAGGGCGGCAAAGCCGACCACCGATGTGATCAGCCCCAGTGTCAGCCCCGGTAAAATCAGGCGCAACCGTTGCTGTGCGCTGCCCCGTTTCGGATCGATGCTGACATAATGCAGGGCATAATCAACCGCGATGCCAATCAGGCTGGAGCCAAAAACCATTGCAATCGCGTGGATCGTACCAAAAACAAGCGTAATGGCGGTAATGCCTGCCAAAATGCCGCTTGCCAGTGTAATCAGCGCGGCCAGTAACGGCCCCCACGAAAAAAACACCAGACCGACCATAAAGACGATGCCGGTGGTTGCCAAAAGCGCGATGCGTTGCACATCGGCCTTGGCGTGGCTGGCTTCCGCAGCGGCAAAAAACACCTGTCCGGTACGGGCAACGGAAATGTCGTTATCGCGGGTAACGATGTTTGCGGCACTGTTGGCATCACGCACCCATTGGCCGTCCCGGTCGGCCCCGGCCAGCCGGGGATCAAGGGAAGCCACCACCGGTACGTAATATCGTCCGTTCTTTGATACCACGCCGCCACCTTCGCCCATATATCCGGCCAGAGCCCCCAGAAATTGCGGTAGCAGGGAAAACGGGTCCTGTTGCAGGGACCGGGCACTGACCGTGCTGGTGGGGGAATACAGGTTTTGCACGGCGCGTTGGTAAATTTGCGCGCCTTTGCCAGCCTGCAGGGCGTTACGGTCCTGCGGGGATAAAAGGGCGGCGGCATGGGGCTGCAAAAATGCAATGAGTTCGGGCAGGCGTCCGGCGCGATCATCGGGGGTGGTGACTTTTTCGGTGCCATTGATCCAGGACAGGCGCCGGGCAAGGTCATTTGCGCCATTGCTGGCATGGTCGCGGTTGGGGGCCGATACCATAAAAATGGCCTTGCGGGAATCTTGCGCCAAAATATGACGGACGGCGTTGATATTGTTAAACTCGCCCGTGTCGCCGGGGTTTTCCTGGCCGATCAGCGATATGAAATCGGCATCAATGCGGGTGTGCCCGCCGCCAATTTGCCAGGCGCACCAGGTGACCGCGATGACCAGACATATGATCCAGACTGTGGCGTGGCGGCCTGTCATTCGCCTGCTGCCTTTGGCAAAAGGGCCGCTTTGTCATCGGGCAAGGGCAGGTTTCGGGTTTGCTGTCGGCTTAGGCTGATGTCGTCAAAATCACCGCCGGGTTTGTTCAGGCGCACCTGCTGAACGAAGGTATCACCGGTGGCGACAATATCGGTGATTTGCCCGCCAATCGCACTTTCACCAAACGGGGTCAGTTTGACCTGCCATGTGTCGTCACCCGGCGGTGAAAACTCAACATGAAACCGGTTTTCAAGCGCGCTCCAGTTGCCTTCCAGCACCGATGAAATCAAATCGACAAAAATGCCAAATTGGGCTTCGCCAGTACCCAGTTTGTTGCGGTCGCCATTGGCATCAATATTCACAATGCCGCCCGGTCCTAAAACCGTGGTGCCGGGAAAGGGGGCCGTGGTTTGCCAGATCAGCCCGGCACCGGGAACCAGCACAAAATCCCCCTGCGATTTCAGCCCTTTATCGAACCCGCTTAAATGCCGGTTCAAGGTGAAATCGCCTTGCAAATACTGGCTTTTTTCCAGAGCGACAACACCGGGACGGGCAAGGGCTGCATGGGGTGCGGCCAGGGCACAAAAAACCGACCCGGCCAAAAGCAGGGAACGCACAAAACGGGCAAGGGTCAATTCATCGCCTCCAGCTTGTCGATCAGGAAATCGGGGCTGCGAAACAGCATTTCGCCGCTGGCCTTTTCGACCGCTACCTGAATGGTGAAACCCTTGGTCAGCTTTTCGCCGGTTTGGGCATCGGTAATCAGGTAACCGATTTTCATCCTGTTTTCATATTCGATCAATGTGGCGGTGATTTGTATTTTTTGCCCAAATCGACAGGGCCGAACATATTTTACCCGCATATCGACAACCGGCCAAACATAGCCCGATGCATCCATTTGCGGATAATTGTAATCGATCAGATCCAGAAGCGCGCAGCGCGCCTGTTCAAAAAACTGCACATAATTACCATGCCAAACCACCTTCATCGGGTCGAGGTGATAAAACTGGATGGTTTGTGTCACACTGGCACTGATCATGAGGCGGCCCCATCCGGGGGGGATGTATAAAGCGGCCAGTGACGGGCCTGAATGCGCTCGATCAACTGGCGCAGGGTGCCTTCAAGCGGGCGGTCTTCATCGATAAAGGCAATGTCGTTGCCCAGATCATCCAGAAATGCGCTGACATCTTCGCCCAGTTGGGTGCGGTCAATACTGCCTTGTTGCAAACGCAATATCACGGCCTGACGGACGGTAATCAGCAAGGCCGATGCGACCTGTTCGGTTAATTGCAACACGCGCAAACAGTCGCGTGCGGCAATGGTGCCCATGCTGACCTTGTCCTGGTTGTGGCATTCGGTGGAACGCGAAAACACACTGGCGGGCATGGTGTTTTTAAGGGCCTCGGCCGTCCAGGCGGAAACGCCAATTTGAACAGCCTTCAAACCATGATTGATCGATGCACGTTCCGGTGCCGAGCCAGACAGGTTCGAGGGCAAACCATGATTGAATTTGGTATCGACCATCAGGGCCATTTGCCGGTCCATCAAATCGGCCAGGTTGGCGATCAGGGTTTTCATGCCATCGGCAACAAAGGCCACATGTCCGCCGTAAAAATGCCCGCCATGCAAAATGGTTTGCTCATCAATATCAATCAACGGGTTGTCGTTGGCACTGTTAAGCTCGGTTTCCAGCGTGGTTCTGAACGTTGGCATCATATCGGCTAAAACCCCAATCACATGCGGCGCACAGCGAATGGAATAGCGGTCTTGCAAGCGGGCGGGCTGGTATGTTGCCCCCAGATCGGCCAGGTCGCTTGCGATATGGGCCGCAATTTTCGCCTGCCCCGGGTGGGGTTTGGCCGCAAACAGGCGGGCATCAAAATGGGCCGGGTTGCCATGCAAGGCAATGGTGGCAAGTGATGTGATACGTGCAGTAAGCGCGCATAAATAATCCGCCCGGCGATAGGCCTGACACATAAGGGCTGTCATCACCGATGTGCCATTCATAATTGCCAGGGCTTCTTTGGGGCGCAGGGTTAACGGTGTTAATTTGGCTTTTTCAAGGGCGATGGCGGCAGGCAGGCGTTCACCGCGCATCATCACGTCACGCTCGCCCACCAGGGCGGCAGCAATATAGGAAAGCGGGGTTAAATCGCCACTGGCCCCAACAGATCCTTCTTCGGGAATGACCGGTGTGATGTCATGATCAAAAAAGGCGGTTAACAGTTCCAGCAATTCGGGGCTAACCCCGGAATAGCCGCTGCACAGTGACGCCAGGCGCACCGCCAAAACCGCACGGCTGGCCGACGGCGATAATTCATTTCCCAGGCCGCAGCCATGAAAGCGGCTAAGATGCAGGGGCAGTTCGCCAACCAGTTCGGGCGGAACACGGCGCAAAACAGAATCACCATATCCCGTCGTCACCCCGTAAATATGGCCATGTTCGCGCAATTCGCGATCCAGAAAATCCACCCCTTTTTGAATGCGGGCGCGAAAATCGGGGTCGGTGGACAAAACGGCATTTGCCCGCCCTTCGGCCAGATTAACAACATCTTCGATGGTCAGTTTCTGGCGGCCAAATTCAACATTCGAGACGGGATTATTATTGTTGTTCTTATTGGTCATCTTTATCCTTTGGGCGGGCCCAGAAATCGAAAAAATTGTACCACTGCATCGGATGGGCGCGGACCTTTGGTTCCAGCCAGGCCATATATTGGCTGGCATATGCCGTGATTGCTTCAACGCGGCCACCACGGGGCAGAACCAGTTTGTCGGTCAGTTTTTCCCACGCCACTTCAAACCGGCCGTTATTACGCCAGGCGGCGGCCATATAAACCGGGCATCCCAGCAAATGGGCCAAAATAAACGGCCCTTGTGGCAGGGGGGCCGGGTCGCCCAGAAACGGCACCATCACGGTTTTGTCGCGCGCGCCAATGGCCACGCGGTCGGCGGCAATCACCACCCATTCGCCCTGTTCTACCTTCTGGCTGAGCATCATGGCGGTGTCAGGGCCGATCTCGCTGACCTCGATCAGGTTAACCTGAGATTCCGGGGCCAGCTTTTGTAAAACCTTGCCAAAACGGGCGGCATTTTTTTGGTGCAGCAACACATTGACGCGAAAATTGCGTTCGCGGCTGGCAAGGGCGCGGATCATTTCAATATTGCCAAAATGCGACACCAGTAAAACAATTGCCTCGTCCCTGGGTAAATAGGAAAACACGCCGTTTTGCCCATTGGGAAAAACGACATCATCCATTTTTACATCGCCGCACCACCCGGCGATCTTGTCCAGGGCGGCCTCGCCGAAATGCCGGAAATGGCGAAAACTGTCGCGCCATGTCGGCGGGGCTGTGCCGTTTACCCGTGCCATTTTGCGCAAATATTTCCGCGATGCCTTGCGCGCGGTTTCGCCGGTTAAAAAGAAATAGACGATCACCGGCATCATCACGCCAAGGCATAAAAAACGGCCCCCGGTTTTATAAATCCAGCCTAAAAACCGCATGCCCCAATATATGCCGCGTTCGTCCATATCGGCCCAGTGCGGGGTGCCTCGGTTATGGGGGCCGTGCGATGCGGGTGCATGGGGGATGCCTGTTTTTGTATTTTCCCGGTTTGGGTGCCATTTGCCCCCCGCAATGACAAAGGCGGGCAGGCGGGCCAACATGCCAAAAACCAGCCGGGTATGCATCAGGGTAATCAGGACATTGTCGTCCCACAGGCGAAAATTGGATATATTGCCATCCGGGTAAATCACCCGAACGGGAATGCTGATAACATCCACCCCGCGCCAGAACAGCCGCACCAGGATTTCGGTGTCGAAATCCATTTTGGCACCCGCCCCTTCGCGTTTCCACACATCCAGGCAGGCATGAACCGGATAAACGCGAAACCCGCACATGCTGTCGCGAATGGTCAGCGACAGGGTTTCAATCCATACCCACACATGCGTTGCCCAGCGGCCAATTTTGCGCCCGGTCGGGATGCTGTCATCGTAAACGGGTTGGCCGGTAATGACGGCATCGGGGTGCTGGCGGGCAGCGGTTAACAGATCGGGAATGCGCTCAAGGTCGTGTTGGCCGTCGGCATCCACTTGCAGGACATGGCTGTAACCGTGGCGTTGGGCGATGGCCAACCCGGTTATCACGGCAATGCCTTTACCGCCATTTTCATCCAGCCGATGCACGAAAACATCGTTTTGCGGGGCATGAAGGGCGGCAATGGCATCGCGTGCCAACACATCCGAGCCATCATCAACGATAATGACCGGCAGGCCGCAAACACGCACCGCAGCCACCACATCGGCCAGGGCCGTATGGTGATTATGGGTCGGGATAACCGCGCAAATCTGCATCAATCGGCCTTTGAAAACGTGATGATACCACTGGAATAATGGGTGTCCGTGCCAGCATAGCTGAATTTAATCTGGCCTCGAATGCGGTTGCATTCCAAAAGAAGGTGGATCTGGTCCTGCGGGGTTATGACGTTGCGGTATTTTAGCTGGGTTATCGTGTGGGGTGTGATCACAATGTTGAAAGCGATGCGGGCATAATGAACGGCCCAATGTAATTGTACAACACCGGGCAATACCGGCGATCCGTCAAAATGGCCCTGAAAATAAAGCAGACCGGGTTCCAGGCGCATGTCAATTCGCGCCTGATCCTTTTTTATTGATCGGGCGATAATAGTGGGGAATTGGGCCGGGCTGCTTTCTGCGGGGGCTGTTATATGGGGCATCTGTGTTGTGGCTGTTTCCGGTACGGTTTTGTCAAACAGGGTGCGCAACAAATGAAGCGGCTTTTTACCCTGGCTATCGGTTGGCAGGGTGTTCACAAATCGCCAGCGATGGGGCAGGGCCGCGTCATCTTCGTGATGGGCAATATGATTGCGCAAAACACGCCCGGTTCGAAAGGCACCCGCTGAGGCAAGCTGTGCCTTGCCCTGCGGGGTTAAAACCACAATTGCCGCCAACCTGCGATCGGCTTCATCGGGCAGCAGGGCCACGGCGTCGTCAACCCAGTCATGGCCTTTCAAATGCGTTTCAACCCGGCTGAGCGATATGCGCTTGCCTTCAATTTTTACCACCCGGTCGGCTCGGCCCCGCAAGCGAAACCGGTGTGATTCCGGTGTCGGGTCAAATATAACGCGGTCTTCGGTATGGTGCCAGTTTGCCCCGTCAATATGCGGGGCGGCCACCATAAGGCAGCCCGCATCATTGATGGCGGCTTTTACATCGGGCAGCGGGGTCCAGGGGGCATCCGTTGTGGTTTGTTGGCGCCAGGCAATGCCGCCGGTTTCGGTGCTGCCCAGTATTTCGGTGGGCCAAACGCCAAATGCTGCGTGGCTGTGTGCCGCCGATGGCTGGTCCAGCGGCCCGCCGGAACAAAAAATACGGGCCGGGCGCTGTGCCTGTGCCAAATCGGGGTGCAGGCGTTGCAAATGGGCCGGGCTGGCAATGATGATGTCACCTTCTTCAAGGTCAACCATGATGTCTTCCCAGAACCGGGCCTGGGTTGCAACAAAGACCCGCCCGGTCATCACCGGCCAAATCACACGAAACAACAAACCGTATATATGTTGATGTGATACCAGCCCCAAAATGCGGGCATCATCGTGCAGGCCCGGTTGCCATAACGGGGTTTGCATTGCCATTTCGGCTTCAAGCTGGGCCAGGGTTTTGGCAATGGCCTTGGGCGCGCCGGTCGAACCGGATGTATAAAATGTTGCCTGGCAATTTTCCGCTGCGGGCAGGGTCGCATTATTGCTGCTTGGCACGGGGGCAATGGATGCCAGAATTTCTTCGAGTTTGGCATCGTCAAGAAACAGGTCAAACTGGTGGGCTATTTCGCCAAGATACCCGGCACGGTTGCTGGCGGGTAAAACAGCATGGCAACCGGTCTGCCAGATGGCGGCAAGTCCGGTTAAAAACAGTCGGGCTGAGCGGCAATGCAGGGCAATGTTTTTAGCCCCGCTTTGGCCGATATACTGACCAAGACGGCGAATATCGCCCGCAACCTGATCGCGGTGAAAGCAGGTTTCACCATCGATGCAAATGACGGTTTCCGGGGTGTTTTGTGTTATCAGGGCTGTTAAAAAGCCGGTCATTCGCCCGGTTTCCTGTTTTCATAGCGTTGACGCAGCCAATGGCGCACCGGCCATTCGCCGATAAACAGAATGCCAATCAACACATAGGAAACAATGCCATTATAAATGGTCCATTGTTCCAGGGTGCCCCATATAACAGTGGCGGCAGCGAGGGTGGCATTGCCGATAAAAAATGCAACCCAAACCTTGGTTAAGGCACGGGTATAAGCAACCCCGTAGGCATCAAGGTCGGGGTGGCGCAGGCGGGCAAACCGTTCGATCATGGCGGGGGGATATTTAAGTGTGGCGGCAAATATCCCGGCCAGAACAAGGCTGATCAATACCGGATAGACCCGCAAGGCATGCAGTTCGGCGTAATAGCCTGTCACGCCAATAACCACGGCGATGGACAGGGCAACACTGGCCGCCCCCAACCGGGATGACGCCAGAAACAATGCCGCGCGCGCCAGGATTAATGCCAGCAAAATCCACAGCACATAACGGGCTGAAAAATGGGTCAGCCCGTAATAGGCCAATACCGGATAGGCAAAGCCGATCAATGCCAGTGCGATGGCAATGATCCGTTTAGGTATTGACCAGGGCATGGATTTTTTCGACCACGTCATCAACAGTGCGTACCGATTTAAATTCCATTGCCGGAATTTTCTTGCCAACCTTTTCCTGGAATTTGACGATCAGATCAACGGCATCAATGCTGTCAAGATCGAGATCTTCCATCAGGCGCGCTTCGGGTGTTATGGCCTCGCTTGGCACTTCAAACAGGTCGACCAGATAGTTATGCAGTTGCTGGTAAACGTCCTGACGCGATTTCAAATTTGCCACAGTCATGACGTGCTCCGCGACATTTCAATGAATTTTGCCAGGTTGTGAACCGATGCAAAATGGTTTTTGACATCATCACTTTTGGCATCAATTCGGACGTTATATTTTTTTTGCAGGGCAACACCCAGTTCCAGGGCATCGATTGAATCAAGGCCCAACCCTTCGATAAACAGGGCCTCGTTGCTGTCGATATCCTCGACATCGAGATCCTCAAGGTTGAGGGTCTCGATAATGAAAGATTTAAGCTCGGTCTCAAGCGTGGTCATGGTGTAGCCTGTCGCAGAAATAGTGTTTTATGACTGTCGTCAGGGCGCGCGACCGGCGGGCGCGCGCGTCTGACGGGTCACTTCCCCCCGTAGCGGATATGGTTGATCCGACACGAACATTATACTGTATTCTAGATGGTGGTATATTGTACCACGGTGTCCCCTTTTTGAGGGTATCGTGATTACAGCGCACGACCACAGGAATCAAGTCGGCAGGTGCACTGATTGCAATATTGGCAACACCGCGTTGCAGATGGCCCAGTTTTTCGCCGCTGGCGGTGCGCGTTCCTTCGGGGAAAATCATCACGCAATCGCCTGCGCGTAAATGCCGGGCGGCATCGGTAACCAGTTTTTCGGGGTCATCATCATTGCGGATAAACCCCGCTGCCCGCACCACCCCGGCCATAAACGGGTTGCGAAACAGTTGATGTTTGACCACGCACTGGCAACGATCCATCTGGGCAAGAATAATGACGACATCCAATAATGTCGGGTGATTGGCGATAATCAGTTTGCCCTTTGCAGCCAGCAGTTTTTCGCTTCCTTCAAACTGCACCGATGCCACACCGGCAATTTTAAGAATAAAGCAAAACAGCCGAAACCCGCGGCAGATAACAAACTGTGCGGCGTTGCGCCGTTTAACCCGGTTTTGCAACACCAGCATCAGCAGCGGAAACAATGTGACGGCCAGTAAAACCGCCCCCACGCCAAAGATGCAAAAGGCCATGCCCGTCGCCAACAGACGCCAGGCCTGGCTCGCCTTGCAGGCAAGGTGCGACATCAGTGGGCGTATTTTATTCATTGCGCAGCACGTTCCAGGCAAAGCTGCGCCCGGCTAAAAGGCATGTTGACGGGGCATTTTCTTTTTCGACCTTTAAAAAACGGGCCATCATGCAGGCATGGGTCCGGGCAAATGTTTCGGTTGTTTCTGTCGCATCAGCGGATGATACCGGGCGGGGTTCAAAGGTAAAACCGGTATTTGCCACAACGCTTTCATCCGTTTGCATCAGCATGGCAAAGGCGGTGCCGGTCATGTCTGCCGGGTCGTTGCGGGCATAAATATCGGGCAGGGGCAAATCGACATAAACAATCGCAACCGGGCTTTGTCGGTCATCGGTCAGTTGCGCCAGCGCTTCGGTCAGGGCGGCGATAAAGCTGTCATTTCCGGCAGAAATGGCACTGTGTGATTGCGTGATCGCCCAGTTGATCGAGGCAACCCCGACCAGCGCATTATGAACCGACATGCTAAAATCAGCTGGCGAAGGAATTTCCGCGCGGGCAATTTGGCCCAGAAGTTTCAGGGTCCGTTCGATATTGCCATGCCGCGAGGCAAAAATAACCCGTGTATTGCGAAGCTGATTTTCGGGTAACCCGACCAGAATTTGGCTTAAAACCTCGGCACTGGCGCGACCGAACAGATCCAGCCGCCGTCGCCAGACCGGGGCGATGTCGCGTGCCAGGTCTTTTGTGTCTATCCCGATTGGCGTGTTGCCAGACTGTTGCGTCATCAGGGTTGGCTGGGCAGCATGATCCTGCCACAGCGCCCATTTGGGGATAAAAACCGGGATAGACTGCATTTGGGATTGCTTTCCTTACGAAGACCGTGCCGCCTTGGCGGCAACTTCGCGCTGGATATCAACTTTCAGGTTATTGACCCAACGATTGTAATTTTTGTGAATGGTGCCGCTACTATATTTCAGGTTGGTGCTATCGACATACAGAATTGAAAAATCATGCCGGGTAAAATCAATTTCGACCTTGGCAACATGGTTGCGCGGGGCGTAGGTCGCGATCAGTTTGCCGGTGGCAAGTTTTGTTACCGTCCATTCACGCGCAGATGCCGCGGTGATGATGGCGTTTTCAATCTGGTCCATGCTCAGGTTTTGCGCATCGTCGGGAAACGGTTGCCGTTCAACCTGGGTAATCGGGGCTGTGCAGGCAACAACCAGCATCGTTAACATGCCAAGCAAGGCAATTTTGAGTGAACGCATCATAAGGTATGGCTCCTTGATTGGAAACGTTTGAACATTGCATATAAAAATATGCGTTTGTACAGATGTGGTCACATCTATTTGATAGCTTGTTGTAGAGCATTGAAACAGAACAGGTAAACAGGGCAGGCATGTGACCGGTTTGACAATTGGAAAAATGGAAGGCCGCAATGCAGATTGAAACCGCCTTTGATGGCAACGTTTTCTGGACATGGAAAAGGCTGGAAAATTTGCCGCCAGACCGGATTTTACGCCGCAAGATGATTTCAAATCAGGCGCGTTTGGCCTTGTGTGATCTGGCGGGAACCGTCACGGGTGAGCCCGGATTGGCCTATATACGCGCAGATAGCGGAAAACCTGCCTTGCAGCGGTCAAACGGGGCGGGGCAATATGGCGCCAGTATTACCCATAGCGGTGATATTTTCGCTGTGGCCTTTTGCTCGATTGGCCAAATCGGCATTGATATTGAATATCGCGATCTTGCCCGCAACGTTGCCCGGCTGGAAAAATGGTTGTTTGGCGTCGAGCGGCGCGTTGACCCCAACCAGTTTGATCCGGATCGGATGCACCAGATTGAAAATGATCCGCGCCGGTTTGATTTTTACCAGCAATGGTGTGTGTATGAAGCCATTTTCAAATGTACTTCCATCAATGATCCGGCCTTAAGGCTGCCATCCGATACGTTTTATCTTGATAACTGGCCCGATTATGCCGGGGCACTGGTGTGGCAGTCGATGTTGACTTTATAACTGACCCGTTGTGGTGTGCCCGGCCTTGCCGATTTTATGTCGCCTTCTCAACCCGCAGGCCTTCGGCATCGAAAATGTGCCAGTTATCCGGCGTTGCAACCGACAGGTTTACGCGCTCGCCAATGCGGACCGGAACGATCCCGGCAAAGCGTACATTGATGTCGCTTTGCGCCGGGTCGCCAAATCCGCAGTGAAGCTGAACAAATGTATCCGAGCCCAGATGTTCGACCGATAAAACAGTGCCTTGCAAGGCCGACATGCCATCGTCGGCGGCCAAAACAAGATGTTCGGGGCGCACGCCAACCGTCACGGGCTGATGTGCGGCCAGTTTGCGCGGCAATGACAGGGCCGTGCCCGATGGCAATACCAGATCACCGTTTTCATCGGTTGTGGCCGACCAGAAATTCATTCTTGGCGAGCCAATAAAACCAGCCACAAACTGGTTAACCGGTGTCAAATAAAGGTCCAGCGGGGAGCCAACCTGTTCGACGATCCCGTCGCGCAGCACCACAATCCGGTCGGCCATGGTCATGGCTTCGACCTGATCGTGGGTGACGTAAATCATGGTGGCTTTCAGGTCACGATGCAGGCGGGCCAGTTCCATGCGCATGTCAACACGCAGGGCGGCATCAAGGTTTGACAAGGGTTCGTCTAGCAGAATAATTTGCGGATCGCGCGCCAGGGCCCGGCCAATGGCGACACGCTGGCGCTGCCCGCCCGACAATTGTTTGGGGGTTCGGTCAAACAGCGGCAGCAATTGCAGGATGGTGCCGATTTCGTGCGTTTTTGCCTGGATCTCGGCCCTGGATTTGCCCGCCATTTTAAGGGGGAAGCCAATATTTTCCGCTACCGTCATATGCGGATACAGCGCATAGGACTGAAACACCATGGCGATATCGCGGCTGGATGCGGAAAGATGATCAACCCGCTTTTCATCCAGGTGAATTTGCCCGCTGGTTATTTCCTCCAGCCCGGAAATCAGGCGCAGCAATGTTGATTTCCCGCAGCCCGACGGCCCGACAAAAACAACCAGTTCCCCATCGTCGATAGACAGGTTAACGCCTTTGATGATGTTGGCATCCCCAAAGGTCTTGGTGACATTTGACAATGATATTGATGACATCTCAGCCGTTCTCCACTTGATCGAAGGTCTTGTGATTGTTTGTTGGTCGGGGGTGGGGGGCCGATGTCAGCAATGTGCGAATGCGGGCATTTAAATCGGCAAGGGTTGGGTATCGGCGCGGATGGCTGGCAATGGCTTTACCCGCCACGTCGATCCCGGTATGCAGACAATCAACCAGATCGGCCCCGCGCTGAAATGCCAGCAGGAAGCCTGCGTTAAAACAGTCGCCCGCCCCAACCGTATCAATGACGTTGATTTTTTCAAAGGGGGCGGCATGAAGCACATGTTCACCCGTGCAGGCCGAGGCACCCTGGCTGCCGCGTTTGACAACAACAATCGCACCCGGTGCCAGTTTCGGACTGATCGCGCGCATATGGGCATCAACATTGGCGGTAAAATCATCACTGGTGATGCCCAGCAATCCGGCGGCTTCGGCCTCGTTGATCAAAAGGATATCAACTTGCGGCAACCAGTTTTGCAGATGGTCCTGAACGGTATCGGTCCAGCCGCCTGTGGGCCATGCGGTATCAAGGGCGACAATCGCACCTGCGTCGCGCAGATCGCATAACAGGGCCGTGCAATCGGGGACCAGACGTGGCATCAGAAAATTGCCCACCAAAAGGGCGATTGATCCGTCCAGCTTGGCATGTTTCAGCATTTTTCGCGCCATGTTGGCATCAAAAAGTGCGCTGTGCCCTTCGTTGGACAGAAAGGTTCGTTCCTTGTCGGAATGGGTCAGGCCGATGGTCACTGATGTAACGGTCTTGCTGTGATGCCAGTGATCGGCAAGCGGGCCGAATTGCGATTTAAGCCACTGCCCCATTTCGTCATTGCCAATATTGACCACCATGCGCTGATGGGCACCAAGGGCCAGCAGGGCCGCACCAAATATGCCGCCGCCGCCGCCAACCCGCATTTCGTAATCGGGGTAAACGGTTTCGGTGCCGCGATCGGGCCAATGGTCAACCGGGCCCAGCAACTGGTCGATATTGATTGTGCCAATGGAAATGATGTCGCGGGCCGGGTCGGGGTGAAGGGTTTTGGGTGTTTTACGCATGACATTCATCCCTTGACACTGCCACTGGCCAGCCCTGAAACCAGGGTTTTTTGCATGAAAAAGGCCAAAATAACCGGCGGTACGGCGGCCAGAATACCGGCTGCGGAAATCAGGCCATAATCGGCAACGCGCCCGGCGGCCAGGTCGGCAATGGCGACCGTGATGGTTTTGGAACGGATGTCGTTGGTGAATAAAAGACCATAGAAAAACTCGTCCCAGGCCAGCAGAACCGACATCATGACAGCGGCCCCCAATGCCGGGCGGGCGATGGGCAGGATGACATACCAGATCGCCTGTAACCGGTTGGCCCCGTCAATGATGGGGGCTTCGTCCAGATCGCCGGGGATCGCGTCGAAATTGCTTTTTAAAAGCCATGTGGCAAAGGGCAGCAGGATGGAGCAATACACAATGATCAATGCAAAATGCGTATTTAAAAGCCCCAAAGCATTCATCACCGTATAAAGCGGTAACACAAGGGCCACCGGGGGCAACATGAAGATGGCGATTACGGCATAAAGCAGGTTTTTGCGACGCGGGCCGGGCATACGCGAAAAGCTGTACGCGGCGGGAATGGCCGCACAAATGGATATCCCGGTTGCGGCAAGGGCAATAAAAATGCTGTTGCGGATCGCATAAAGGAAACTTTGCGACGGGCTGTTTTCCGCATAGATCAGCAAGCTGCGGTAATTTTCCAAAGTCGGGCTATCGGGCCACCATTGCAGGGGCAGCGTTGTCAGGTGGGTTGAGGAACTGATGCTCATGATAAACAGCCAAAGCACGGGCAGGGCAATGACCAGTGCCAGCAAGGCCGCGCCCAGATAGATGGATATTTTCCTGGCCAGGGATGTTTGCATGATCAGGCCTCTCCGTGCTTGCGGATCAGATACATGTAACCGGCAATCAGGCAGGCGCTGATCAGCACCACGATCAGGGCATAGGATGCCCCCGATCCGACCCGCATATAGGCGAAAGCTTCCTGATAAACATAAAAACTGACGGTTTTTGTGCTGCTGGCCGGGCCGCCTCGGGTCATGACATAGATAATGTCAAAAACCTTGAAGGCCTCGATGGTGCGCAGCACCAGCGCCACGCTGAGCGGCCCCATAATGGCAGGCAGTGTTATGCGCCAGAACCGGTTCCACATCCCTGCACCGTCGAGGGTTGCTGCCTCGTATAGATCTTTGGGGACGGTTTGCAGGGCGGCCAGTGCGATCAGGGCGACCAGGGGGAAGTTTTTCCAGACATCGGCAACAATAACCATATCAAGGGCGGTTGCCGGATCGCCCAGCCAGGATCGGTAGGCATCAAGCACCCCGAATTGTACCAGCACGGCATTAAGGGTGCCGAAATCGGGGTTGTAGATGAGCCGCCACATCATGGCATTGACCACGGTTGGCAGGGCAAGAGGCAGGATCAGCATGGCACGCAGCAAGGTACGGCCAACAAACACCTCGTTTAGCAACAAGGCCACCATCACGCCGATCATCATTTCCGCGCCAACGGAAATCACCGCAAAATAGGTGGTGTGCCAGATCGCCTCGCGGAAATTGGACGAAGACAAGGCCCGAACATAATTGTGAAACCAGACCCAGCTGTCGGTCAATTCCGGGGCAACCAGTTTGGCGCCCGTCATGCTGAAATAAATTGTTTTGATCAACGGGTATCCGCTGACCCCAAGGATGATCACAATCATCGGGGTCAGCAGCAGCCACGCCGTCACCGTTTTACGATAGGAAATCATAGCGGTGGTTTCGGCTCCGGTTGGAAGTCAGATAACGACACACGTGGTTACTGGATATCGGCAATGTTTTTTGCTGCATCATCAAGCGCGTCTGCCGGTGAAACCGTGCCCAGCATCGCATTTTGCAGGGCTTCTTGCAAAACAGCCGATGCTTCCTGATAGGCTGCCATGGTCGGGCGGGGGGCCATGACGGCAAGGCTGGTTTTAGCGGCGTTCACAAACGGTTCCTGGCCTTTGATCACGTCGGGGTCGCTATAGGATGCTTCCCAGATCGGCAGGCTTAGGCGGGCATATTTGTTCTGCACCTTTTCCGAGGTCAGGAACTTGATATATTTCCAGGCTTCTTCCTTGTGCGTGCTTTTGCCGGGAATACCAAGGCCCATCGACCCGTTCACAGCCGATGCCTTTGACATGCCAGCTTCGCCCGGTGCCGGGACAATGCCAACATGGCCCGCAACCTGGCTTTCCGCCGGGTCATTGGCAAGATTGTACATATAGCCCCAGTTAAGCGCGAAAGCAGCTTGCCCGCTTGAAAAGACACGACGCACATCTTCTTCGGCATATTCGCGTGAATTGGGGTTGGTGACACCATCGTTAAGGGTGCCAACCATGTATTGCAGGGCCTTAAGGCCGCCACCGGTGTTGAAAACCGGTTTGCCGTCGGCATCCAGGAACTTGCCGCCCATGGCGGACAAAATGGTGGTGTAATCGCAAATTGCGGCTTCGGATTGTGACCACGACCAGACCAGCGGATAATCGACAATCCCCTTGTCTTTGATGGCTTTTGCCTGGGTTTCAAGTTCTTCCCAGGTGGCTGGCGGATGATCAAACCCGGCCTTTTTCAGCATGTCCTTGTTGTAGAACAGGAACTTTGTGTCGGCAATCCAGGGCATACCATAATATTTGCCGTCATATTCCACCGTGGTCCAGGCACCGCTGAGAACGGCCTTGCGGGTTTTGTCGTCAATGCGGTCTGTTACGTCTTCAAGCAGTTTGTATTGGGCAAATTCTGCGGGCCAGATCACGTCATAAAGAACAACGTCATAGCCATTGGCACTTTGCGACAGAACAATCTTGTCGTGCAGGGCCTCATAGGGGACCAGCTCAACATTGACATCAATACCGGGATTGGCGGCCTTGAAGTCGGCCGTCATGTTGCGGATATCGTCTTCGCTATAAGCGGCCTGGGACATGAACAGCGCATTCAAGGTGACATCGGCGGCGTGCGCGGCCCCGGAAACGGCGAAGATACCGAAAACAGCGCCCTTGAGGACATTTTTGATCTTCATCTTTTTATCTCCCTGATAAATGAGATACGGAACGATTGAAATGTGATCTGTTGGATCACAGGCTTTATTATTAATTCAATTTGATGTAATTAATAATGGAAAAAATGGAGGAAGGCAATGGTGCCAAAAGAAAAACTGTCAGAAAGTGTCACGGGCACCAATCTTCTGCATGCCAAAAATCATAACCGTCGTGCGATTCTCGATGCGGTTCGGCGCCGTGACGGGTTGTCTCGCGCCGATATTACCCGCATTACCAATCTGTCGGCCCAGGCCGTGTCAAACCTTGTCGCCGAGCTGGAAGAAGCCGGGCTTTTGCTGGCCGGGGAACCGGTGCGCCAAAAACGGGGTCAGCCCGCCCGGCCTTATCGTCTGAACCCGCAAGGCGGTTTTGCCATTGGTTTTCAGCTAAGTGGTACGCAGATAGATGCTGTTTTAGTGGACCTGCTTGGCGAAGAACGCGCCCGTTCCAGCCTGCAAATCAATCATCCCGACCCGCATCAGACTGTTGATCTTCTGGTTGCGGCAAGCCAGGACATTATTGTGACGTCCGGGCTGGACCCGGATCGCAATATCGGAATAGGCATTGCCATGCCGGGCCCCGTTGGCATTGCCGGACCAACCGGTATCGCACCGGGCTGGGAAAGTTTTGATCTTGCCAGCGCCATGACGGCCAAGGCGGGTTGCCCGGTTTTTGTTGAAAATGACGCCGACGCGGCAGCGATTTCGGAAAAGCTGTATGGCATTGCGCGCGAGCTTGATAATTTCGTTTATATCTTTATCGGTCATGGCCTTGGTGCCGGGCTGTTTTTAGACGGGCGGATCATTCGCGGGGCCCAGGGGGCGGCGGGTGAAATCGGCCATATCCCGATCAAGGCCAATGGCCGCAAATGTGGTTGCGGGCGCCAGGGGTGCCTTGAACGGTATGTGTCGTTATTGGCGCTGTATGATGAATTTGACGCCGCCCATCGCGATGATCTGGTGCTTGATCACAAGCTAACCCGGCTTTCTGCCATGTCGCCCGATGACATTCCGGTTCGCAACTGGATCGATCAGGCAGCCCCACATCTGGCAACAACATTTCAGATCATTTCAAGCATGCTAAACCCGCAGGCGATTATATTGGGCGGGTTGCTGCCCGAACCGATTTTGACCGCCCTGTGGCGGGAAGTGACAAGATTGCAGGATGCTGGCGGCCCGGCGCCCACCGGCGCGCATGTGCCCGTTCATATTGGCGATGCCAGTACCTATTCGGCGGCACGCGGGGCGGCGGCCTTGCCGATTTATCAGGAAATGATCCCGGATTTCCACAATATGCTGAAAGTTCGGGATTAGGCGGGTTGCAATAAATCCCACTTGTTGCCGTATAAATCTTCAAACACGGCAACAATGCCATAGGGTTCGTGGCGTGGGGCTTCCAAAAAACGAACGCCGTTTTCGACCATGCGGGCATGATCCGTTTGAAAATCATCCGTCATCAGGAAAAAACCGACCCGCCCGCCAGTTTGCTGGCCGACAGCGCGTTTTTGACTGTCATTCACCGCCCGGGCCAGCAAAATCCGGGTTGCGTTTACGGGCGCACGTGGCGGTGCGATTAAAATCCATCTTTTGCCATCGCCCATATCGGTATCTTCAATCAGGTCAAACCCGATCTTATTGCAATAAAAGGCAATTGCATCGTCATAATCATCGACGACAATTGAAAATTGACCAATGACAGGCATTACATAAGTCCCAGCGTTTTAAACGAATTATACCCCGCCTGGCTGATAATGATGTGATCATGTACATTTATATCCATGGCCTTTGCGGCCTCAATAATTTTGCGGGTCATATCAATATCGCCACGGGATGGTGTGGCATCGCCGCTGGGGTGGTTATGCACCAGAATGAGGGCCGATGCGTGCAGTTCCAGGGCGCGTTTGATCACTTCGCGCGGATAAACCGGGGTGTGGTCAACCGTGCCGGTCTGGTGGCATTCATCGGCAATCAGGCGGTTTTTACGATCTAGAAACAGCAAGTGCAATTCTTCGGTTTTGCGGTGACCCAGCCTTACGCGGCAATAATCAATCAACTGTTCCCACGATGCAATCACCGGCAGTTCCATTGCCCGTTCGCGGGACAAAACCTGGGCGCTGGCCTCGGCAATTTTGATGGTGGCGATTGCAGCTTCGCCAATGCCTTTGCAGCTTGCCAGTTCGGTCTGATCGGCGGTTAGGACCCCGGCCAGATTACCAAAACGGTCAATCAATGATTTCGCCAGCGGTTTAACATCGCCGCGCGGGATGGCCATGCACAGCAATAGTTCCAGCAATTCATATTCGGCCAGCGCGGCATTTCCGCCTTTTAAAAACCGTTCGCGCAGGCGTTGGCGGTGGCCGAAATAGTGCGGTTTTGGTGGTTTGGCGGGCAATTGCAATTGTTGCGATGCTGCCGCTGTTTCGTCATCGCGGGGATCAGGCGCGAGGCCATCGGTATCGGCCGTGCCAGTGCGGGCCGTGTGCTTTTTTGCCGGGACTTTTTTATCGGTTTTACCCGCCGGGGCGGCCCCTGGCGAAAATGCGCCAGGAGTTCGCGCGCCGTGTGTGGTGCTATCGGCCACTTGTTCCGCAGGATTAAAATAAACCCGGCTACCGTCATCGATGGTGGATTGGGCGGGTTGGCGGGGTTTGTCGGCACTCACGGCGGGCTCCTGCGTTGATGCAATTTGACGTTGCACCGACAGTTTGCGTCGCCCTGCCGTCGCTGTCCAGTGGGCAGCACGTGTTGACGGGGATGATTGCGCAAAATTCCGAATTTGTTTGACTTGTGTATATGCACAAGATAAGTAATCGGAATGATTATGCCATTGCCCGACACCCTGATTGATGAATGTTTGGTGTTAAAAAGCCGCAAGGCGGCGCGTGCAATTACGCGGCGCTATAACGTGTTGCTAAAACCCTATGGTTTGCAATGTACGCAGGCGTCCTTGCTGTTTTGCATCGCCAGGGGTGGTTTTCAATCCATTAGCAATCTTGCCCGTCAACTGGGGCTTGAAAGAAGTGCGTTGACGCGCAACCTTGCCGTATTGCAACGTGACGGTATGATTGCACCCGACCAAACCGGGCAGGGTAAAACGCAGGTTTTTTCTTTGACCGCACAAGGGGCGGAAAAGGTAAGACAAATTGTGCCGGTTTGGGAAAAATTGCAATCCACGACCTATCGCGAGATCGGGGCGGATAACTGGCATGCTACCCAGCAGGCATTGGCCTTAATCGCCAGCATCGGCGGATAATTTTGATCAACATTTTTTATATGAAGACGAGGGTATGATGACACAGCGGATCGTGGTCACAGGAATGGGCCTTGTAACGCCACTGGGATGTGGACTTGATGCTGTGTGGCAACGCCTGATTGCCGGTCAGTCGGGTGTTGTCACCCACAACCGGTTTGACAGCAGCGATTTGCCCACCCGGTTTGCCGGTCTGGTTCCCGATCATACGCAACACCCGGCGGGCTTGAACGAGGGCGAGGTTATTTCCAAAAAAGATCGCAAAAAGGTCGATCTGTTTACGATTTACGCCCTTAGTGCCGCCCGGCAGGCCCTGGCGCAAGCCGGTTGGACCGACCTTGATCAGGATGCAAAAGACCGCACCGCTACCGTGATTGGCACCGGGATTGGTGGTTTGCCGGTGATTACCCATGCCGAGGAAGTTTTGCTTGATCGGGGGCCGTCGCGAATTTCGCCGTTTGTTGTGCCGTCTTTTCTGGCCAATATGGCGGCGGGCAATGTGTCGATCCAGCATGGTTTTCGCGGGCCGATTGGCGCGCCGGTTACCGCCTGTGCTGCTGGCTTGCAGGCAATTGGCGATGGTGTGCGCATGATCAGGTCAGGCGAAGCCGATGTTGTGCTGGCGGGGGGCACCGAAGGCTGTGTTGATCGCCTGTCGATTGGTGGTTTTTCGGCCGTGCGCGCCCTGTCAACCCGCAACGACGCCCCCCAGGAAGCCTCCCGCCCGTTTGATCGCGACCGCGACGGGTTTGTGATGGGCGAGGGGGCCGGTCTGATGGTGATTGAAACGCTGGAACATGCCCGGGCTCGGGGGGCAACACCCCTGGTGGAAGTTACCGGCTATGGCACCAGTGCCGATGCTTATCATCTGACCGCAGGCCCCGAAGATGGATCGGGCTGTGCGCTTGCGATCCAGGCGGCGTTGCGCATGGCGGGGCTTGGCGGGGCCGATATTGGCTATGTTAATGCCCATGCGACATCCACCCCGGTTGGCGACCGGGCTGAAATTGCGGCTTTGCGCCGGGTTTTTGGCCAAGATTTGCCAAATATTCCTGTTTCATCAACCAAGTCGGCCATCGGGCATTTGCTGGGGGCTGCGGGCGGGGTCGAGGCGATCTTTACCGCACTTGCCCTGCGCGATGGCATTCTGCCGCCGACCCTTAACCTTCATCAGGTTGATGACGGCATGGAAGATCTGGATTTTGTGCCCAACCATGCCCGCAAGGCGGACCTGAAACATGCCCTTTGCAACGGGTTTGGTTTTGGCGGTGTGAACGCATCTTTGTTGTTAAGCGCAATTTAATGACACCTGTTTTATGGCGGCCAGCCTTTCGCTTTTGCGGGGCTGGCCGTTTTTATTGTGTTGTGCGCTATGGTTCAGAGCGTTTGGCGCGCTGGTTTTAATCTTTAAAATTGTTGTCGGGCGCGCTTGACAATCTTCGGGCTTGCTCTATTTTTGCTGGTATAGAAAGGTAAACTTGGTAGATTGCCTTTGTATATGAAAGCCACATCATGACAAACGCCGCTCACAAAGCCGACCATACCGCTTCGCCGTCGACGCTTGCCCTTGCCACGGAACTGCACGCCATTATTGGGACGTTGCGGCGCAAATTGCGGGCGCAGGCGCATTTGGGTGATTTGAACTGGACGCAAAAATCGGTATTGCGCCATCTGGAAAAGGATGGCCCGGCCACGGTTACCGTGCTGGCCCGGGCTGAAGGGGTGCGTCCGCAATCGATGGGCCCGCATATTGCCGCGTTGGTCGCCGCCGGGCTGGTTGTGGGCGAACCGGACCCGAATGACGGGCGGCAAACCCTGTTGTCGTTAACCCCGTCGTGTCGGGAATGGATGCAGGCCAGCCGCGCTGTGCGCGAAGACTGGCTGTATCACGCGATTTTGGAAAACTTTTCAAAGCAGGAGCAACAAACACTTTCCGATGCCACCAATCTTTTGCGCCGCATCGTCGATAGCTAGCGCCCCTGGCAAAGACAATGCTGTTTGACTTGCATCTGGTTGCACATTTCGAATTTTGAATGCGCCATGACCGGATCGCCACCGTCCAAAGATGGCTCGCGTCGTTCTTATCTTGCCGTCTCGTCGATCGACCTTACCGTTCCTGCATCCCCGCGATCTGAGTGTTCGATATGACCAGGGCCTCGTTGCGTCCTGTCAAGGTCCGAAATTTGCTCTCCCCGTCTTTCATATTTTACTTCCCCGCCTTCCACTTTCCATTCTCTGCCCGAATACCGTCTTTGTTTCGCCCCAAAAAAAGGATTGCGCCCCATGCCTGTTACCGTCCTTGATCCCCAAACCGCCCTGATCGTGATTGATTTGCAAAAGGGTATTATGGCTTATCCCACCGTTCATAACGTGGGGGGTGTTCTGGCAAAATCGCTAAAGCTGGCAGGTGCGTTTCGGGCGCGCAATTTGCCGGTGGTGTTGGTCAATGTTGCGGGCATGGCGCCGGGGCGAAATGAACAACCGGCCCGCACCGCAACCTTGCCGCCGGACTGGGCCGATCTGGCACCCGAGTTGGCGGGCTGTGCCAGCGACCATCTGGTGACCAAACGCACATGGGGCGCCTTTAGCAACACCGATCTGGCCGATTATCTGGCACAGCACGGCGTCACGCAGGTTGTGATTGCGGGTATCGCGACAAGCATCGGTGTGGAATCCACCGCACGGCAGGCCCATGAACGGGGCCTGAATGTGACGCTGGCAGTTGATGCGATGACCGACATGAACGAAGACGCCCATGTTAATAGTGTGACCCGCATTTTCCCGCGCCTGGGCGAAACCGGCACAGTTGAGGATATTTTGTCCTGTCTTGATGGGGAAGGTCCCCGCAAATGACAGGACAGAAAAAAGGGTCCCGGAAATTTCGGGCCAATCATTATTCCGCCCGATTATGGGGGGCGATGTGATGAAAAATCCGATGAAAGGCACGTTTCGGTCGCTCGCGATTTACAATTACCGGGTCTGGGCCGGTGGGGCGATTGTGTCGAATACGGGCACATGGATGCAGCGCACAGCCCAGGACTGGATCGTTCTGACCGAACTGACCAATCATAATTCAACCGCCGTCGGCATTGTCATGGGCCTGCAATTTGGCCCGCAGCTGTTGATGCTGCCTTTTACCGGCTTTGCGGCCGATTATTTTGACCGCCGCAAATTGCTGATGGTTACGCAATTTTTGATGGGGCTTTTGGGGCTGGGGCTGGGCATTCTAACGCTGACCGGGCTTGTCGCACTTTGGCATGTCTATGTGTTTGCGTTTTTGCTGGGCTGTGTTGCCGCCTTTGATGCTCCGGCCCGGCAAACCTTTGTGTCCGACCTGGTGCCCGAAAGCTATCTTTCCAATGCCATCGCACTCAATTCCACCTCCTTTAACGCCGCCCGCATGATTGGCCCGGCGGTGGCTGGCGTCCTGATTGCGGTGGTGGGAACGGGTTGGGTCTTTTTGCTCAATGCCGCCTCCTTTGCCGGTGTGCTGACCTCGCTTGTGATGATCCGCAAACAGGACCTTAAGGTAACCCGACGGCCTCTGCGCGGGCGCGGCAATCTGGTAAGCGGGTTTCGCTATGTGGCAGGGCGACCGGACCTTGTGGCGATCATGCTGATGCTGTTTTTGATCGGGACTTTCGGGCTGAATTTCCCCATTTTCATTTCGACAATGGCCGTGACGGTTTTTCATTCCGGTGCCGGGCAATTTGGCATGCTGTCCTCGCTCATGGCGGTGGGCACCGTGATGGGGTCGCTGTTTTCCGCGCAGCGGGCAACGCCGCAAATTGGCCTGTTGTTTTATGGGGCGCTGGTTTTCGGGCTGGGATGTATTCTGGCGGCCCTGATGCCCAGCTACGCCCTGTTCGGAGGCGCCCTGGTGGTGATCGGGGTGGCCGCGCTGGTGTTTTTAAGTTCCAGCAACGGTTTGATCCAGCTTTCAACCGACCCGATGATGCGCGGACGGGTTATGGCGATTCGCATGGCGATTGTTATGGGCGGCACGCCGATTGGCGCGCCGATTGTGGGCTGGATTGCCGATTATTACGGGCCGCGCTGGGCGCTGGGTGTTGCCGCCCTTTCGGGAATTGCCGCAGCATTGGTGGCGTTGGTTTATCTGTTTAAATATCGCGAAATGCGTATTCGCCGTGTTGACGGGCGATGGCGCATTCTGGTTAACGACGTCCCCAAGGTTACCCTTGCCGCCGAGTGATGTCAGCCAAACTGAACAAAAAAGGGCAGACCGAAATCAAGCCGGTCTACCCTTTTTGCGAATGAAGGCTGCGTAATTTATTATTCGGCAGCGTCACTGATTTCGTAGGGTGGCTTTTCAAGCCCGGCGGGGGAACGGGTGAAAATTTCGTACCCATCTTCGGTCACCGCCAGCGAATGTTCAAACTGTGCGGAAAGCTTGCGGTCGCGGGTAACGGCTGTCCAGCCATCGGACAGAACCTTGCATTCATAGGTGCCCTGGTTGATCATGGGTTCGATGGTGAAAATCATGCCCGGTTCCAAAACCAGCCCTTCGCCCGGTTTGCCATAATGCAGGATATTGGGCGCATCATGAAAAACCTGCCCCAGACCATGACCGCAAAAATCGCGGACGACCGAAAACCGTTCAGATTCGGCATAGGACTGAATAGCATGGCCAATATCGCCCAATGTCGCGCCGGGCTTTACCGCCCGAATACCGCGCCATAACGATTCATAGGTCACGTCCACTAAACGCTGCGCCATCACCTTGGGGGTGCCCGCAATATACATGCGGCTTGTATCGCCAAACCAGCCATCAAGAATAACGGTAACATCAATATTCATGATGTCGCCATTTTGCAGTTTTTTATCCCCGGGGATGCCGTGGCAAACCACATGATTGATCGATGTACAGGTTGATTTGGGAAACCCGCGATAGCCAAGGCAGGCGGAAATAGCACCATGATCGCGAATATACTGATCGCACAAATCGTCAAGTTTGCCCGTGGTTACGCCGGGCACGACATAGGGGGTGATGAAGTCCAGTACTTCCGCAGCCAGCCGACCGGCGGCGCGCATGCCTTCAAAGGCTTCGGGGCCGTGAATCTTTACTTTTCCGTTTGCCAACCGAATTCTCCTTGTGTTGGCGGTCCGTATGGGGAAACCCCATGCTCATAAATGCTTGTTTGCAGCTTACTGAAATAATCGTTGTCCAGGCAAGACGCAAGGATTGGGCGCGCAATCATGCCCGAACAAGGGGTAATTGTGCCTTTTTAGGGGGTAAATGGCTTTGTTCTGCATCATGTTTACGGGAAATGGGGCAAAAGGCGAAAAGCGCGCCGTTATGAAGGGCAATTTGCCGATCATATCAAGGTCGGTTCGCGATATGAAAAAAGCCCGCCAAAAAGGCGAGCTTAAGGTTATGTGTCCCGCACGAGAATGCAGATCATGCGTATATGGTTAGTTGGGCAGATTGGCACTTTGCGCCTTTGCTTTTTCCATCACATAACCGATGTCGTCCGGGAGCATATATCCCTGCTTGATCAGGTTCTGTGACGCCGCGCGCACACTGTTTAAATAGTCGGCTTGATTTTGATAGTGTTGCGCAAGGCTTTTGCGGCCATCGCCAGATGCATTGTTTTCAAAAGGCACAAAAAGCCCGGTCAGGCTGCACAATTCGCCCGGGGCATAGCCATCATTGCGCAGGTTCCAGCCGGCATAGGTGCCCAAAGGTGCCGCGACATAGGGCAAGGCAACACCACCGGTCGGGTTGCCATTGGCATCAAGCGGCGGGACATAGGCCGGGTAAGTGGCACCGCGTTTGGGCGGGACGACCGAATGATCCATGACTTGCAGCACGTTATAGGCCGGTACGGGGGCCATGTCGCCAAACATGGGCATTTTGAAATCGGCCAATGGCGTCAATGTGCCATCCTTAAGGTTCGGATAGCGGCTGGCAACGGGTGTTTTGCCCTGCGTAATCCAGTTTGCCATTTGTGCATATAAGGACCGCATGACAGGGGCCGCACTGAGCGGGTTGGTGGGGTAAGCGCAAACCGGGTCCATTTTTGATGCAGTCGCCCAGCCATTGAAATGGGGGGAACCCTCAATAAAATAAAGCCGAACGTTTGCGGGCATATCAAGCGGTTTGCCGTCTGGCGATGTTGAGACCAATGACGCGCGGGCCTGCCAAAACTCGGTCGAGGTATCGGTATGCATGATCTTGGGGCAGGTGTTGGTTTTTTCGCAGGTTTCAAGAATGGAATCCTGTTTGCCCGTTAAGGGGTCGGTTGTTTTGGTGTAGGTAAAGGGAAACTGGTCGCCGGGATAATCGTGGTCTTCATGCTGGCGTGAATAACGGCCCGGTTGGGCAAAACGGTAATTGGTGTAGGTTTTGCGCGAACCGGCAATGTGGGGCATGGCACCGTCGAAAACCTTGGCGCCGGTTTCGTCGGCATTAAAGCCCTGATAAATAAAATCGCGCAGGAAACGCCCTGATTGCGAAATGCCCAGTCCCAATGTGTGTTTGATGCCGGTGAGCGGGTCCTGGGCATCGTGGCCCGGATTGCCCCGCAGGAAAGAAACGACATCGCTGGTTGCGACGAAAGAAAGCCCCTGGGGGACCGGATCTTTGGCCGGGTAAACGAAATCGTAAATGGCACCGGCATCCATGCCCTCGGGGCGGGTAATTTCAATTTCGGTGGGGCTTATATATGTAAAAGAAAGCCCGGCGGGCGTTGTGCGGCGATCATTTTCGTTCTCGCGCACGGTTAGAATTGCTTTTGTCGGGTCAAGGTCGGCAACGGGATAGGTCAGGGTGCCTGTGCCGGTTTTGCCCGGTTTGTCAAAAATGAACTGTTCGCGTGACGGGCCTGTTATGTCTTTAAGCACAGGAAGGTCAAGATTGAGGGCGGATGCGGGCAAATCGCTTTGCCACCCGGACCACACCACCGTATCGCCCCGCAACATCAAAAAGCCATCGCCCGTATCACCTGCTTTTTGCGGGATATCTGAAGAGGCAGACCGGTTCAAAAGCATAAAGCTGAGATTACGCCCGCGGTTTGGGACCTCATAGAAAAGCAAACCGGATTTTTTAGCGTTATCTGTCGGCTGTAGAATGGAAACCTCGGTCGAAAATACGATTTCGCCCTGTTTGTTCACCGGGACTTTGTCAATATCGACAATGTTGGCAACGCGCGGTGATTTTGGGTCGATGGCAAAGGTTGCTTTGGCATCAATGCGATCATAGGTGCCGATCTTGGGAAATGGCATGCCTTCAAAAGCAGTGCTTTTTGACGTGATTTCAAAACCGGTGACGCGGGCAAGGGCATCGCTTGACGCGCTGATATTCATAATGCCGAGTGCAAGCAGTGTGGGCAGTGTTATTTTTTTCTGCATTGTTTCCTCCCTTTTTGATTGAATTATGGGTTGGGGTGTAAATGATTTGTTATTTTTGTGTGCAGAGTCAATATTCTTGTATACAAGAAGTAAAAATACGTATGCGGTGTAAGGGTTGATGGGAAGCACATTTCACAAGCTGAGAGACGATATCGAGAACGGGATTCTTACAGGCGATTTTGCGCCCGGCGAACGATTGGACGAAACGCAGTTAGCGGCGCGGTTTGGCGTATCACGCACCCCGATCAGAGAAGCCCTTATGCAATTAAGTGCCATCGGTTTGATTGAGTTTCGACCGCGCCGGGGGGCCGTTGTGGCCGATCACGGCCCCAAATATGTCTTTGAGATGTTTGAGGTGATGGCGGAGCTTGAAGGGATGGCAGGTGCTTTGGCCGCGCGCAGGCATACGCCCGACGATAAGGACTTGCTTTTAAGCGCGCATGATCGATGCCAGGAAGCGGCCAATAACGAGGATACCGACGCCTATTATTATGAAAACGAGGCGTTTCACCATGCGATCTATTCCGCCAGTCAAAACAGCTTTTTGACGGAACAATGTGCGTTTTTGCATCGAAGGCTCAGGCCCTATCGTCGCCTCCAGCTTCGGGTTCGCAACCGGATGAAGGCATCGTTTGATGAACATCAGGCGATCATTGAAAATATTCTGGGCGGCGATGCCGAGGCAACACGCGCCCTTTTGCTGGCCCATGTCAAGGTGCAAGGCGACCGGTTTAGCGATCTGGTTGCCAATCTCGATCACATTCGGATCAAGGCAACAAAAGATCGCTAATGTGCCTGCCAGACCTTTCGCCTTAGCTGGTTGGCAAAACAGGCAGTTTATTGCGCACCGTGACCGCTGATGGATCAATGGCGCAATCATAGGCAATGGCCTCAACCCCGTGTGCTGTGGCGGCCTTGAAACGGGCGGCATAATGCGGGTCAATGTCGGTAGCCAGGGTGAAGGTTGCGCAATCGGTGCGCTGGATCAGGTAAAACATCACCGCGCGGTGACCCTGGGCGACCATGTCGGCCATTTCATCGAGGTGCTTTGCCCCGCGTTTTGTGACCGCATCGGGAAATTCGGCAAGACCGGGAATGGCATTATCGCGTTTTAAATGCACGTTTTTGATTTCGACGTAACACAGGCCTTTATCGGGGTCGGACAGCAAAATATCGATCCGCGAATTCTGCCCGTATTTCACTTCGCGCTTCAGGGTTTGATAGCCCGCCAGTTCGGGGATTTTGCCGCTTTCAATCGCTTCGGCAACGACGGCATTGGGGTGGGATGTGTTAATGCCCACCATCGCATCGCCCACCTGGCATAATTCCCAGCTATGTTTCAGTTTGCGTTTGGGGTTGTCCGATATTGAAACCCACACTGGCATTCCGGCATCCTTTAGCCCGGTCATCGCACCGGGATTGGCACAATGCGCGGTGATAATATCGCCATTTTCCAGTTCAATATCGGCCAGAAAACGCTTGTATCGCTGGATCAGGCGGCCTCGCAAAAGCGGCTGGGGAAGGTCCATGAATTTAGCCCTGTTTTTCGTTATTGTTTTGGTAAGTCATCGCTCAAAAAATCCACCAGACTAACCTGTCCACTGCCCCGGCGCAGCGGTTTGGGCTGGCTTTCATCGGGCGCCCATGCGGTTAGATATACGACCTGAAAACGGGCATTGACCCGTCCATCGGGCCGGGCGTGGCGGTCGTGATAAATGGCAGCAGCACGGGCAAGGGTGCTGCGTTTGGTAAATTTTTTGCTGCGTTTTAAAATCAGGTTGCTTTCGCCCATACCCGAAAGGTCGCGCATCAGTTTTAGCGCGTTTGGGTAATCCACCGTGATTTCATCAATATCCACCACCGGCAGGGCAAAGCCACTGCGTTGCAAAAGGGCACCGGCATCGCGGACATCAATAAACGGCGAAACACGCGGCGATACCCCGCCTTCTTCTTCGGCTTCGGCGGTCATCAGGGCATCGCGCAAATCTTTTAGCGTTTCTCCGCCCAGCATCGATGCCAAAAAGAACCCGTCGGGTTTTAATGCCTGGCGGGCCTGAAGCAACATGCCGGGCAAATCATTCACCCAGTGCAGCGACAGGTTCGACAGGATCAAATCTAACGAGCCGCGGGCAAAAGGCAAAAATTCCTCGTCCGCGACAAGGGTGGGGTGTTTGACGGCAGCATTTTGGGCGTTGCGGGCATAACCAGGCGAAATGTCCGATTGAAACAGGGTTTCAATACCGCCGCGTTTGCCAATGATCTGGCCCAGTTCGCCACTGTGACAGCCCAGATCAAGGGCGGTGGGAAAGCGGCGTGTGGTATCGTCCAGCCGGTCTGCCAGTCGGTCGGCGGTTTCGGCAAACAGGAAATTATAGTCCTGCGACCGGGCTGCTGCGCGGTCACGGCGCATTTTCAGGATACGGCGATCAAACACCGTAATCGGATCGCTCATCAGAGGCTCCATTGTGCGGGAATTGGCAAGTTGGCCCATAAATAGACCGCACAGGGCAGGCGTGCAATGGATCATCGATTTTGGCTGTCTTGATCGGGCAACTGGCGACAAGGCAGGCATATTCAGATATCAAGCACCAGCCTGGTGTTGGCACCTGCGGCAGGCATGGCGCAGCATAAAAGGGCACTATTGGCGTCCCGGCTTGCTGAAGGTTGGCTGGCATAGGCAACATTGCCCTGCACGATCCCGACCTTGCAGCTTCCACAATTTCCACTGCGACACCCGTATTCCGGGCTCAGGCCTGCTGCCTCGGCCAGGTCCAGCAAGGTCTGGTTTTTGTCGGGGTGCCAGGGCGCGGTTTTACCGCTTCTGGCGAAATTAACTTCGACCGGCACATCGGAAATGGTGGCGGGTGGTTTGTCGCCCGAAACACTGTTTGCCGGGTTGGAATCAACGGTGCGGATCACACTGGCGGGGCCAAAGGCCTCGGCATGGATGCGGGCATCGACAATGTTTTTGCCCCGTAACCCGTCATACATTGCCTGCATAAAACCGGGTGGGCCGCACAGGTAAAAGTCGTAGTCGTCAAACGGCAGGCGGGATTGCAAAAGATCCATATCGATGTGGCCGCTGGCATCATAGTCCTGCCTTGTCAGGGCGTTATCGGTATCGCTTAGAACCCGGATAATGTTAAACATGCCCCGCGATGCTTTTTCCAGATCGGCCAGTTCGCGATCAAAGGCGCGGTCTTCCTTGCTGCGTGCGGCATAAAACAGCCAGCAGGGTTGAAAACGCCGGGCGCGACGGGCTTCGTAAAGCATGTGGTGCAACATCGCGATCATGGGGGTAATGCCAATGCCGCCAGCCATCATGACGACGGGCCGGTTTGACAGGGCATCTGGCACAAAATTGCCCTGTGGCGCGCGGGCTTCGATGATGTCGCCAACGGCAATCGTCGCATGTAAATGACGCGATACAGTGGTCTGGCGGGCGACACTGATGCGATAATGTTGATCCACCGGTGAGGACGACAAGGTATAGGTGCGAACTGGTGTGCTGTTATCGGGCATCGTGATGCGGATGGGCAGGAACTGCCCGGCGCGCGGCGGAACAAGCCCGGCGGCATCGGTGTTTGTGATATCTTGCCGGTTTTGGGGCGGGGCAAGATAGAATGACCGCACAGAACAGCTTTCATCGACAATGCGGACCACTTCAAGCGGCCGCCACTCAGTTGCCAGCCGTGCCGCACGCGCGCGTTGTGCCGCCTCGTCCCAGTTGCCGGTTAACAGGCTGTTGGGGGATTGGCCTGCATCGTGTGGGTGCCAGCGCAGGGCCAGGGCCTTTTCGCGGATGACGACTTTGGCGGGTATGAAACGCCACAGGCGTTCCGCCCCTTGAAAATGGGCAGTTTCGGGGCTGTCAAGCAGGACTTCCGCCCGGCCTGTCATTTGTAAAACGGTGCCGGTTTCAAAATCGGCAAAAAGCAGCCCGGCACGGCCTGTTTGCAAGATATTGCCCAGCGTGTTGAAAAACAGGTTCCCGGCAAAGTCGGGGATGGTCAGGCCGCCATCATCATCAAGCCGGACAAAGCCGGGCTTGCCGCCCCGGTGCGAGACATCAATTTCGCGCCGCGTGTTCGGGGTGGATTGGGCCGTTGCAGGGCGCGGGGCAATGGCGCGGTCTGCATAGCTGGCGACAAAAAATGTATCGGCGTTTTTGATCAGGTTTTGGCCAAACGTATCGATATGGTCGATATGCCGGATGTTTTCATCAGCCGGATTTTCTGCAACGAAATAATGGTTGCGCAGGCGAATATATTGCGGGCAGTTGCCAAAGCTGTGATGGACAGAAATATCAAACCGGGCCTCGCCAGAATTGGCAATGCTGCCATTCATGCGGTTGCGACGCCGGGTTTCAGGTTCGATCCCCAAAATGCCGATTGCAGAGCCGCTGGAAAGGCCATTTTGCGCCGGGTCATTGCTGTTGGGGGCTACGCTGATTTGTAGTGTTTTGTCGTTTTTTGCCTGCATAAAACCGGGGTTTCCGGTACGGATTGTTGCCCAGGCATTATCCTGATTATCGACTGTTCCCAAAACCACAAAGGGCAGCCTGGCAAAGAAGGTGCGGTGCTGTTCGATCATGTGGTCGCGAATGGCACGTTGACCGATAGCGGCCATTTGGCCGGTAATTCCCATGTGCTGATGAAGGGCAAGCTCCCCTTCATGCCATGTTTCAGATGCGGGCAGAGAATATGACATCGACATGGGAATGACCTTTGTTGGGGATAAAGCACGCAAAAGGCAGCGGCGACCCTGAGAAAGAAAGTTGGGTCGCCTGCCGTGTCGGGCGTTTGAAATATCGGTTGTGAAGGGGGAGGATTAGCTGATCGCGCGCAAACCGGCTTTGCTTGTCGGGAAGGGGACGAAGCCCGGCAAAGCCTCGATCTGGCGGAGCCATTTGGCGACGTTGTGATAGAAGCTGATATCGACATTTCCTTCCGGTGCCTGAACGATATAGCTGTAAAGCGCGATATCGGCGATGGTGGCGCGGTTGGTTACCAGCCAGTCACGGTTGGCCAGTTCGGCGTCGATCAGTGTTAAAATACTGTGCGCCCGGGCAATGACTTCATCGGCGTTAAAATCGGCACCAAATACTGTGACCAGGCGTGCCGCACAGGGACCATAGGCGATTTGCCCGGCCGCAACCGATAACCAGCGCTGGATTTGGGCGGCCTGTTGCGGGTCTTCAGGCAGCCAGTCAGTTTTGCCGTATTTTTTCGCGACATACACCATGATGGCAATTGAATCGGGGACGATAAAACCGTCATCTTCAAGCACGGGCACCTGCCCGAACGGGTTTAGCGCCAGAAAGGGCGGCTTTTTGTGTTCGCCACTGGCAAGGTCGACGGCGACCAGTTCAAAATCCACATCAATCAGCGATAAAAACAGATGCGCACGGTGGGCATGGCCGGAAAGCGGGAAATCATAAAGCTTCATAACATGTGCCTTTGAAAAAGGAGATGGCAGCGGGTGACGAAGCGATTATGATTGTTTCAATGGTGATGATTAAGATAGAGTATTTGGAATTTACTGTTCCGTATGTCGGAATAATAAAAGGCCGTTTTCCGTCATGGTGCATAAAGGCAAACAATGGATCGCTGGCAGGCAATGAAGGTTTTTATCCGCGTGGCCGATTGTGGCAGTTTTGCCCAAGCCGGACGGGATTTGCGTATGAGCCCGCCTGCCGTTACCCGTGCCATTGCCTTTTTGGAAGAAATTACCGGCGCGCGGCTGTTAACCCGCACCACGCGCAGCGTAAAGCTGACCGAAGCCGGGGATCGTTACCTGCGCGATTGCCGCCGCATCCTTGATGATCTGGCCGAAGCGGAAGCCTCAGCGGGTGGCGCCTATGCCACCCCGACCGGCACCTTGACCATTACCGCCCCGGTCTTGTTTGGTAAAATGTTTGTCATGCCGATCCTGATGGCATTTTTGGATGAAAATCCCGGTATGCGCGGGCAGGTCTTGTTGCTGGATCGGGTGGTAAATGTGGTTGAGGAAGGCATGGACCTGGCGGTGCGGATTGGCCATTTGGCGGATTCAGGCTTAAGTGCGGTGCGGGTTGGTGCGGTTAAACGACTGGTATGTGCGGCACCTGCCTATTTTGCGGCGCATGGCAGACCGGAAAAGCCGGGGGATTTGGCGACACATCGCATTATTGGCACCACCAACCCGCCAACAACGCAGGAATGGCGGTTTGGCCGGGCCGAAAAAATTGCGGTGGCAATACAGCCTACCTTGTTAACCAATGCCACCGATGCCGCCCTGCAGGCCGCGATGGATGGCTGGGGCATTGTCCGGCTGTTGTCCTATCAGGTCAGTCCGGCTTTGGCATCGGGCCAGCTTGAAACGGTGCTGGCGCAATATGACGAAAACCCGGTGCCCATTCATCTGGTTCATCCCGAAGGGCGACGGGCATCGGCCAAGGTGCGGGCCTTTATTGATTTTGCAACGGATCGTTTGCGGACCAATCCGGCGGTTCGCAAATACGAATAATTGTCGTGCCGGGTGGCAGGTGGTTAAATGCCGGGATGACAGGCCGTTTGCGGGTGGGCGCATATGCGGGGGCCGGGGGCAAAATGGATAATTCTGATCAACACGATGACATGCCGGGCTATCGGGCATCGGCGCAAAAGGTGGGTACGGCGATTTGGCAGGCCGTTTTGCGCGGTTTGTTGCCCGCACGGTGCGGCGGATGCGGCATGATCAGCGATGCCCCCCATGCCCTGTGTGCCAGTTGCTGGTCGGCCTTGCGGTTTGTGTCGCCGCCTTTTTGTGCCTGTTGTGGGTATCCGTTTGAATTAATGCCAGTGGAAATGCTGGCCCCGGCCGAGGATGTGGCGGCACAGGGGCGTACATTTGCCGATGGCGTTTTATGCGGTCCGTGTTTGCGCCATGTACCGCCCTATGACCGGGCCCGGGCGGCCCTGATTTATGATGATGGCAGCCGGGATTATGTGCTGCGCTATAAACATGGTGACCGGACCGATCTAACCCCGCTTTTAACCCGCTGGATGATGCAGGCCGGGCAGGATTTTTGGCTCGATGCGACATTGCTTGTACCTGTCCCGCTGCATCGCAGCCGGTTATTGATGCGCCGTTATAATCAATCGGGGTTGCTGGCGGCGGCGTTATCAAAACAGACCGGCATTTTGTTTGCGCCCGATTTAATCACCCGCAAACGCAAAACCCGCAGCCTGGCCGGTTTGGGCCGATCCTCGCGCCTGCGCGAGGTACAAGGGGCCTTTGCCATATCGGCCAAAATGGCGGCGCGCTATGATGTGGCAGGCCGCAAAATTGTGCTGGTGGACGATGTTTTAACCACAGGGGCCACGGCGGCGGCCTGTGCGCATGTGTTAAAAAAAGCCGGAGCCATGCAGGTGGACCTGATCACAATTGCGCGGGTGGTACGCTGACGAACGGGAAATTATCTGCTATACAGGCCTGAACAAACAGATATTGCGGGTCAGAAGCCCGGGATAAAAGGAATTGAATTGATGGCGAAAATTGAAGTGTACGCAACCGACTGGTGCCCCTATTGCAAGCGGGCGCGCAAGTTGCTTGATGACAAGCACGCAGAATATAACGTGATTGACATCATGATGGAGCCGCGCCGCAAAAAAGAAATGATGGATCGTGCCGGTGGCAGGACCAGTGTGCCGCAGATCTTTATCAATGATCAGCATATTGGTGGCTGTGACGAGCTTATGGCCTTAAACGCCAGGGGCGGCCTGGATAAAATGCTGTCGGCATAATTGATACGCGCTTTTAAAAAGGGGCGGCTGCGCACAATGCGGGCCGTCCTTTTTTGTTTTTGACTTTTTCGCGCCGTTTTTCATGCTTTAAAGCACTTTTCCTTTAATATGACCCATTTTGCCAGCTCAGTCTGCCGCCTGGCTGCGTCGAAATCCTTGTCCGTAAACCCATTACGCCCTGCGGACTTCTCCTTGCCAGGTGGCAGACTGAGCTGGTCCACAGGGTTTGTTTTTGGCGGTTTTTGGTGGCGTTACACCGCTCGCCCGATGCGCCGCAGCGCGCTGTGCCTTGCCAAACGACACGCCAAAAACAAACAAAATGGGCCATATTAAAGGAAACGTGCTTTATTGTTCAAAAGCAACAATGACCGGCTTTGTCGGACAAGGAGAATGCACCATGACCCGTTTTACTGCTGCCTGTGTTCAGGTAAACAGCCACGATGACATGCAGGGCAATCTGGCGCGTGCGGCTGTTTATGCGCGCGATGCCCATGCCGCCGGGGCCCGGTTGATCACGTTTCCCGAAAATGTATCGATGATGTCGTTTGGCGGTGAAAAGGTGCGTGCCGCAGCCTTTGCCGAAAAGGATCATCCGGCACTGGCGTTTTTCGTTGATTTGGCAAGCGAACTTGAAAGTACGCTGATTGTCGGGTCTCTTCACGTTAGCGTGCCTGGCGAAGACCGCGTTGCCAACCGCTGTTATGCGATTGGCCCGGATGGGGCGGTTTTGGCATCCTATGACAAAATCCACATGTTTGATGTGGACCTTGCCAATGGCGAATCATACCGCGAAAGCAAAACCTTCCGCCCTGGCGATGCCGCCCGGCTGGTTAAAACCGACCAGGCCAATATCGGTTTGGCGATTTGTTATGATGTGCGCTTTCCACATTTGTTTCGCAACTATGCCAAGGCAGGCGCATCGGTGCTTACCGTGCCCGCCGCCTTTACCCGCACAACCGGGCAGGCGCATTGGCATACCTTATTGCGCGCGCGCGCCATTGAAACCGGTTGTTTTGTGATTGCGGCCGCCCAATGCGGTGATCATCCGGGCGGGCGGCAAACATTTGGCCATTCGCTGATGATTGATCCGTGGGGCGTTGTGCTGGCCGATGGCGGCACAGAGCCTGGCTTTATCACCGCCGAAATTGATCTGGAACGGGTGAACGAAGTCCGCGCGATGGTGCCATCCCTGCGCAATGATCATGCTTATCGCCCGGCTTGATCAAAGCCATCTCTAACAAAATAAAGGACCGGCTTTGGGGGCCGGTCCTTTGGTTTTCAGTGGCGTGAGGACATGCGGTTATGACCCGCGCAGGGCCTCGACCACGGGTTTGCGATACAGCATAAAGGCCGGGACCAGGGCCAGGGCAAAGCCGATAATGACAAAGCCAGCCGCAAGGCCAAGTTCCGGCCTGCCGATGGTGGCGGTCATGGACATGCCGGTTTCGGCGGTGAAAACCTGTGACACGGCCTGCGCCACCCCCCAACCCAGTGCCAGCCCGATGGCCGCCCCGAATACCACCAATATTGCCACATACAACCAGATCGAGCCGAAAATATAGCTGCGCGGGGCACCAAGGGCGCGTAAAACAGCAAACTGTTTGCGGTAGATTTGCATCAAGGCCAGGACAGCGGCCAAAATGGCGGCAACCACCAGCGCCTGTGTGCCCAGCGCCATCCAGCGCATGACCGTGCCCGCATTGCCCAGCATCTGATACATTTCCACCAGCACTTCGGCAGGGAAAAACGCCGTGCTGTGGTCGGTGCGATAGCTGGACCGGATGCCATAGGCACCCGCAACAGATTTGGGGTGCACCACCATTGCCGGAACACCGGGCAGGTCCAGTCCGTCAAATGGCGGGCCAAGTTTTACGGTTTCTTGCTCGTGCTCATGATCTTCATGATCGGCATGTTCTGCGCTGCCGGTGGCGGCGTGATCATGGTCATCGTCATGGTCGTCTTCGGCGTGCCCGCTGGCAAGCGAATGAACTTCCCATACCTGTTCGACCGGCACGATAATGGCGCTGTCCCAAGGGGTGCCGGTGGCATTCATGCGGCCAACAACGGTGATGTTAACGCCGTGATGATGCTGTTCTTCGGCTTCCAAGCCGTGGCCGTGGGCGGGCTCGAATGTGTCGCCAATCTCAAGCGGCACGGCAGCGCCAATCACGGCTTCTTCGTGGTCGGCAAATATGGTGCCATCATGCAGGCCGCCAGAAAGATAGTCGATAAATTGGGCGGTGGAGCCAATGATGCTGTAATCGTGCCAGGAATCGCCAAAGGCCAGCGGCGCGGCAAAATCGACGCGGTCATCATCCAGCAATTTTGACCATATCGGCCCTTCAAGCAGATTGACCGCCGAGGGACGCAGGAAAATGGTGTTCATGACAATGTCGGTATGGCTGCCCGGGGCGGCCACCAGAATATCAAATTTGTCGGCGGCATGGGCGCTGCCCTGGCGCAGGGCACGTTCCTGGGCGGTAATGCCAACACCAATCGCCACGGCAACGGCAATAAGGGCGATGAATAGTGTATTCATTACCCAATGGCGGCGCAGACTGGCGAAAACGATGGGGAACGGGTTCATGCGGCCTCCGTTTTGGTTAAAAGTCGGCCTTTGTCAAAATGCAGAACACGGGCACATCGGTCGATCACGGTGTGATCATGGCTGACCACAATTAATGTGCGGTTGTTGTTGCGCGCATAGGTAAACAGGATGTCGGCGCAATTATCGGCGGCAACGGCATCAAGGCTGGCTGTGGGTTCATCGGCCAGCAAAATGGGCGGATCAAACAAAAGCGCGCGGGCAATGGCGACACGTTGCTGTTCGCCGCGCGATAAATCGACCACCGACCCGCGATTGGTGGGCACCCCGACCAGATCCAGCAGGGTGGTTGCGCGCGCGCGTAAATCGGCAGGGATGCGCCAGCCATGAAATCCGGCAGGCAGCAAAACATTTTCCAGCGGGGCCAGTTCGCCGATCAGGTGGAAATCCTGAAAAATAAAACCGACATGCTGGCGCCGCCAGGCATCACATGCCCCTTCGGACAAGGATGTCAGGTCCGTATCGCCCCAATGAACCGATCCTTTGCCAGGGCGTAACAGGCCACTGAGCAAATAGAGCAGTGATGACTTACCCGACCCTGATGGTCCGGCAATGCCCAACAACGTTCCCGGCGCAACCACAAGATGGGGCAAAGACAGGATCGGGGCGGCCTGTTTGCCAAAGCCAAGCGATAAATCGTTTATTTCAAGGGCCGGGCTTTTTCTGGTGTTGTTGTTATCGCCAGTGTCAGTTTTGGCGGCAGATGCGGTTTCAGACGAGGTCGAAGCTGGCATCGACAAGTCGGACGAGGCTGACAAATCCGGTCTCCTGATCTTTGGCAACGCCAAGTTCCAATACACCACGGGCGATGATGGGGCGGTTGAAACGAACGGCATCAAGTTTTTTGTGCATACGGACAAAAACAATGTCGTTGGGCCAGTCCGCACTGGTTTCACAAAACGGGCACACCGACATCGGCCGTTTGGTCAGAACAAAGAAATTGGCATCAGCTTTAAGCGGAGGTGCCATAAAACCGGGAATTTCAATGTGCTTGCCTGCCAGACGTTTGGCGGTATCGGAAAATTCGTTCTGATTTTTGTAAATATCGCGAATTTTGATGGTTTCGGCGGCACGGGCGGGCAGGGTGCCTGCGGCCAGCCCTAAAAGGGCGGCACTGCTGCCAATAAGAAAGTTGCGACGATCAAGGATCATGGGGGAGCCTCCAAATGAGAAAACCGGCCGCAAAGATTTACGGCCGGTTTTACCTGTACGTGCCGTTACGGGCTTACTTTGCCAACTGGTCTTCAACTTTGGCGGCGTAATCCATGACGTGATAGATGAAGTTCTGTTCAACAACACCGTGGAACAGGTAGGCCGACGGGCCGGTTGCGAAAATCGCAACGTCGTCACCGGCGTGGGTTTCGCTGCTCATCGGTACCAGGGCCTGTTGCAGGAAGTCCGGGTCCTGGGTGTCAACATTGGTCAGATCGGCGCGCAGTTCGTCTTTCAGCGCACCCGGGCCGTTCATATAGCCAAGGGTGGTGTAAGGTTTGCCATCGTCGCCTTTTTCTTCGGACAGGCCCATGATCGGGTTGCCACGCTTGGAATAACCGGAAATGGTCATGGTGTGGCTGTGGTCGGCGGTAACGATCACCAGGGTGTCGTCGGTTTTAACTTTCGACAGGGCCATTTTAACAGCGTCGTTCAGGGCGACGGTATCTTGCAGGGCACGGTAGGCATTGCCTTCGTGATGGGCATGGTCGATACGACCGGCTTCAACCATCAGGAAGAAACCCTTGTCATTCTGCGACAGCATGTCGATGGCTTTGCCGGTCATTTCGGCCAGGCTGGGTTCGCCACCGGCATCCTTGGCGCGGTCGGTTTCATATTTCATGTGCGACCGTTCAAACAGGGCCAGAACGTGCTTGGTCTTGGTCGGGTCAATGGCCTTGAACTGTTCTTCGTTCCAGACAAATGCGCCGTCATTGCCATAGCGTTTGACCCATTCAGCGGTCAAATCGCGACCATCGGTACGTTGGCCGGTTTTGCCCGTGTCTTCCGGATCGGCCATGGTTTTGTCCATGAACATGCGGCGACCGCCGCCAAAGGCAACTTCAAAACCGTCGCCCGGTGCCCAGGCAACAAGCTGTGATGCAATATCGGGGCAGCCATTCTTTTTGGCATCTTCCGGCAGGTCGCCGTCGCTTTCCCAGTTGCGATCAGCGGTGTGGGCATAAACCGCGGCCGGGGTGGCATGGGTCAGGCGGGCGGTGGAAACGATACCGGTGGACATGCCCAGCAGTTCAGCGCGTTCGGCCAGCGAGACGGTCGGCATTTTAAGCTGTGCGGCACAGTCTTTGCGTTTAACGTCGCCGGAAACACCGATGGTGCCGTTATTGGATTTAACGCCACTCATCATGGCAGATGCCGTCGGTGCAGAATCGGCGATCTGACCGTCATGGGTATAGGTTTTTGACAGGGCCACATTCGGGAACTGACCAAATACCAGGCTGTTGGTTTCTCCTTCAACACCGCGCTGCTGGCCTTCAAAAATGCGCGCTGCGGTGATGGTCGGAATGCTCATGCCATCGCCAACAAACAAAATGATGTTTTTGGCTTTGTTGGTGTTCGGTTTGTCGGCAAGTTTCAGCTGCAATTCCTGCTGAGCGGCCGTGTAATACGGATTTTCGGCCTGCGGCAATTTGTCGGCAGCGAAAGCTGCGGTAGAGCACATGCTGCTGGCAAGTGCGGTAGCCCAAAGAACGCGTTTCATCAATTTTACCCCCTTGTGAAACAATTAAGGGGGCAGGACCCCCTCGGTTCGCGACGGGATTATAGGTGGTATCTGCAACGGTTCTGTGACAGAAAAATGATTGCATGGTGACAATCGTTTTCGGAATTATTCAATCTGATAATATATTGAAATTGTTGATATAATTTAAAGGATCGCGGGTAAATGTGAACTGGTTCACAGTCGTGAAGAGGGCGAGTGATATTTCATCTTCGGTTGTTTTCGGTTTGGCGCTCTTCTTTTTAAAGATTAGGACCAGAACGTGGATAATCCTTGGGGAAATCGACTTGCTGCCATGATGGTGATGGCGCAATTTTATGGCCTTCGCCATAGCGGGTTTCCAATATGTTTAATCCAGGGTTGCGGTATGGGGACGTATGAACGGCCCACGTGTCCCCGTTGGTTTGTTTCAAAGGGCGCGTTTTGGGCGGAGCCTGTCAGCTGGTTGGATTGATTTGCCATGCTTAAACGAAATCATCTGTGAATCATTGCTTGTCGGCACGGTAGTGCTGGTCTTTTTCGATAAAATCGCCATATATCAACCACAGACTTTTCCGTTCACAAACTTTTAACACGACTTGACCAAACGCAATCATGATTCTGTTTCAGCTAAAATGTAACCATGACCACGAATTTGAAGGCTGGTTTCGCGACAGTGCGACATATGAGGCGCAATCGACCAGTGGCGAGCTTTCGTGTCCAATGTGCGGGTCTGATCAGGTGAGCAAGGCCCTGATGGCGCCGCGCCTGCGGACTTCGCGACAAAAGGAAACGGCGGCGGAAAATCGCAAAAAGGCCACCATCGCCGAAGCAACCCACAAAGTGCTGACCGAATTGCGCCAGCAGGTTGAAAGCAACTGCGAAAATGTCGGTGCCGGCTTTGCCGAGGAAGCCCGCAAGATCTATTATGGCGAAACCGAAAAACGCGGCATCTATGGCGAAGCAACCATTAAGGAAGCTGTTGAACTGGTCGATGAGGGCATTGATGTTCATGCCTTGCCATGGGTCGATGACAAGAGCGAAAAGAACTGAATACCTGGCCCGGTTGATTGGCATCGTATGGGGCGATCAGGGGCAAGCTCATTTTTGAGCCGGTCTTGGGTTTTGTCTATTTATGCCTGCGCGGCCATATCGCCGGACCAGTTTTCAAGGCTCAGTCGAACCAGTGGTGTGCCTGATGCGTGATAGGCGGTTGTTGTGCCATCATCGCGCAAGCCGCATTTTGTTAAAACGTGACGCGACGCGTCATTTTCGGCATCGAATGTTGCCACGATGCTGGGCAGTTTCAGGGTTTCAAAACCATAATTGATCAGACCGGTGGCAATTTCGGTGGCATAGCCCTTGCCCCAGTGCGGCACCAAAAGGCGGTAGCCGACTTCGATGTCGCTGCCATCGGGCAGCGGGCGCAAAATGCCCAGACCGATGACCTGGCCGGTATCGCGCAAACGCACCCCCCAAACCCCTTGCGGGCCATCATCGCGCATCAGGATTTCGCGAATGCGGTTTTTGGCTGACTCGTAATCGGGGCTTGGTTCACGAATATAGCGCATGACCCGCGCATCCATATCGGCACGCGCCAGTGCGGGTACGTGGGCTTCGCCAAAGGGTTCAAGTGACAAGCGGTCGGTGGTAAGGGTCGGTTGCTGGGTCATTATCGGTTTTTCCTGATCCGTGTTGTTTGTATCAGGCAAACGTTTTTGTTGGCCCGTTCTTCCAGTCACTGGCGGTTATCGCCATGACCGGTTTGGCGCTTCCGCCGTGGACAGATGTAGTTCCGGCATCGGACATACCACATTTTTCCAAAACCCGGCGCGAGGCCAGATTGCCCGGCTGGTAAACCCCGCATATCATTGCCAGGTTCAGGGTGTCAAAACCATGGGCAACAATTCTGTGTGCCAGTTCCGATGCATATCCTTTGCCCCAACAGGTGCGGCTTAATCGATAGCCAATTTCAACACCGCGATCATCTGCCAGCCAGCGTAACAGGGCTCGGCCAATAATGATGTTGCTTTCTTTTTCGCGCACTCCCCAATTACCCACAATCGGCGTGCCTGCGGTATCGGCCTGTGCCAGCCGGGCGCGTGCACTTTCCATATCAGGGCTGGGCGGGCGAATGTGGCGCATAACATCGGCATCCATATCCATGTCGCACCACGCTTTTATATGCTCTGGCAACCCGAACGGTTCGAGAACAAGGCGGGGTGTTTCAAGCCGGACCGTGGTTACGGTATCGGAAATGGATGTGGGCATGGCGGTTGCTGCGGCTGTTTTGTGATTAATCGAGGGTCGGTTTTATGGCCATCGCCAGATAATTGATATCCAGATCCCGGGGGGCGGGCAGCCATTTATCCTGGATCGGGTTATAGGAAATGCCGGTAATGTCGGTCAGTTGCAGGCCGCAATCGCGAATATAGCGCGACAATTCGGCCGGTTTGACAAATTTGCGCCAGTCATGCGTTCCCGCCGGAACCCAGCGCAAAACATATTCCGCGCCGATTTTGGCCAAAGCCAGCGATTTAAGGGTGCGGTTCAAAGTGGCAATAAACATGATGCCACCTGGCTTAAGCAAGGCGGCACAGGCCTGCATGAAAAAAGCCGGATCATCGACATGTTCGATGACTTCCATATTCAACACCACATCAAACTGGCGGCCTTCATCGACCATCGCCTCGGGTGTGCCCAGGCGGTAATCAATGGTCAGTCCGGCTTGCCCGGCATGAATGCGGGCGACATTGATGTTGTTTTCAGCGGCATCAAGGGCGGTCATGTTCGCCCCTAACCGCGCCATCGGTTCAGATAGCAACCCTGCACCGCAGCCAATATCAATAATTTCCAGCCCTTTGAGGACATGGATGTCATTGGCATCGCGGCCAAAATGGGCGGCGATGTGATCGCGCAGCAACTGTAAACGGACCGGGTTGAACTTGTGCAGCGGTTTCATCACCCCTTCCGGGTTCCACCATTCATCCGCCATGGCAGAAAAACGTGAAATTTCGTCAGGGTTGGCAGTGCGATTGGGATGGGCTGACATTGCAGGGCTCCGGCGGCGCGTAACAGGGGGATGTTTTGTATCCTTGCCCTGTTTACGCGGGCCGACGGTCTGGCGCAACCATATGCTTGCGCGTGATGTGCTGTTTTGTCGTCGTGGCACGTTTAAAGGGCCGTTATGGCACCTGTTTTTACCCCGGGACAATGGCCGCGCATGGGGCGCTTGGCGGGTTGTTGACGTTTTGCGGGTTATTACGCATGATAATTTCGCAGTTGTCGCAAATTTATGCTCAGATTACGCGGTATTTCAGATTTGGCGACAGATCGACGGTTAAAAATAGCTACAAGGTGGATTAACATTGCCTTCATGCTTGTTTCGCGGCCCTTATGGCAGTATTGATATCGCCGCTCTGATCAGGGGGCTTGCAACCTTGCAGGTCTGTGACCCGAAAACTGGCGGAAACACAAGACCTGGCATTTCGGCTGGCGAGATGTACAGGCAAGCATAACGGGGAATTTTCATGGCCCGTATTGTCATGAAGTTCGGTGGCACATCTGTCGCCGATGTAGAAAAGATCAAAAACGTTGCCCGTCGCGTTAAAAGCGAAGTGGATGCAGGGAACCAGGTTGCGGTTGTTGTTTCGGCGATGTCGGGCAAAACCAACGAACTGGTTGGCTGGGCCGATACCATATCGCCGCTTTATGATGCACGCGAATATGACGTGATTGTTTCGTCGGGTGAACAGGTAACGGTGGGCTTGCTGGCGATGGCCCTGCAAAGCATCGATGTTCCTGCACGTTCGTGGCTGGGGTGGCAAATTCCGATCAAGACCGACGGCGCGCACGCCAAGGCCCGGATCAAATCGATTGACACGACCGAACTTGACAAGCGCCTTGATGGCGGCGAAGTGGTCTGTGTTGCCGGTTTCCAGGGCATTGCGCCAGATAACCGTATTACCACGCTGGGGCGTGGCGGGTCCGATACCTCGGCGGTTGCACTGGCCGCAGCCCTTCGGGCCGACCGGTGCGATATTTATACCGATGTCGAGGGTGTTTACACCACCGACCCGCGGATTGTGCCCAAGGCACGCAAGATTGAAAAAATTACCTACGAAGAAATGCTGGAACTGGCATCGTTAGGGGCAAAGGTTCTGCAAACCCGTTCTGTCGAGATGGCCATGAACCATCGCGTCCGGGTGCAGGTCCGTTCAACCTTTAGTGACGCACCAGGTACACTTGTTGTAGACGAGGACGAAATCGTGGAACAGGAAGTCGTTAGCGGAATTGCCTATAGCCGGGACGAAGCCAAGATCACGCTGGTCAAGGTTGCCGACAAGCCGGGCACGGCAGCAACCATTTTTGGCCCGCTGGCCGAAGCCAACATCAATGTCGATATGATCGTTCAGAACATATCGGAAAATGGCAACAGCACGGACATGACCTTTACCGTACCGCGCGGCGAATTCAAACGCGCGCTTCAGGTGATTGAAGGCAACCGTGAAAAGATTGCCTATCAGGAACTGTTAAGCACCTCGGATGTGACCAAAGTGTCGATCATTGGTGTTGGCATGCGCTCCCATGTCGGGGTGGCGCGGAAAATGTTTGAAACCCTGTCTGACAAGGGCATCAACATTCAGGTTATTTCGACATCGGAAATCAAGGTCAGTGTCCTGATTGCCGAAGAATATACCGAGCTTGCCGTTCGTGCCCTGCACACGGCCTATGGGCTGGATGCCGATTAAAGGAAAAGTGCTTTAGGCCGCACGGGCAAGGTTCTTGCACTGCCTGATTGTTTTGTGCAGTTAAGGTGGTGTTAAAGGGCCATTATTTAATACATATCTGGTCTGGAACATTTTGTTTCGACCATTATGATGAAATAGCAGGGACCATGCGGTACCCTGCATTTCTGCATTGGGGTACAACTATATGAACGATCCGAAATTTGCGGCAGCGCGCAACCGTCTGGAAAAATTGTGGGCGCCCGGCAAGGAATTCCTGGGCACTGAATACGCCATTTTGGCCGGTGCGATGTCGTGGGTTTCCGAACGTCACCTTGTTGCTGCGGTATCAAATGCCGGTGGCTTTGGGGTGATTGCCTGCGGGTCGATGGGGCCTGAACTTTTGGCCGCTGAAATTGCCGCGACCAAGGAAATGACACAAAAGCCGTTTGGCGTTAACCTGATCACCATGCACCCCCAGCTTGAAGACCTGATTGCGGTGTGCCGGGAACAGAATGTCGGCCATGTTGTGCTGGCCGGTGGCCTTCCGTCGTCCAATTCGATCAAGGCGGTCAAGGAATTTGCCAAGGTTATCTGTTTTGCCCCGGCACTGGTGCTGGCGAAAAAACTGACGCGCTCCGGTGCGGATGCTTTGGTGATTGAAGGCAGCGAAGCGGGCGGGCATGTTGGCCCGGTCTCGCTGAACGTGCTGGCGCAGGAAATTTTGCCCGAGATTCGCGATGTGCCGATTTTCTGTGCAGGCGGCATTGGCCGTGGCGAAGCGATTTCATCGTTTCTGGAAATGGGGGCTTCTGGCGTGCAGGTTGGTACCCGTCTGGTTTGTGCGACCGAATGTATTGCCCATCCGGCCTTTAAAAAGGCGTTTATGCGGGCCAGTGCACGCGAAGCAGTTACAACGGTGCAGCTTGATGGCCGTTTCCCGGTTATTCCTGTTCGGGCCTTGAATAACAAGGGGACCGAGGCATTTATGAATGTACAGCGTGAAGTGATTGAAAAGTTCCGCTCCGGTCAGTTAGAACAGGGGGAAGCGCAGCTTGAAATCGAACATTTCTGGGCTGGTGCCTTGCGGCGTGCGGTGGTTGACGGAGACGTTGAAAACGGATCAGTCATGGCGGGGCAGTCGGTTGGTATGGTAAAGAAAGAACAGCCGACTTCTGAAATTCTGGCAGAACTGGTCGATCAGGCCGTTCAGTCCTTCGTACAAAGAGACATATAAATCTGATGAGCATATCGCCCGCCGCAGTCACTGGTCCGCGCCGCCTGTTAAAGCGGGTGCGCGACGTTATGGCCGGACCGGGTACCGCTGAAGAACGCCTGGGCAAGATCGTTACCATTATCGCCGCCGACATGGTTGCGGAAGTGTGTTCGGTCTATGTCATGCGGGCGGGCGAGGTGCTTGAGCTTTTTGCCACATGTGGCCTGGCTGCCGAGGCGGTGCATCGCACGCGCCTGCGCACCGGCGAGGGTATTGTCGGTTACGTTGCCGCCCATGCGCGGCCGCTTAATTTGCGCGATGCGCAATCGCACCCCAATTTTGCCTATCGCCCGGAAACCGGTGAAGAAATCTATCATTCCATGATCGGCGTGCCGATCTTGCGCGGGGGCCGGATTATTGGTGTGTTGGCGGTGCAGAATCGCACCGAACGCCAATATACCGAAGACGAACAGGAAGCCCTTGAAAACGTCGCCATGGTGCTGGCCGAAATGGTCGCCGGTGGTGAGTTGGTTAACCGCGACGAACTGATCCCGGCTGATGGCATTGCCCTGTTGCCATTGCGCCTGTCTGGTGCCCGTCTGGCACCGGGCATTGGCAAGGGCATTGCGGTTTTGCATGCGCCACGCATTGTCATTGATCGCATGGTGGCCGAAGACCCGGAAGAAGAACTTGCCCGCTTGCGCGAAGCAATGCGGGGCCTGCAAAAGTACCTGGATCGCATGGTCGAGGCGGTGGGCGAATTTGATGTGGGCGGGGGCGATGACCCGGGCGACATCCTTGATGCCTATCGTATGATTGCCAAGGATACCGGCTGGTTAAACCGCATTACCGAAGCGGTGAATACCGGCCTCACGGCTGAAGCCGCCGTGCAAAAGGTGCATGATGATACCCGTGCGCGTATGGCGCAGGTAACGGACCCTTATTTGCGCGAACGCTTGCACGATCTTGAAGATTTGGCCAATCGGCTGTTGCAACATTTGTCCGGACAGTTTCAGTCTCCGGCATTTGGTAATTTGCCCGATGATATTATTCTGGTGGCGCGCAATATCGGCCCGGCAGAACTTCTCGATTATGATCACACCCGTCTGCGCGGCCTTGCTTTGGAAGAAGGATCGCATACATCGCATGTGGCGATTGTGGCGCGTGCCCTTGATATTCCGGTGCTAGGTGGGGTAAAAGGGGTTCTTGACAAGGTTGAGGGGGGGGACCCGTTAATTGTCGATGCCGACAACGCCCAGTTGTTTGTGCGCCCCAGCGAGGATGTGCGCGCTGTTATTGACGGGGCGTTAAAGGCGCGGGCGGAACGCAAGGCGCTTTATGCACAAATGCGCGATTTGCCAGCACAAACCCGCGACGACATTAACATTTCACTAAACATCAATGCCGGTTTGCTGATTGATGTGCCCCACGTCATTGAAAGCGGGGCCGATGGCATTGGCCTGTACCGGACGGAAATACCGTTCATGGTGCGATCTGCCATGCCCGATATCGAAGATCAGACCCGGCTTTATAACCGCATCTTCGAGCAGGCCGAGGGCCGCCCGGTGGTTTTTCGCACCCTTGATGTTGGCGGTGACAAATTATTGCCCTATTGGCAGGATATGACAGAAGAGAATCCTGCGATGGGGTGGCGGTCGATCCGGATTACACTGGATCGTCCTGCGGTTCTGGTGCACCAGTTGCGTGCCCTGATCCGCGCAGCCCATGATCGGGATTTGCATGTCATGTTCCCGATGATAGCAGAGGTGGCCGAATTTGTGGCCGCCAAAGATCTGCTTGACCGGCAGCTTGAACGCGAAGCATTACGGGGGTTCGTGCCCCGTACGGTCAAGGTTGGTGCGATGCTGGAAGTTCCGGCTTTGGTGTGGCAGGCGAACAGTCTGTTAAGCCGGGTCGACTTTCTGTCGGTGGGAACCAACGACCTGCTTCAGTTCATGTTTGCAGCAGATCGCGGAAATCCGCGCATTGAGGGCCGCTATGATACATTGTCGCCAAGTGTCTTTACCTTTTTAAGGCATCTTGTGCAGTTGTGTGACGACCGCAATGTGCGGTTGACCATTTGCGGCGAAATGGCCGGGCGTCCGTTAGAGGCGATGGCTTTGATTGGTCTTGGGATACGGCGCCTGTCAATGGCACCTGCCTCGGTTGGACCGGTCAAGGAAATGGTCAGAAGCATGAACGCGAAGAGTGTTGAACAATATGTTCTCTCGCTCCTCGACAGCCCCAGAAAAAGTCTTAGGTCCCGTCTTAAGGCTTTCGCAATAGATCATGGTGTAAAACTTTAAAAAAAATCGCTTTTGGTTGAGGTATTTGCTAGTTTGTTGCTGGATCGTAACGTGGGGGTGCGGGAGTTGGCGATCGGAAAGCGAAAGGAAGATCATTTGGGAGTGCCACCAAAAGGGCGTCTGCGGTTCAAGCCGCTGCCTGGCAGTGCACCGTCAAATGATATGAGTATGGAACCACAGGTTAATTTTAACGCTGAAGCGGCGAATGTCGGGCGGTTGTTGCGCCATACCCGGACCTCTTATGGGCAAACCATTGAAGGGGTTTCACAGCTTTTGCGGATTCGGAAAGTCTACATCGAAGCCATTGAAAACAGCCAATATGACCTGCTTCCGGGCGGTCCGTATGGCTTGGGCTTTGTCAAGGGCTATGCCGAACATCTGGGGTTGGATGGCAAGGAAATTGTCCGTCGTTTCAGGGAAGAAAGCAACGCGCCGACAGCACGCAGCGAGTTGACGTTTCCCAAGCCGGTGCAGGAAAGCCGGGTGCCTGGTGGCGCCATGATGCTGATCGCGGCGGTTTTGGGTATTGTTGCCTATGGTGGCTGGTATTATCTGTCGAGTCAGGGCAAGACAATTGCCGATCTGGTCGAGCCATTACCTGAGGGAATGAAGGGCTATGCCGCCATTCCCGCTGCGGGTGGGGCCGATAACCAAACCACGCCGGAACGGGAACGAACCCTTGAAAATGCCGCCGAAGCGCACGCTGCCGAGGTTGGGCCGTCTTCCGGTCGGCAAATGGGCGCGTCTCCTTCGGCACAGGCATCTGAAAGCATGACTTCCGCCCCGAATGGCACGGTTGATGGCATGTTTGCCGAACCGGGATTTGATGCCGATATGCAAACCGGAAATGGCCCGGTGGCCAATGGTGATGTAACCGTTGATGGCGTACCGGGCGCGGCATCGGTTGATGGCAATGCCAATGTCGCATTGGCACCCGCACCGGCATCGACGACCCAAAATACCGCCCGGTCAAATACGGCTGGTAATGCAGGAACTGGTGGCAACGCGACCGTTCCGGCAGGGCAGAGCGCGGCCGTAATGCCCAACAAAGGCAATATTCCGCTGCCGCCGCGGGCCCCCAATGCGTCGCAAACCGCAGGGACGCCAGAAGTGGCGTCGGTTCCGGCAGCACCCGAGGTTGGTGATGCTGGCGGCGGGCGTGTTTTTGGTGCCGTTAATGCCGATAGCCGCGTGACCATTTCGGCCAATGAAACCAGTTGGGTGCGCATCCGCGAGGATGACGGTAATATTTTGCTGACCCGGATGTTAAGTGCGGGGGATGTCTATCGCGTTCCCAATCGCCCGGGGCTTAAACTTGAAGTTGGCAATGCGGGTGCCTTGTCGGTCAGCGTTGATGCCACCAAAAACATCCCGGTTGGCGGTTATGGCCAGGTGATTTCGAATTATTCCCTGAATCCGGATGATGTTTTGGCTTCTGTGGCAGAAAAAAAGACACAATAACAAGCCGTTAAATGGTTTTTGTTCTTTAAGGCGGCCAAACCCCGGGCCGCCTTTTTTCTTGCTGTCATAAAAACACCGCGAAAAACCTGTGTGCGATGGTTTCTTCCGGGCCAGTGATAAGCTATATACAGGCCTACAGTTCACTGTGTTGCAACAAAGGTTACGGATCCGCAAATGAGTGTCCGCCCCTATCGTGATATCGAGCGCCGCAAAAGCCGGAAAATTCGTGTAGGTTCTGTCGAGGTTGGCGGCGATGCGCCGATTACCGTGCAGTCCATGACCAACACGCTGACCACGGATGTTGCGGGTACAGTCGCACAAATTCACCGCCTTGAAGAAGCCGGTGCCGACATTGTGCGTGTTTCCTGCCCGGATCAGGAATCGTCACTGGCCCTGAAAGACATTGTCAAACAGGTGAGCGTGCCGATTGTTGCCGATATTCACTTCCATTATAAACGCGCGATCGAAGCCGCCGAAAGCGGTGCTGCCTGCCTGCGGATCAATCCGGGCAATATCGGGTCAACCGAACGCGTGCGTGAAGTGGTCAAGGCGGCCAAGGATCATGGCTGTTCGATGCGCATTGGGGTCAATGCCGGGTCGCTGGAACGCGAATTACTGGAAAAATACGGCGAACCTTGCCCCGAAGCGATGGTCGAAAGTGCCATGAATCATGCGCGGATTCTGGAAGATCAGGATTTCCGCGAGTTCAAAATTTCGGTCAAGGCATCGGATGTTTTTCTGGCGGTTGCGGCCTATTATGGCCTTGCCGAGGCGTGTGATTATCCGTTGCATCTGGGTATTACTGAGGCCGGAGGCCTGCGCGGTGGGACGGTAAAATCATCAATTGGCATGGGCAATCTTCTGTGGGCCGGTGTTGGCGATACCTTGCGGGTGTCGCTGTCTGCCGACCCGGTGGAAGAAATCCATGTTGGTTATGACATGTTAAAGTCGCTGGGCTTGCGGACGCGTGGCGTGCAGATCATTTCCTGCCCGTCCTGTGCGCGACAGGGTTTTAATGTGGTCGATACCGTGGCCGAACTTGAAAAACGGCTGGCCCATATTGCAACGCCGATTTCCCTGTCGATCATTGGCTGCATTGTCAATGGACCGGGGGAAGCGCGCGAAACCGATATCGGCCTTACCGGTGGTGGTGGCGGCAACCATAAAATGTATATTTCGGGCAAGCCGGACCATAATATCAGCAGCGAAAAGATGGTCGACCATATCGTGGATCTGGTCGAAGAACGGGCTGCAAAAATTGAAGCCGCCAAGGCTGCGGCAGAATAGCGTGATATTTGCCGAATTAAGGCTTTCCGCCACCCCGGCGGGAGGCTATTTTCGTGCGTATATGACGATCCCTTTATAGAAAAACAGCAAGAATATCGGAGACCAAACGTGGCATCGCTTCAACCCGTCCGTGGCACACATGACCTTTTACCTGACGAAAACCGGGTACAGGACCATATCGCGGAAACCGCCCGCGCCATTGGCGAGCTGTATGGTTATCATCGCATGACCACGCCGATCTTTGAATTTACCGACGTTTTTGCCCGCACCCTGGGCGATACATCCGATGTCGTGACCAAGGAAATGTATACGTTTGAAGATCGCGGGGGCGAAAAAATCACCCTGCGCCCCGAAAACACCGCCGGTATTGCGCGCGCCTATATTTCCAACGGCATGCAGCAAATGTCGCCGGTGAAGGTGTGTTATTACGGGCCGATGTTCCGTTATGAGCGCCCGCAAAAAGGCCGTCAGCGCCAGTTCCACCAGATCGGTGTTGAATTGCTTGGCGTTGAACAGGTGGGCGGCGATATTGAGGTGATTGCCTATGGCGCGCATATTCTAAAGGCGCTGGGCCTGTGGGATAATATCACGCTGGAGCTTAACACCCTTGGCGACCCCGACAGCCGGGCGGCGTATCGCGATGTGCTGGTGGATTATTTCAAAGGCCATTTTGAAAAACTGTCGGAAGACAGCCGCAATCGTCTGGATAAGAATCCGCTGCGCATTCTGGATTCCAAGGATGAAGGCGACCGCGAACTGGTGGCAAATGCGCCGTTATTCGCCGAATATCTGAACGAACATTCAAAGACCTTTTTCAAACAGCTGACCGACGGGCTGGGCGATATTGGTATTGATTATCAGCTTAATCCGCGTTTGGTGCGCGGGCTGGATTATTATTGCCATACCTGTTTTGAATTTGTCACCAGCACGCTGGGCGCACAGGGCACGGTTATGGCCGGTGGCCGTTATGACGGGCTGATTTCAACCATGGGCGGGCCGCAAACCGCAGGTGTGGGCTGGGCTGCCGGTGTTGAACGTTTGGCCATGATGGTGGGCAATGCCCCGGCGGCAGTAAGACCGGTTGCCTTGATTCCAATGGGCGATGCGGCCGAAAGCCGTTGCCGCACATTGGCGCAGCAATTGCGTGAAGCCGGTATTGCCGTTGAGCTGGGCTATGCGGGCAACATGAAAAAACGCATGAAACGTGCCGATAAGGCCAAGGCCCGCATGGCTGTCATCATTGGCGATGACGAATTGGCAAAAGGTGTTGCCATGGTGCGTGATCTTGATGCAGGTGAGCAGCATGAAGTTGCCATCGACAGCCTGATCGGTGTGATTGGCGAAAGGTAAGTGCCGGGTGAGTGAGGCGGCGGGACGCGACGAAGCCGGAGACTGGCCGCTGGACCGTTTGATGGTGGTTGGGACCAACCACCGGCGATCCAGTGAGGAAACGCGCGACCGTCTTTTCATCGATGAAACCCGCTTGCCCCAGTTCCTTGGCGTGATTGATCAGGCCCGGCTGGGGCAGGCGGTGGTTGTTTCAACCTGCAACCGCACCGAAATTCATTTACTGGCATTTGAGGCCGAGCGGGGCCGCGAACGCGTGATTGATCTTCTGGCCCTGTGGGCCGATCTGGACCGGGACCAACTGGCAAGCGAACTTTATATTCGGTCCGGGCGAGAAGCCCTAAGGCATGTTTTTGCCGTGGCCGCGTCGCTTGATAGCCTGGTCATTGGCGAACCCGAGGTTTTTGGCCAGATCAAGGAAGCCCATAAAATTGCCCGGATGCATGGGCTGGTGGGCCGGGAACTTGAACAGGTTTATCAAACCGCCTATGCCATTTCCAAACGGGTCCGCAGCCAGACCGGGATCGGGCAGGGGGCTGTTTCGATTGCCGCTGCTGCGCAATCGGTGGCGCGCGACCTGCACGGGGATATTGCCAATTGCACCTTGCTGTTGGCCGGTGCGGGCGATATGGGCGAGTTGATTGCCGCGTCGCTTGCCGAACGCGGCATGGGCCGCATTATGGTGGTGGACCGTTTGGCCGCCCGTGCGCGCCTGGTGGCCAAGCGGCTGGAATGCCACTGGTCGGATATGGGTGATCTGGACCGTTTGCTGGCCGAGGCCGATATTGTGCTGACGGCGGGCGGATCGCGGCGCTATCTGATTAATCATGACATTGCGCTGGCGGCGGTTAAACGTCGGCGCTATCGCCCGGTTCTGATGATTGATACCGCGGTTCCCGGCGACATTGACCCGCAGGTTGATGATATTTCCGAGGTGTTTTTTTACCGCCTGGAAGATTTGGAAAACATTGCCGCACAGGGGCGCGGCGGGCGCGAGGAAAAAGCCGACGAAGCCTGGGCCATGGTCGAGGCGGAAGTTGACCATTTTGTGCGCGTGCGCGCCGAACGGGCCGCCGTGCCAGCCCTGGCCGAATTACGCCAGCATTTTGATGCGGTGCGGGCGGCGGCCCTGGCCGAAAGCCACGGCGATGCGGAAAAGGCAACCCGGCTTTTGGTTAATCGCCTGTTGCATGCACCTACACAAGCCCTTAAAGACCTAGCAGCCACCACCGGTGGTGCCGGAACGATGGAATGGGTCAAAGCGCAAAAATTGTTGGGGCGGCTTTTTCCGCTTCATCCCGATGACGATGACCGTTCTGAGCCGACAGACAAAAATCAGGAGACGAAAGAGTGAGTTTGGACCCAGGTAAACTGCATGGTGTTGTTCGCCGGTTTGACGAGCTTAAATCCCTGTTGTCGGGCGGGGCAGGCGACAATGACAGTTTTGCCAAACTGTCGCGCGAATATGCCGAATTATTGCCCGTTGTTGAAAAAATCGAAGCCTTTCAGCGCTTGCATGATGATATGGCCGGGGTGAAGGAATTGCTGGCCGATCCGCAATCCGACCGCGATATGCGCGAGATGGCCGAGGCGGAACGCCAGGAATTGCTAGAGCAACTGCCGGTGGCCGAACATGCCGTAAAGTTGATGCTTTTGCCCAAGGATTCGGCGGATGAAAAGAACGCCATTCTGGAAATTCGTGCGGGTACCGGCGGCGAGGAAGCGGCCCTGTTTGCCGCCGATCTGTATCGCATGTATCAGCGTTATGCCGAAAACAAAGGCTGGCGGTTCGAATTGATGGACGCCAATGAAAACGACCTTGGCGGGTTTAAGGAAGTTGTCGTCAATGTGTCAGGCGTTGGGGTTTTTGCGCGGTTGAAATATGAAAGCGGTGTGCATCGGGTACAGCGTGTGCCGGTGACCGAAACGGGCGGGCGTATTCATACATCGGCTGCCACGGTTGCCGTTTTGCCCGAAGCCGAAGACGTTGATGTGCATATCGACCCCAAGGATTTACGCATTGACACCTATCGGTCCCAGGGGGCCGGTGGGCAGCATGTGAATACCACCGACAGTGCCGTGCGCGTGACCCATATTCCAAGTGGGGTTGTCGCGGCCTGCCAGGAAGAAAAATCGCAGCATAAGAACAAGGCCAAGGCCATGAAGATGCTGATGACGCGTTTGTATGATCACGAACGCGAAACCAAGGATGCCGCCCGTGCCGCAGATCGCAAGTCGCAGGTGGGCTCGGGGGATCGGTCCGAACGCATTCGCACCTATAACTTCCCGCAAGGTCGGATATCGGACCATCGTATTAACCTGACCCTGTACCGGCTCGATGATTTTTTGACCGGCGGTCCGTCGGTAGATGACATGATTGATGCGCTGATTTCCGAAGATCAGGCCCAAAAACTGGCGGAAATTGAAGGTTGAGCCCAGGGATGAACCCGCAGGATCAACCAACATTAGGGGCGCTGATGGCGTTGGCTACGGCGCAGTTAAAACAGGCCGGGTGCGATACCGCCCGGCTTGATGCCCGCCTTTTGCTGGCAAATGCGTGTCATGTTGACGCCAGTCGCATTATGGCCTGGCCTGAAGACCCGGTTGATTCCGTAAAGGCCGCCGCTTTTCTTGAAATGATTCATCGCCGGGCCTTGCGAGAGCCGGTGTCGCGGATTTTGGGGCAGCGCGATTTTTGGCGCCATTCATTCAAGATTACAGCCGACACCCTGGACCCAAGGCCCGATAGTGAAACGCTGGTTGAATGGGCGATTGCCCAGGCGGGCAATTTTACCCGGCCCGATCTGGTGGATTTTGGCACGGGCACGGGATGTTTGTTATTGTCGGTTCTGGGCGACGTGGCCGACAGTTTTGGGCTCGGCGTCGATATCAGCGCCGGTGCCGTGCAATGTGCCACCGGGAATGCCGTGGCACTGGGCCTTGATCAGCGCTGCCAATTTGTGGTGTCGGACTGGGATCGCGACCTTGATGCGCAGACAAAGACGGGCGGATTTGATATTATGCTGTCGAACCCGCCTTATATTGCGCACAGTGAAATGGCCGGGCTTGAACCCGAGGTCCGTGATTTTGACCCGTTTGGTGCGTTAAGCGATGGTGCCGACGGGCTGGGGGCCTATCGCATTCTGGCAGGTGTTGCCGCCCGCCTGGTGCGACCATCGGGCTGGGTGCTTTTTGAAATTGGTCGGGGCCAGCACGAGGTAGTTTGCAGCCTGCTTGAACAGCAGGGGTTTGAAAGTGTTCAATACCGGCGTGACCTGGGCGGTATCATCCGCTGTGTGGGCGGTCAAAAACCGCGCTCGTCGCATTTTAACGTTTCGTTTTTGCCTGAATGACCCCTTTGTCACCCGTCAAGTTGGCGGTGCCGGATGTTTGTGCCCTCGTAAGCATTTGTGTTTGCACGCAAACATTACCTGTGCCGCCATTCCGGCCAAACAGATGTAAAAAAATTGAAAGAACGGAAAAAAACAGTTGGAATAAGCCGTCAAGCCATATAGTTTGTCGTGAGCAGGCCGGGTGCCTGACGCGCTTTCTTATTGCGCCGTGTTCCCCTGTAAACAGTAACAAATCTCCGTTCCTCAAATTGGTCATCGGTTGATTTCTGACGGTACCGTTGGCCGGTACTGTTTTTCGGGAAATGTGTTTTTTCAGACGGATTGGTTCCGGGGCACGATTATGATGCTGCCGGGTGTCCTCAACGCCAACAGTATGTTGATATGAGAAATAACAATAAACGTCCGCGCGGGCGGCCACAGCCTAATAAACGTCCTGTAAATCCGAAATTTCAAAATTTTGACAGTAACGGTCCGGACGGGCGTGTGCGCGGTAATGCCCAACAAGTTTACGAAAAATATGTTTCGCTTGCCAAAGACTGCACCGATGATCCTGTTCTGGCAGAAAATTACTACCAGTATGCCGAACATTATTACCGTATTATGCAGTCTGCGATCGAATGGGAAAATCAGCGCCGTGATGCGCAACCCCGTCCGGAACGTAACGAGCGAAATGATCGGAATAATAACGATCGCAACAACAACGACCGCAATAATAATGGCGATCGTAACAACAATGACCAGCGTGGCAACCGCCACACCAATGCTGATGCCCGGGCAGATGATGCGCCGTCGCAAGACAACGTAACGTCGCCCAACACCAGTAATGGTGCCAATGGTGGCAACAGTACCAACGGTGCTAACAATACGAACAGTACCCATGGTGCAGAAGGCGATGCTGGCAGTGCGCCGGCACAAAATCAGCACGATGATGGTGACCGTCGCAATGACGGTGCGGCCAATGCCCGCCAGGATGATGCAAAACCGGCACGGGCACCGCGCACACCGCGTGCGCGCACACCACGCCCGCACAAGGCCGATATTGCCCCTGCTGCCCCTGCTGCCCCTGCTGCTGCTGCCGATGATGAGGCCGCCCCTGTCGCGCGCGCTGAAAACACGGTTGCTGTTTCTGCGCCGGTCGCTGTTGAAGCGCCGGTTGTGGAAAGTTCGGATGCAGGTGAAGAAGCCGCACCAAAACGTGTCACGCGGGCGCGTCGCACCACAACGCCACGTGCGCCGCGTAAAACCGCCGCAAGTGCCAAAGCGGGTGACGATGCCAACAGCGATGAAAAAGCTGCTGTTGTTGCGAAACCTGCTGCAAGCGATGGTGATGTTCCGGCGGATGCTGTTGCCAATGGCGACGCCGATGCAGATGGCGACGATAAAAAGCCGCGCAAGCGTGCTGCTTCCACCACGCGGACCCGGGGGCGTCATCCGACTGCCCGTCGGGGCCGTAGCCGGGTTGGTTCGCGCGAAGACGGCGAAGACGGTGGCGACACCGACACCGATACTGACACCGAAAAGGTTTCAGCCTGATTTATCAATTTAATGGCATAGCCATGATTGTCTGAAAATCTCCCCGGCCTTAAATGTGGCCGGGGATTTTTTGGTTCAGCACCAAATTTTCCCGGTGCGGGCCGTTTTTTATGCCATTCACCACGGTTCGGAGGTGCCGCCTGTAAACAGCGATTGTGGAAACTTGCTGCCTGCAGGTATAAATTATTTCTCTGCAATCCTGTGGGTTATGGGGTGTATGCCGGTACGATTGCATCGACCCGTCGTGAAAAATTCAGGGTGGTTCTTTACCAGCAGGCGACAGACATACGGCAACGGGCGATAAAGCCGATGCGCGGGCAAACGGGCGTGCCCGCATAATGGCGAAAAAGGGTATGGGCTTTTCTTAGGCGGGGCGCACCATAAACTTATATAAAACAGGGCGATTGGGGAGGTTGCAATGGGGCCATCCGGCTTCCGGGTCATATCGGTGTTGCTGTTGGCACTGGGCGCGCTGGTCGTGGTTATTGGCATGATGGCACGCGATAATGCCCTGGTGCTCGCGGGGATGAGCTGTGTTGTTATCCCGATGGTTGTGCGGCTGTTTATCGCCATCCTTGGCCCGTTTTTTAATGGCCGACCGGCAAGTCAGACAACAGCCAGCACGGGTGTAGCGCCTGTTGCGCCCAGCGAACCGGACCAGGATGAACCGCAAGGTCACTGGGCGACGGAAGACGGTTTGGAACAGGCTGGCGTAATGGCAGCTGATCCGCAAATTTATTTGGCCCGGTGGCGCAATACCACCAAACTGATTGGCTTGCCGTCGGTGCGTCGTTTAATGACATTTTGCAATCAAGCGACCGATTTTTATCAAAGCAGCGTGATCCCCAATGCCCTGACATCGCGCGATAATTTGCTGGTATTTGAGGCAAATGGCCTGGTGTGCAAGGCCGTGCGCGACCGGCGGACGCAATTAGGACAGAAAATGATCGTGCTGGACCCGTTTGGTCGTTCTGGCAGCACCCCGGACCAGTTTAATCCATTTGATTTTATGCGCCCGCATGGTGACGGATTGGTGTCGGATGCCGGAATGCTGGCGGAATTGTTGCTGGCGCCCCATTTCATACGCGAACTTGACCCGCAGGACGCCAGGGTTGCCCGCGTGTTGCTGCAGGGCCTGATCATTCATACCTATCGCAATGCCAGCGAGACCAACCGGCATCTTGCAGAAATGCGCCGCAGCCTGACATTACCGTCGCACCGGTTTTACCCGTTACTGGGTGAATTGATGGATATCGATGCCACAGAAGGGCGGATTTCCGACATTGCGCTGTCGATCATGGATATGTCGGACGAGCATCGCAGCGCCATTATCGATGCCTGTCGCAGGGCGACGGCGGTATTTGAAATTTCACAAATCGAACATGCCAGCAGCAAAACCAGTTTTGAACTTGAAGATATATCGCTGCGTGACGCATCGGTTTTTATTATTGGTGACCCGCCCGAGGGCGACGACCAATCCCTGATCGCATGGAGCCGGGTGGTATTGGGATGTTTTTTATCGCTGATTTCCAGGCGCGATCTGGCGCAAAAAATACCGTCTTTTCTGGTGATGCTCGATGGTGTTGAAAAACTGGGGCGGCTGGTACAGCTTGAACGGTTGCTGGGCGGCGGGGGCGGCAGTAGCAATGAAGGGCTTACATTATGGCCCTGTTTTAGCGGCGTTAGCGCGGTTATGGATGTGTGTCACAATTGGGAAAATGTGGTAGGCCGAAGCGACGTTTTGCAGATATTTGGTCAGGATGGCGCGTTTGATCTGGATTGGACCGCAGGGCTGACGGCGATGTCTCGTTTTGTCGATACCAGCAACCGCAGCGGCACCCTTGATGCACCGGTGCATTTGCGCAGCCGGGACAAACAGCCAATGTTAAAATCGGTTGAAGTGGCCCGGCTGCCCGATATCGAACAGTTGCTGTTTTGCAAGGGATTGCCGCCCATTCGGGCCTTGCGGCTGCAATGGGCGGATGACGATGCCTTTCGGTTGCTCGCAACCCGCCCGCCAACTTTTTAACATCACCTGGCGGCTGGCGCTGCCCGGTTAACCGACTGTAAGGTGATCACCGGCTTTAACGGTGCCGCTGCTGGTTGCTTCAAGGTAAACCCCCATAAACAGGTGGTTCATGCCCTTGCGCAGCAATAACGGCACATTGATATCGGACTGGGCCGTGTCGGGGTTGATGCTGGTGGCCTTGCACCGGGTAATAGGGTGGACCATGCGAAACGTTACATCACCCAGGGTGATGGTCTGGTTTTCGGCCCATTCCAGTTCAGACCAGGCCGGGAGGCCATCGACCAGAAAATTGCCGCGAAAGCGCATGGGATCGACAAACTGGCCGACGATACGGTCGCCAAAATCCTGGATCGATGCACGATTAAGCAGCGAGATATAAGGTTGTTCCATATCGCTAAAATGGGTGCCGGGCACCGACATGATTCTGGGGCTGCCAGCAATATCATTTTTCAAAAAGGCACTTAGGAAATCCTCGATCACGGTGCGGCCCATCGCCTCTTCAAGGTTGCCCTTGCATATGGTGCGGCCGTTGCGTGAAATGGTCAGGGTGGTGGTGGCATCGTCATAATCAATGCCCAGTTCGGCCAGTTTGGGCGTGTTGACCAATTGCAAAAAGTTTCGTTTGCGCGCCCAGCCCGCCAGTCCGTCTTGGCCAAGCGATGTGCTTGTTGCCAGAACATAGCGGCGATCATGTTGTAACATATTTTGGGCATCAATCGTTGCCGATGCCATTTCAACGCCGCGAAGTCCCTTGACCGGATAGCGCATGATCGCGCCAAGTTCACCGTTTGCCATCGTTATTGCCTGCTTTTCTGTCACGGGCAGCCCCGCAAGGCGCTGCATATTCATTATGTTTCAAGACCAGACGTTACTGATTGTTTCTGCCTGCGGCAAGGGCGCAATTGTCCTGATTTTATCGGGCAATGATGGCGGCAATCGGGGAGGAAACATCGCCTCAAACCGTGTTGAATGTGGTATCATAAAATGATGCTTTGGGGATGTATGCAAAGTACCGCAAGGTCCTTTCATCATTGGAAGAATGGCTGCCTGAAAAACCCGCCCGGATTTCCCTGTTTGGGGCTTGCGCCTGGCAATACTTGAGACATATCAAGGACGTTCACCTGATGTTCCTGTATCTGTAACGCAGGATGAATACCCAAAATGGTGACGGATGCTTCAGTCAAGGTCCGCCAAGTACCCCTCTGTTGACTCAAGGAGTGACAGTTAATGGAATTTGAGAATTTTACCGACCGGTCCAAGGGATTTTTGCAATCGGCCCAGTCTTTGGCCTTACGCGAAAATCATCAGCAATTTGTACCAATTCACCTGCTTAAAGTGCTACTTGATGACGAGGAAGGCCTTGCGGCCAACCTGATCAAGGTACAGGGCGGGGATGCGAAACTTGCCCTGCAACGCACCGAACAGGAACTGGCAAAGCTGCCAAAGGTTTCTGGTGCCAATAATCAGGTTTACCTTTCCAGCGAATTTGCCCGTCTGATCGACGAAGCGCAGAAAATTGCCAAAAAGGCCGGTGACAGCTATGTCACGGCAGAACGGCTGTTGCTGGCGTTAACCCTTGATACCAAGGCGGTTGCGGGCAAAGTGTTGGCTGATGCCGGGGTGACGGCGCAAAATCTGAATGCCGCGATCAATGAATTGCGCAAAGGCCGCACGGCAGACAGTTCAGGGGCCGAAAGCCAGTATGACGCCCTTAAAAAATATGCCCGCGACCTGACCGAAGCCGCGCGCGACGGTAAACTTGACCCGGTAATTGGTCGTGACGAAGAAATTCGCCGGGCCATTCAGGTGTTGTCGCGCCGGACCAAGAATAACCCGGTGCTGATCGGCGAACCCGGCGTTGGTAAAACCGCCATTGCCGAAGGCCTTGCCTTGCGGATTGTGAAGGGCGACGTGCCCGAAACCCTGAAAACCAAAAAGCTGTTATCGCTTGACCTGGGGGCGTTGATTGCCGGTGCCAAATTCCGCGGGGAATTTGAAGAACGGCTGAAAGCGGTTTTATCTGAAATTGAAGCCGAAGCCGGACAGGTGATTTTGTTCATCGACGAATTGCACACCCTGGTCGGGGCTGGCAAATCGGAAGGGTCGATGGATGCATCGAACCTGTTAAAGCCGATGCTGGCACGTGGTGAGTTGCATTGCGTAGGGGCGACAACGTTAGATGAATACCGCAAATATATTGAAAAGGACGCGGCCCTTGCCCGTCGTTTTCAGCCGGTATTTGTCAGCGAGCCGACCGTGGAAGACACGGTTTCGATCCTGCGTGGCATCAAGGATAAATACGAACTTCATCATGGGGTGCGTATTGCGGATGCGGCCCTGGTGGCCGCGGCTACCTTGTCGAACCGGTATATTACTGACCGGTTTTTACCTGACAAAGCCATCGACCTTATGGACGAGTCGGCATCGCGCCTGCGGATGGAACTCGATTCCAAGCCCGAGGAAATCGACGAGCTTGATCGCCGGATTATTCAGCTGAAGATCGAACGCGAAGCCTTGAAAAAAGAGGAAGATCACGCCTCGAAAGACCGGCTGCGCCGCCTGGAAAAGGAATTGACCGATCTGGAAGGTAAATCCGCAGCGCTGACAGCGAAGTGGGAATCGCAGAAAAGCGAACTGGCGGCATCGACCCATATCAAGGAACAGCTTGATCAGGCGCGCGGCGAGCTTGAACGTGCGATGCGCGATGGTCTTTTAGAGCGTGCCGGGCAGTTGCAGTATCAGGAAATTCCCGCCCTTGAACGCTTGCAGGCCAAGGCCGATGATGATCCGACCCACGGCATGAAAGACGAGGCCGTGACCGAAAAGCATATTGCCTCGGTGGTGTCGCGCTGGACCGGCATTCCGGTTGATAAAATGCTGGAAGGCGAGCGTGAGAAACTTTTGGACATGGAAAATGTGCTGCGCAAGCGCGTGGTGGGGCAGGACGATGCCGTGCGTTCTATTTCCAATGCCGTGCGGCGTGCCCGTGCCGGGTTGCAGGACCCCAACCGTCCGATCGGGTCGTTCCTGTTTTTAGGCCCGACCGGGGTGGGTAAAACCGAACTGACCAAGGCATTGGCACAATTCCTGTTTGATGATGAACAGGCGATGGTGCGCATTGATATGTCTGAATTCATGGAAAAACATGCGGTTGCGCGTTTGATTGGCGCGCCTCCGGGCTATGTTGGCTATGAAGAAGGCGGATCATTGACCGAAGCTGTGCGTCGCCGCCCGTATCAGGTGGTGCTGTTTGACGAGGTCGAAAAAGCCCATCCCGATGTGTTTAACGTTCTGCTGCAGGTGCTTGATGAAGGGCGCTTGACCGATGGGCAGGGCCGCACGGTTGATTTCCGCAATACGCTGATCATTCTGACATCCAATCTCGGGTCCGAAATTCTGGCCAATCTGGGTGAAGGTCATGATACCAGCGAAGTGCGCAACCAGGTGATGGAAGTGGTTCGGGGATCGTTCCGGCCGGAATTCCTCAACCGTCTGGACGAAGTGTTGCTGTTTCATCGTCTGGAACGTGCCCAGATGGATTATATCGTTGATATTCAACTGGGCCGCCTCGAGAAACTTTTGCAGGATCGCAAGATCATTCTAAAACTTGATGATTTTGCAAAAAGCTGGTTGGCCGATAAGGGCTATGACCCGGTTTATGGTGCCCGTCCGCTCAAACGTGTGTTCCAGCGTTATTTGCAGAACCCGCTGGCAATGCAAATTCTCGAGGGAACCGTTAGCGATGGCGCAACGGTGCCGGTATCGGCCGAGGCAGGTGTTTTGCTGTTAAATGGCAAAAAGGTTGAACTGGTCGATTAAAGACCTGTTTCGACGTGTCGCCACAATCGTTTTAAGCCCCCGGCATCGCAGGATGAACTGATGCCGGGGGTTTGTTTTACAAACATAATTTGGCCGCGAAGATTTATGACATACAACAGGTGTTTCGTTTTTATTGGCCGGGGAGCCTTGAATGATGTTGTTGTTGCGTAAAATTGCCCTTGTTGCGGGCGCTGCCTTTTTGACAGCGGGCATTGTGTTGGCAGCAGTGCCAGCCCAGGCAGAAAATTCGTTTTTCAGTTCGGCCAAAAAGGCGCTGGGCGACGTTATCAGCAACCAGTCTTCGTCCGGTTCCGGGTCATCATCCTCATCCTCATCGAGCAGCTCTGGCGGGCAAAACGCGGCCCTGTCGTCGTTGTCGCAAGGCGTGGTGGATGACGGTCTGCGCCAAGCCCTGGATAAAGGGATTGGCACGGTAACGAAAATGCTGGGAGCCAAGGATGGTTTTAACGCCGACCCGGTGGCGCATATTCCGTTGCCTGATACCGTGAAACAGGTGCAGTCGTTGTTGAACAAGGCCGGTATGGGCAGCTACGGCGATGAAATCGAACTGCGGATGAACCGTGCAGCCGAAAGTGCCATGAACAATGCAGGCAGTATTCTGGCCGACGCGGTTCGCAAAATGACGGTGGCCGATGCCAAGGCGATTTTGCAAGGACCTGATGATGCCGCGACCCGCTATTTGCAAAAAGTTTCCGGCACCAAAATTGCCGATGATATGCGCCCGGTGATGAATGACGCACTTGCCGATACCGGGGCGTTGCAGCTATATGACCAGATGTTGGGGCAGTATGATAAATTGCCAATGATGCCGGATGTTAAAACATCCCTGACCGATTATGCCACCGGTGCCGCCATGAAGGGGCTGTTTCATTATTTGGCCGCACAGGAAGGCGAGATTCGCAATAACCCAGGCCAGTGGACGACAGATGTTCTGAAGAAGGTTTTTTCGGCAGCACAGTAAGTTTTGTTGATTGTCGTTTAAACGATGGGGTCTTGCGCCTGGCGGATTAGGCCGGCGCAAGACTGGCATGGCCTGTATGGCTGTGGCGCTATTTTTGGGGCAGTTTTTCCCAGCGGTTGCGCATTGTGGCTATGCCGCGCTCCGGCACATTGTGGATCGATTTAAATTGTCCCTGGCATTCAATGATTTGAACGGCAATGCCGCTTTCGCGGGCCATATCAAGATAGGGCTGCATTTCCCAGACCTGGCTAAAGGTGTTGGCAACAACAACGCTATGGCCATCTTCCAGATTTTGGCGGGTTTCGTGTTCACAGCGCGCATGAACATCGGCCAGTTTGGCCGGTGAAAAACTGTATTTTCCGTTACGGTCCGTCATGAACATGTCGGCCTCAATATGGATCAGGTCGCCATTCTGGCACAGTTTCTGTGCCAGCGTTGATTTGCCCGATCCCGGCAAGCCGCGGATTAACATCAAAAGCTGTTTGGTATCAGACGTGGTCATCAAGCTGCGGTCCGCACTGATTTGCGCAAGAGGTTTGATGCAATTTCGCAGATTGACCGCATTTGCGCCAGCCTAACCTTGCCGCGTGATGCCAAGTACCATGTGGCGTTGATATGACAGTATAGGGCGGCGCACTTAAGGTATCCGTTTTAATCAAGACTGTTTT
>TARA_R110002033_G_scaffold26757_12_pt1 | contig 101019 bp, 116 predicted proteins | sample TARA_R110002033 | Tara Oceans TARA_R110002033 (sample SAMEA4397051) | marine metagenome | biome: Polar Biome; feature: [SRF] surface water layer (ENVO:00010504); material: water (ENVO:00002006), including particulate matter (ENVO:01000060) such as... | depth 5 m | reverse complement strand
GTTCCATGTCGAAAGCTATCCGACCATCCACCAGATGACCTCGACGGTCACCGCCGAGCTGAAAGACGGGCTGGATGCGGTCGATATCATCCGCCAGATTTTCCCCTGCGGCTCGATCACCGGCGCCCCGAAAATCCGGGCGATGGAGATTATCGACGAATGCGAGCCGGACCCGCGCGCGATCTATTGCGGCTCGATCGGCCGGATCGATGCGCCCGACGCACAGGGCCGCTCCGACGCCGCCTTCAATGTCGCGATCCGCACCCTGTTCATTGCCCCTCAAAAAGGCAGCGGCAAAGAAACGCTTTCCATCGGGCTCGGCTCTGGCATAGTGGCGGACTCAAACGGGGATGACGAATGGCGGGAATGCCTCGCCAAGGGGAGGTTTGCAAACGTGGATGTCAACGCACAGGATGGCCACAGGGTCGACCTGATCGAGACCATGGCCTTTGAACCCGCCAGCGGCATTCAGCGGCTGGAGGCGCATCTGGAACGGATGAAGGCGAGCGCCCGCGCCCTGCAATTTGAATTTGACCGCCACGCCGCCCGCAACGCGATCCAGGCGATCACCTTTCACCAGGAGGCGCCGGCGATGGTCCGGCTGCATCTCGCGCCGTCCGGCGCGCTGGCGATCGAGCTGAAGCCGCTGCCGGCACCGCCCGACGGCCCGGTCCGCTGCCGGCTGGTGCCGATCCAGGCGGAGACGGAAGATTTTCGCCTGCACCACAAGACCAGCGACCGGCGGGTCTATCAGGTGGAGGGGCTGGCCGACGGCGTCCATCCGCTGTTTGTCGATGGCGACGGTTATCTGACCGAAGGCGCGATCTGGAATATCTTTGTCGAGCGCGACGGCAAGCTGCTGACCCCGCCGCTGGCGCGCGGCGTGCTGCCCGGCGTGCTGCGAGCGGAACTGCTGGACAGCGGGCAGGCGGTCGAGGCGGATCTGCGCGCGGAGGATCTGGCGGACGGCTTTTTTGTCGGGAACAGCGTGCGGGGGCTGGTTGGCGGCACGCTGGCCTGAGCCGCGCTTCGGGGGTCGGGCGGCATGATCGCCCGCCGGGTTTAATGGGTCCAGTCGAGCGTCAGCGTCTCGAAATGCCAGCGCAGCTGCGCCGGGGTGGCGCCGTCGACATCATTGACGCGCCGGACCACGGCACTGCCCTCCATGCGCACCGGGCGGCCCTCGCTGTCGCTGGCGGTAATGGCGAGCGGCGCGGTGTAGTAAAGCGATCCGGCTGCGCCTTCGATCGTGCCATCGGGCATGGACACCGTGATTTCGCCCAGGTCCGCAAACAGCGCGGGAAAGTCGGTCTTGCTCCATTTTTCCCGGTCCGCCGGGCTCAGCATCGTCCAAGCCTGATCATAGTCGCCAAGTTCGATCGCCCGGGCAAAGGACAGCAGCAGATTGCGCGCGCCCTTTTCGCCGCGTTCGGCCTCGGCGGTCAATGGCGGCGGGGTAAGATCGGGCGCGGTATCCCTGGCCGTGGTGGCACTGTCCGCCGAGCCAGTGTTCTGTGAGGACGGGCGCGCGGTCGCCGTCTGCTCTTCGTTCGGGGAGTCCTGCGTCTGGCCGCATCCGGACAGGATCAGGGCGAGGGCAAGAGCAAGCGAGGGGGCGGGGGTGTGTTTCCGGTTGTTCATGGCTTTGAAACCCGCGAGCAAGGCGAGGGTTCCGGTTGCCGCCGGATGATTTTGGCTTGCGCCGGCAGGAGGATTTGGCCAACGACCAGATATGACCATTGCCCGCCACCGATTGATCCGGCGAGCGCAAGGCCGCCTGGTTCTGGGCGGCGGCGCTGCCTTGTTGCTGCTCTATCTGGGCCTGTTGCTGTTTGCGACCTATGATCGGGCGCTGCTCGGCCAGCTGTGGTTTCTGCCCGGCGTGGGCATGCTGGCGGCGGTGATTGCCAATACATCGGGGACCGGCGGCGGCGTGGTCTTTGTGCCGGTGTTCAATGCGCTGCGCGAACATGGGGTGATGACGCTCGATCCGCTGCGCGTGACCGCGGCGTCGATGGCGATCCAGAGTTTTGGCATGACGGTCGGCGGTCTGCGCTGGACCGAGCGGCTGCTGGACCAGCCCGCGGCATCGGCGGCGGAGGCGCGGGTGCGGCCGCGCGATTATGCCATGGTCATCGGGGCGGTGCTTGCCCTGTCGCTGCCGGCGATGTGGGCGATGCAGCGGCTGACCATGGTCGACGGGCATCTGATCCTGCTCGGCTACAAGATTTTTTCGATCTTTCTGGGGCTGGCGCTGATCATCACCACCTGGACGGTCAACAACAACCGGCCGGAGCGGGGCCGACTGGAGCCGGTCGATATTGCGGTGCTGCTGCTGATCGCGGTTCCCGGCGGCGCGCTGACCGCGCTGTTTTCGGTGGGTGTCGGCGAGCTGGTCGCGCTCTATCTGTTCATCCGCCACTATCCGGTGCTGCTGTGCACCGGCACCGCCTGTGTCATTTCATCGGTCAGCGCGCTGGTCGGCAGCATCTGGCATATCCAGGCGGGGACAATGCCGTGGGAGATCGTGCTGCTGGCCGCACCGGGCGCGGTGTTCGGCGCCTTTCTGGCGCGGCCGATTGCGCTGTGGCTGGGCGCGAGAAGGCTGAAGACGCTGGACGGGACGTGGATTGTGCTGTCGGCGGTTTATCTGATTGTGTTGAATTGGGTTTTTTGAGGTTGGGTGTGCTCTCGGATTTATAACCAACGCCGTAGTCTGGAATGTGTTTGGATGCTCGACGGCGAGCAATTAAACTGAAGCATTTGTTCAGCTCAGGGAGAATCAGTTTCGAGCGACGAGTTCTCAAACCTGCGTGCGCGCTTGTGAATGGTGTGGGTGACGCTTTGGGTTGGAAAAGCTGCACCGCTGTCAATTTTTTTACGAGCAATTAAAGGTTACGAATGACTTCATACATTGGACGACCACCAAGCCGATCCAGTTCCGTAAGTCCAGGATTTGAAAGCCACTCCAAAAATTCATCAGGCGTTATTTCCGTCGCCAATAATCTTAACATTCCTTCCATAAAAATATCATGTTCAGCAAGTGATAAGGCTTTCGAGGATTGAGCCTTTTGTTTGGAATGTTCGCAAAATCCAGGTTTTCCTAAAGTCACTCTGGGCATATTCAGATCATAGTCAGCTGCTTTCTGTAAAACCGCAAAGGCTTCCTCCTTTTTTATCAACGGCGGCTTTTTGGTTGTAGTTTTGCATTCTACCAATACGCTTTTTCCGTTCAGCGAAATCATAATGTCAGGAACGTTTTGCTGCTTGCCATCGTCTAAAACTCGAACTTGCCAGCTATCTTCCATATTAAGCAACTTCTCAATTGCCTTTTCATAGTCGACGCCAAGATTTAAAGAGCTGTCTTTCCAGACGTCGCTAATGCCCAGGTGCTCGGCGTAAGTTGCATGGACGGTTTCGAAGCGATTGACTTTATTTCCAATCGAACCGGCAATAGCGTTAAGCAATGCCGACGCCCGTTTTGCACCACCGACAATTGGGGAAATTTTTTCCAACGTCGAACCCAGTAATTCGTCAAACGTCTTTATGCCTCCTTGCAGAAGCGAAACTGCGCGTTGACGACCAAAACCGGGAACGCCTTCACGCTGTGCTACGCGAAGAATATCTAATGCTTCTGCGGGCGCCCCCCATTGCATTTGCCTACTCAGCATAGATAGTTTGTTGGTTAGGCTTTGAGAGAAACCTAGTTCATTAACGCAAGCAATTCTGCGCAGCCCTTCGATAATCCAAGAAACTTCGATGGCCAGTCTATGAAGCTGACCGGAGGAAATATTGGTTTGAAAGCGTATGTTGCGATCAGCTTCCCCAGTACAGTATAATACAAGTGCATGGGCACATTGGTTAACCTGGTCGTTGGTTCGGTCCAGTGGGTTTATGAGGGGCATCGACTGCAAGAAAGCTGCGCACTGAACAACATTTCGCCCAACAGGATAAGGCAAAAAACGTGATGGTGTTTCACCTTGAAATTCATCGCAACAACAGATCCAATGTATGAGGGCTGAAATATGACCTTCGAAATCTTCTTCAATGGCGTCCCGATAGTTATCCATTGTTTTGAGGAATTGAAGAGCTGTGGACGGCAATAAACCCGACTGAGCTACCGCACTTCCCAATGGGGTAGGAATTACATAGTTTTGATCGGCTTCTAAAAATCGATTTTGAATGAGCCAACTCAATGACTCTTTTGCAACCGAAACAACATCGTCCAACTTTTCTGGATTTGTTTCTCTTATCTGATGCCAGTAAAACGTATGTTGGAAAAACTCCTCGAGACTGTCGCTATCACTCACCACCCTTGATGAAACTAGCGACAAAACAGTACGTCTCATACTCACGCCAACCAATTGAGATTCAACGTTGTCGTTTTCAGGCTGAACGAGATGCTCCGAATGCGCGGCTTCTCGTGCATTTTTTGGAAGAAGTATCGCAAATCCATCTTTATGGAGTCCAAGCCTGCCTGCGCGTCCAGACATGTTGCGATAATCAGACCGACTAATCATTCGTCCCGATCTATCACCATATTGATAAGTCAGTTTGGGGAAGACAACCGATCGAAACGGAAAGTTAACTCCGGCGGCAAGCGTTGACGTCGCAAAGCAAACATCAAATTTCGACGCAATAAAACCGTTCTCTATTACGCCGCGTTGTTGCGAAGTGAGATCAGCTGTATGAAAGGCGACACGCTTTTGAGCGTTTATCTGTAATTGTTCCGAAGATTCTGTTGGTTCTGAGAAAAGTTCCAACTCCTCCGCGAGAGCAATGCCCTCATCTGTCCTGACACATTTTCGACTGTAACGTTCAGCATAATTTGATGCTTCATTTCTGCTCTCGGTAAAAACCAGTACCGGCCCTCGAGACATGGCAATAAGTTGCCTTGCAACCTCAACGGGGTCCTGATGCAGTACTTCCCCAATATGGCACTGTGAAGCATCCCTCTGGCCGAACGGAATTGAATAAGCTGATTCGCTAGTCCAAATTTCTTGGAAGAGGTCAACATCGCGAGACTCGCTTACTACGATTGAACAGCCCAGCCACTCTGAAATTTCTTCAGCATTACCGACAGTGGCCGTTAGTGCTAAAAATTGCTCAATTCCATGTTTCTTGATGATCGAGCAAAAGGTTTCAATATTGGGACCGCGGCCCTTTTCCCCGATAATTTGCAATTCATCAGCTACAACAAGAGATGAATGTAATTCGAGTTGTCCTGATAGCAATAGCGCTAGGGCTTTCTCGTATGTGGCGACCAAAATGTGAGAAGCGATATCACCTTCGTCACGGTCTCCGGTACTCAATCCAACCGAACCAAGCATCGAGGACGATTGGTCGCCAAACCTCTCTAGAAAATCTATATACTTTTGGTCTGCCAACGCCTTGTGGGAAACAAGGTAGATTGAACGTATGCCTTTTTTCAACGCCGCTAAGATCGCAATTTCACCGACCAGTGTTTTACCCGATGATGTAGGCGCGCAGACGACTTGGCTTTCTCCACCAGCGACTCCGGCTTTTAGAGCTTCAACTTGTATGTCTGTAAAATTGGTAATACCCCAGCCGGATATACGTTGCTTCATACCATCCGGCAAAATGTCTGGCGGTGCATCTGTAACAAGCATTTATTTTTTCCCTATGTATCGAGAAAAATAATACTGAGGGCTAATAGAGCAGCGCGCAATGTTTAAATTGAATGCCAATTAGTTCTCTAAGTCTACAAGTGTAAATTCTAACGCTCTGGCTATTGACATTTGGTAAGGGGTTTCAAGTTTAGCCATTTAGATATGTGCTTTCTGCTTCTGGCATAAGGAAGCAGTATCGTCGGCAGGTGTACGGTCTTCCCATCCCTAACAATTTACCTTCGCCCCGGGAACCGATCCCCCCGATCCGGGTTTTTCCTGAATGATCCATCACCCTCAAAAACCGGCTGTCCCCGCTGCAGCCTCAGGACCCCGGTCTTGATCCGCACCATAAAGAATGGCTCGGCGTTTCGCATTCCCAGCCTGGTCTATACCAGCGATGAGGAGCCGGGCATCTCTCGCATCCGGCGGGGGCGGGGGTTTCAATATTTGCTGCCGGATCGCAGCCCGCTGAAGGACCGCGTCGAGCTGGCGCGGATCAGGAAGCTGGGCGTGCCGCCGGCCTATACCGATGTCTGGATCTGCGTGAAGGCCAATGGCCATATCCAGGCGACCGGCTTTGACGCCGCGACGCGCAAGCAATATCGCTATCATGACCAGTGGCGGGTCTATCGCGACCAGCAGAAATTCGACCAGCTGGCGGAATTTGCCGCGACGCTGCCGCGGATCCGGCGCAAGGTGAACAGCCTGCTCAGGCCCGACGGGGGCGTCGATATGCTGAGCAAGGAAGTGGCGATGGCGGCGCTGGTGCGGCTGATCGACCGGACCGCGATCCGGGTCGGCGGCAGCTCGCTGGTCAGCAAGGGCGCGACCACGCTCGACAATCGCAATGTCACCTATGGCGAGGACAGGATGCGGCTGCGCTATCGCGCCAAGGGCGGCAAGAAAGTGAGCTGCAGCCTGCGCGACAGCCGGCTGCAGAAAATCCTTGAGCAGATCGACGATCTGCCGGGCAAGAGGCTGTTCCAATATATCGGCAGCGACGGCGCGGTGCATCCGCTGGACAGCGGCGATGTCAACCAGTGGCTGAAGGAGATTTCCGGCATGGACAGCCTGAGCGCCAAGATGTTCCGCACCTGGCACGGCAGCGTCGCGGCGATGGAGGCGATTGCCTCGGCGGAGAAGCCGACGATCAAGCTGGCCTGCGAGGCGGCGGCAGCGGCGCTGCGCAACACGCCGGCGATCTGCCGCAAGAGCTATGTCCATCCGGCCCTGTTCGATCTGGTCGAGATGGAGGCGGCGGAGCGGAGCGCGCTGGTCGAGGGCTATGATGCGGATATTAGCGGGCTGCGGGTGGCCGAGAACCGCTTTGCCGGTTTTCTGGCGCGGGAGAGTTGAGGGCGTTTAGCGGGTTGGCTATTGCGGGGCGCAACGGGCTTGTGACGCGGCTTTCATGACCAGGCATGACAAAGGGCGCTGGCCTGCTGAAATGATCCGGCAGGCCAGCGCCCTTGTTGATTCTGTCCCGGCTCCGGGGGAGGGGCCGTCAGGGGATATCGGTAAAGGACTTTAGAGAGCGACCTTGGCGTGATCGCCCATTTCGTCGCCCTTCATCGTGATGCCGGTCATCATCTTGAAGATGCCGACCACACCGGGATCGGCTTCCCAGATTTCGGCGTCGCCGAGGTCCATGCGCAGCATCAGCAGGCTCGGGTCCTGGCGGCCTTCTTCATACCAGGATTCGGCGGCCTTGTTCCAGTGCTTGTCGATGATCTCCTCGCGGGTCTCTTCGGTCAGATTGCCGGAGACGCAGGCGAACAGGTCGTGGCCCTTGGCGACAAATTGCATCATCGCCGGGCCGCCCTTGGCAAGCCGGTTGTCGCGCGAGGTGTAGAACCAGATCGCGCTGTTGGCGTCCTTGTCGAGCTGCGCGCGCATCGGGATCGAATGCTTGCGGTCGTTGTCGAGGGCGAGCATCACGAAGGGGCTGTCGGCGAGGGATTCCCAGAATTCCTTGCGGACTTCTTCGGGGTCGGAGGTCTTGTTCATGTCTGCGTCGCTCATATGATGTTCCTTCTTGTTGTCTTTCCCAATCAACGCGCAGCACCGAGAAGGTTGCACGAACGGGCGAAAATTCATGGAAATTTGCCGGATCGGGTGGCGGGTTGCGGGGATGCGGCGGGCCGTTAAATAATTGCGGCTTTACGCGGAACGATTGGCCGGGTGGGCCGTTGGTTTGATGTAGCCTTACGGCACTGGCCTTTCCCCCCTATTTGAGGGCCGCCGTGGCGCTATTCCCTGAACCCCGAGAGGAGAGACAAATGTTACTGGAAGAAGAAAGCAACAGAACCGTTATCGCAAGCGACCGCGTCGACGGAACCACGGTCTATGGTGCCAACAAGGAGAAGATCGGCAAGGTCGACAAGCTGCTGATCGACAAGCGGCAAGGCAATGTCACCGATGTGATCATTTCCGCCGGCGGTTTCCTTGGCATCGGCGACGAGAAGCACAGCATCCCCTGGGAAAAGCTGGACTATGACACGGAGCTTGGCGGCTATTGCATCGACGTTACCAAGGAGCAGCTGATGGACGCGCCGCGCTTTTCCGAAAAGGAACCGGACCGCGCCTATGACCGGGACTATCAGACCAGCGTCTATGAATATTGGACGGTGACGCCTTACTGGTAAGGCTTGCCGACCAACAGAAAATGAAAAAGCCGGGCGGATTGATTTCCGCCCGGCTTTTTCGTGGGTGGCGGATGGCGGCGGCTAGTCGTCGCCGTCGACCTTTTCCGGCAGGCCCTTGCGGTCGGTGCTGGCATAATCCTCCAGCTCCTCTTCGGTCATGCTGTCATACATCTGTTTCGAGGCGCCCTGCAGTTCGTTGACCCTGGTCTCGCCGCGTTTCGCGGACAGGGCCGCTCCGGCGGCGCGCTGCTGGGCTTTGGATTTGGCTGGCATGATTTTCTCCTTCTGGGTTGCGGTTGAAAGCGGATGGGAAGTCATGGCGGGGAGGATTCCGCCGAGTCATGCTCGCCGGGATCCCAATGTTCGGTAAAGGGTGCGCTGGCGATCAGCACCACCAGCACGATGCCGGTGATGATCGCTGCCAGCCAGATCTCGCCGAAGCCGCAGACCAGACCGATGGCGCCGGCGGCCCAGATCGAGGCGGCGGAGCCGGCGCCCTGGACAAAGCTGCCCTCGCGGAAGATGGCGCCGGCGCCGAGAAAGCCGATGCCGGTGATCACGCCCTCGAAGATGCGGCTGGGGTCGATCTGGCTATGCGGAGAAGCGATCGTGTCGAGCAGCTCCAGCGCCCCGATCGCCAGCGCGCAGGCGGCGACCGAGATGATGACGAACGGCCGGAAATCGATCGGCTTGGTGCGCAGGAAGCGCTCCATCCCGATCAGGAATGGCAGCAGCGTCGCTGCGCCGAGCCGCCACAGCGCCTCGGACCAGGAAAGGCTGTCCGGTCCGGTCAAGATATCCGCCATGCAAGATGCAACGCGCGACCGCCGGATTTGTTGCATCGCCGGAGTGGGGCGAAAGGCGGCGGGGCAGGGGTTTCGCTGGATCAGACGGGGGATGGGGATCATTGTGCGGATGTAAGGAGATTTTTCTTGTGCCGGGGGGCAAAGCCTCTGGTAAAAGCGGGCGCAATCCCATAGCTCGTGCCTGAATCAAAAACGGAGTCCCGCAATGACCGAAGCTGTCGATAACCCCCGCCTCGAAACCATGGCCGTCCACGCCGGGACCGAGCCGGACCCGACGACCAACGCGCGGATCACGCCGATCTACCAGACCGCCTCCTATGTGTTCGACGATGCCGCGCATGCCGCCGATCTGTTCAATCTCGACGCGTTCGGCAATATCTACACCCGGATCATGAACCCAACCAACGGCGCGCTCGAGGGCAAGATTGCGGCGATGGAGGGCGGTATCGGTGCGCTGGCGGTGGCGTCCGGCCATGCGGCGCAGCTGCTGGTCTTCCATGTGCTGATGGACCCCGGCGCCCATATCGTTGCGGCGAAAAAGCTTTATGGCGGCTCGCTCAACCAGCTGGGCCACAGCGTCAAGAAATTCGGCTGGAACGTCAGCTTTGTCGATGCCGATGATATCGGGGCGGTGCGCGATGCGATCACCGATGACACGCGCTGCGTCTTTATCGAGAGCCTCGCCAATCCCGGCGGCGTGGTGCAGGATATCGCGGCGATCGCCGATGTCGCGCACGCGGCGGGCATTCCGCTGGTCGTCGACAATACCATGGCCTCGCCGGTGCTCTGCCGGCCGATCGAGCATGGCGCGGATATCGTCGTCGAAAGTGGCACCAAATTTCTGGGCGGGCACGGCAATTCGATCGCCGGGCTGATCATTGATTCGGGCAAGTTCGACTGGACGCAGAGCGAGAAGTTCGGCTTTCTCAACCAGCCCAACCCCAGCTATCACGGCAAGGTCTTTACCGAGGCCTTTGGCGAAATGGCCTTCATTCTGGCAGCGCGGGCGCTGTCGCTGCGCGATCTCGGGCCGGCGCTGGCACCTTTCAACGCCTTCCAGATTCTGACCGGCATGGAAACGCTGGCGCTGCGCATGGAGCGGCATTGCGACAATGCGCTGGCGCTGGCCGAGTGGCTGCAGGGCCGCGACGAGGTCGAATGGGTTTCCTATGCCGGGCTGCCGGACAGCGACTATCACGCGCTGGCGCAGAAATATCTCGGCGGCAAGGGCGGAGCGGTGTTCACCTTTGGCCTGAAGGGCGGCTATGACGCGGGCGTCAAGCTGGTCAGCGCGGTCAAGCTGTTCAGTCATCTCGCCAATATCGGCGATACCAGATCGCTGATCATCCACCCCGCATCGACCACCCACAGCCAGCTGTCGGCCGAGGAACTGGTCGCCGCCGGTGCCGGACCGGACGTGGTGCGGCTGTCGGTCGGGATCGAGCATATTGACGATATTATCGCCGATATGACGCAAGCGCTGGAGTCACTGTGATGAGCGAAGGTGCAGGCGATTATGTCTATGACGAAGAAACCGGCGAATGGCTCAGCCCGGAGGATGCCGCGGCGAAGTCGACCGGACCGGAAGTGGTTGATGCGGTCGGCAATATCCTCGCCGATGGCGATGCCGTCACGCTGATCAAGGATCTCAAGGTCAAGGGCGCCGGCCAAACGCTGAAGCGCGGCACATTGATCAAGTCGATCCGCCTGACCGGCGATGCGCAAGAGATTGATTGCAGGCACGAGGGCATCAAGGGCCTGGTGCTGCGGGCCGAATTTGTGAAAAAACGTAGCGGCGGCTAATAGCGCTGTTGCGGTGCAAAAGTTTTCTGATTAGGCAAGGCCGCGTCAACGCCTTGCAACAGGATTCTTCATGACCAGTATTTCAAAAGCTCTCGGCCGCATCCAGCCTTCTGCAACGCTCGCCATGTCGGCGAAGGTCTCCGAACTGAAAGGGCAGGGGGTCGACGTTATCGGACTGTCCGCGGGCGAACCCGATTTCGACACGCCGGACTTTGTCAAGGAAGCGGCGATTCAGGCGATTCGCGACGGCGATACCAACTATACGGTGGTTGACGGCACGCCAGCGCTGAAGGCGGCGATTATCGGCAAGTTCAAGCGCGACAATGACCTGACCTATGCGGCGAACCAGATTACCGTGAGCAATGGCGGCAAGCACACCCTGTTCAACGCGCTGGTCGCGACGCTGGACGAAGGCGATGAGGTGATCATCCCCGCGCCTTACTGGGTGAGCTATCCCGATATCGTCAATTTCGCAGGCGGGACGCCGGTGATTGTCCAGGCCGGAGCCGACCAGGGGTACAAGATCACGCCGGCACAGCTGGAATCGGCGATTTCGCCCAAGACCAAATGGCTGATCCTCAACTCGCCTTCGAACCCGACCGGAGCCGCCTATAGCGCAGAGGAACTGAAGGCGCTGGCGGAGGTGATTCTGCCGCACGAGAATCTGATGGTGATGACCGACGATATGTACGAACATATCTGGTATGCCGATTTTCCCTTCGCGACGATCGCCCAGGTCTGCCCCGACCTCTATGACCGTACGCTGACGGTAAACGGGGTCTCCAAGGCCTATGCGATGACCGGATGGCGGATCGGCTATGCCGGCGGTCCGGCGTGGCTGATCAAGGCGATGGCCAAGTTGCAGTCGCAGTCGACCTCCAATCCCAGCTCGATTTCCCAGGCCGCAGCGGTGGCCGCGCTCAACGGTCCGCAGGATTTTCTGATCGAGCGCAACGCCGCCTTCGAACGGCGCCGCGATCTGGTGGTGTCGATGCTGAACGATACGCCGGGGCTCGAATGCCCGACACCGGAAGGGGCCTTCTATGTCTATCCCGACGCCAGCGGCGTGATTGGCAAGACCACGCCAAAAGGCCAGGTGATCAAGACCGACGAGGATCTGATCGCCTATTTCCTCGACGAGGCGCAGGTTGCCGCCGTACATGGCGCGGCCTTCGGTCTGTCGCCGGCGTTCCGGATCAGCTACGCGACCTCCGAGGAGCTGCTGAGCGAGGCCTGTACGCGAATCCAGCGGGCCTGCTCGGCGTTAACTTAGGCCTCAAGCGCCGGGCGCAGGCATCCGCCTGCTTGGCTATCCTCGCATAAGCTCGGGCGCGCGGGCGCGCTTGCCTCCGCTTCGCGTCGGTTCGCCGGTCGCGCTCGCGGTCGGTTTCTAACCGAGGCGTAGCCGAGGCAAGGCCGACCGGCCGCCGCACCTTATGGCGCGCAAGCCAAGGGCGCGGATGCGCCCGCCCGGCGCCTGAGGTCAAAATACAGTCGACATAGAAAAGCTTGTCGCGGACAAAGTGAATATGGCGCTGTGATCAGGTTCACAAAAGCGACAGGAAAACTATATTAGAACTGTAACCAACAGGCGGGATGTTTCGAACAAACGGATAGCCCCAAGGAACAGAGTATGATGAAAATATTCAAATCCGATCTGACCTACAGTCTTGGCGGCGGCTTTATCGCCGGAGCGCTGATGCTGTTTCTGATGCAACCCGCCGACCAGCGGACGGACGTGGGCGAGAATCTGTCGTCTACCGTCAGCTCGGCCAGTCAATTGCTGAACCACACATCATGAGCGCTTTCCTGACCAGAACCATCACCCTTGGCGTCGCTGTTGCGGCATTTGGGGCGGTCTGGGCAGGTGTTCAGTCCCGCGTCCCTGCGGATCAGGCGTCCGGCCCCTTTCTGGTCGGAGAAGCCCATGCCGCGGAAAAAGCCACCATCATCCCGGCACCGCGGGTCAGCACCACGGAAAGCGGCAAACGGGCCGTCGCGATTTTTGCCGGCGGCTGTTTCTGGGGTGTCGAAGCTGTCTTTGAACATACCAAGGGCGTGATCAGCGCTTCGTCCGGCTATCATGGCGGCACCAAACGGACCGCGTCCTACGAGATGGTCAGTTCCGGCGTGACCGATCATGCGGAGGCGGTGCGCGTGGTCTATGACCCGGACAAGGTCAGCTATGGAAAGCTGATGCAAATCTATTTTTCGGTCATCACCGACCCGACCATGCTCAATGCGCAGGGGCCCGATCGCGGCAAGCAATATCGCAGCGCGCTGGTGCCGATGAACGCCGTGCAGGCGAAAGCGGCTCGCGCCTATATCGCGCAACTGGAGAAGGGCGACTATTGGAAGCGGCCGATCGTGACGCGGATCGAGGCTTACAAGGCCTTTTACCCCGCCGAGGCCTATCATCAGGATTTCATGCAGAAGAACCCGCGCCAGGGCTATATCGTCCGCTGGGACAAGCCGAAGGTCGCCAATCTGAAGAAATATTTCCCGGGCCAATATCGGGCGCAGCCCGTATCCTGAGGCAGGGCGCCATTTAACCGACTCTTAGCCTGGCTCTGTTACAAGACAGGGCAGAGGCAGAGGGAAAAATGGTAAACCACAATTTCGAAATGCTGATCGCAATCACCGGGCTGGTGACGGGACTGGCTTTTCTGTGGATCGCCCGCATTGAGGCCCGTTAGGAGGCAGGCCTATTTCGGGCTGAGCACCATCAGCATCTGACGGCCTTCCAGCTTCGGATAGGCTTCGACCTTGGCGGTTTCCTTCATGTCTTCCTGCACCCGGACAAGCAATGCCATGCCGAGTTGCTGGTGCGACATTTCACGGCCACGGAAGCGAAGAGTTACCTTCACCTTGTCACCATTGTCGATGAATTTGTTCACGTTGCGCATTTTGACGTTATAATCATGATCGTCGATGTTCGGACGCATCTTGATTTCCTTGACGTCCTGGACCTTCTGGGTCTTGCGCGCGGCATTGGCCTTTTTTTGGGCCTCATATTTGAACTTGCCGACGTCGAGATATTTCGCAACCGGTGGCTGCGCATTGGGAGATACCTCGACTAGGTCGAGGCCCACTTCTGCTGCTCGCTCGATCGCTTCCCTTGTGCTCATCACGCCAAGGTTTTCGCCCTTGTCGTCGATGACCCTGACGGTGTCGGAATTGATCAGATCGTTAAAGCGCGGGCCACCTTTGACGGGTGGCATGGGGCGGCGAGGGGGTGCAGCTATGTTAAATACTCCTGAGTGGTTGTTTATGCTGGCTCATTAGCCGCAAAGCTCACAGGAATAAAGCCTTCTTGAGAGGGAAGGCGAGATAAGCCCCGCAAGCCGTGGTCTGAATGCAACAGCGTCGTCTCTTATATCGTTATAGAGCTGCTGTTTTCAAGTCCGGTGCCAGAGCCTCGCTCTGCAACAGGGTCACGACCTCGTCCAGCGTCAGGAACTCCTGCTCCTTCTGGCCGAGGCGGCGCAAGGCGACCTTGCTCTCTTCCGCTTCCCGCATGCCGACGACCAGAATGTTGGGCACCTTGCCAACCGAATGCTCGCGCACCTTGTAGTTGATCTTCTCGTTGCGCAGATCGGCCTCGACCCGGATACCGGCGGCTTTCAGCTTTTCGGCCACCTGCTCGGCATAGGGATTGGCGTCGGTCACAATCGTCGCGACCACGGCCTGGGTCGGGGCGAGCCAGAGCGGCAGCTTGCCGGCATAATGTTCGATCAATATGCCGATGAACCGTTCGAACGTGCCGAGAATCGCGCGGTGCAGCATCACCGGGCGATGGCGGCTGCCGTCTTCGCCGATATAGCTCGCGTCGAGACGCTCCGGCAGCACGGTGTCGGCCTGGATCGTGCCGACCTGCCAGGTCCGGCCGATCGCGTCGGTGAGATGGAATTCCAGCTTCGGCGCGTAGAAGGCGCCTTCGCCGGGCAGTTCTTCCCAGCCATAGGCCTCGGTCGCGCGACCGGCTTGCTCGACCGCATCGCGCAAAATCTGTTCGGACCGGTCCCATTCTTCGTCCGAGCCAAAGCGCTCGTCGGGGCGCAGCGCCAGCTTGATCTGGTAATCGGCAAAGCCGAGGTCGCGGTAGACCGCGTCGAGCAGGTCGCAGAATGCGACGATCTCGTCGGTCAGCTGGTCCTCGCGGCAGAAGATATGCGCGTCGTCCTGGGTGAACTGGCGCACGCGCAGCAGGCCGTGCAGCGCGCCATGCGGCTCGTTGCGGTGGCAGCAGCCGAATTCCGCCATGCGGATCGGCAGGTCGCGGTAGCTCTTGATGCCCTGCTTGAACACCAGCACATGGGCCGGGCAGTTCATCGGCTTCATCGCCATCATGCCAGCGGTGCCGGTGATCACCGGGCCTTCGCCATCGGCGTGCGGAACCTCGTCCGGGACGGCGAACATATTTTCCGAATATTTTCCCCAGTGGCCGGATTTCTCCCACTGGTTGACGTCCATCAGCTGCGGCGTCTTGATCTCGTCATAGCCGGCCCTGTCGAGCTGGCGGCGCATATAACGTTCCAGCTCGCGCCAGATGAAATAGCCCTTGGGATGCCAGAAGCAGGAGCCCTGCGCCTCGTGCTGGAAGTGGAACAGGTCCATTTCCTGGCCGAGCTTGCGATGGTCGCGCTTGGCCGCTTCCTCGAGCCGCATGAGATGAGCGTTGAGCTGTTTCTTGTTGAGCCAGCCGGTGCCGTAGATGCGCGACAGCTGCGGGTTGCGCTGGTCGCCGCGCCAATAGGCGCCGGACACGCGCATCAGTTTGAACGCCTGCGGGTCGAGCTTGCCGGTGGAGGCCAGATGCGGGCCGCGGCACATGTCCATCCAGTCGTCACCGGACCAGTAAACGGTAATTTCGTCGCCTTCGGGCAGTTCTGCCGCCCATTCTGCCTTGAACGTCTCGCCGTCCTGCTGCCAGCGCGCGATCAGGTCGTCGCGCTCCCAGACTTCGCGGCGCAGCGGCTTGTCGGCGGCAATGATCCGTTTCATCTCCTCCTCGATGGCCGGCAGATCCTCGTCGGTGAACGGGTCACCGGCGGGGGCGAAATCATAATAGAAGCCGTCATCGGTCGAGGGGCCGAAGGTAATCTGCGTGCCGGGGAACAGATTCTGCACCGCCTCGGCCAGGATATGGGCATAGTCGTGGCGCGCCAGTTCGAGCGCATCTTCCTCGTCGCGCGAGGTGACCAGGGCGAGCTCGGTATCCTGTTCCAGGGGCCGCATGATGTCGCGCAGCTCGCCGTCAATTTTCGCGGCAAGCGCTGCCTTCGCCAGGCCCGGACCGATGTCGGCGGCAATCTGTGCGGGAGTAGTGCCCGATGCCACTTCGCGCGTGCTACCGTCGGGAAGGGTGATTTTAATCATCTCGGTCATGGGCTCGGGTCATCTCAAAGTTGGTCAAAGTTAGGGCCAAGGAAGGCTTGGAATTCAGCGATCATCGGATCGGCTTTGACTTAGTCTTTTGGGGTTTCAAGTCAACCAAATCAGACGGCGTCGCCAGCGTTGAGGAAAGCGATGGCGACTTCGTGTCATGGACCCTTGACATCGATCAGTGAATCGATCAAATAAGTCAAGCAAGCATGACATAATGTCCATGTAACTTGATGGAGGTCGACTATGAAATTGAAACGCTGTTCGGGCCGGGCGATGACGCCCCATGAAAATATTGCCATGTGGGCGGCGCTCGCGATCCTTTTTCTGTCGGTGATGTGACCGCTATGGAAAAGCAATCACCCAAAAGCCTCTGGTATCGCATGTGCCGATGGTTGAAGCCGGACTGGATATTTGTCGTGCTGTTGACCGGCAGCGTTGTGCTTCTGATATTGAGCGGGCAGAAAACCGATGTCGCTCCCCTCGTGGCGGCGCCGCTGTTTCCCAAACTGGCTTTGCTGATCGGAGCGACGGTGATATTTTCTGCCATCGCCACTTTGGGAGCCAGGCTCGATCGCAAGCATCTGGATGATTATATGTTCCAGATGGTCGCCAATGGAGCTGTCATCGGCATTATCACGACTCTTTTTGTCAATATGGTCTGGGAAGCCGGTTCGGGCAACTTGCCTCCGATCAGCAAGGATGACCTGATTGCAGTGATGATCGGCAGCTGGAGCCTGGGTTATTTTTTCTATCGCTGGCGCGGGATTAACCCATGAAAAACCGGCTCAAGGTGCTGCGCGCCGAGCGGGACTGGTCGCAGGCGGACCTGGCTGAGCGGCTCAAGGTGTCCCGGCAGAGCGTCAACGCGATCGAAACCGGAAAATATGATCCGTCCCTCCCACTGGCCTTCAAGATCGCCGACCTGTTTGAGATGACTATTGAGCAAATTTTTCTACAGGACTGAAACGGAACAAAATTTTGATGCGCCGGGGCTGAAGTTGATTTAGACCCGGCGCATGTCCGATCATACCGCATGGCTTATCGATGGCAAAAGCGCCCTGAAACGGCAGGTGCGGATCGAGGTGATTGGCAGGACCTTTTTGCTCTATGAACCGCAATGGCGCAGCGAGACTTTTTTCTTCGGGGATCTGGTCTATCGCGGCAAGGAAGGCGAATCGCATGTCTTCGGGCTCGAGGACGGGATCAAGGAGCGGCCGAAATGGAAGCTCGGGATCAAGGGTGACATTCCGGCGGAACTGTCGGGCCTGCTGCCCAGGGCCAGGCCGCCGATGCTATCCAATATCGGCATGCTGATCATCGCCTTTCTCTGTCTGGCCATTGTCTATTTTGCAGCCGCCTGACGAGGGCTGCCATCGCCGCTAGACCTGCCGATGCATGTGTCCATCTTCTGTACAATATTCGGACGAAAGAGCGGGTTGAGCGACCCGGCTTGCGTCAACATGCCTTCTCATCAATCGTTTTTGAAGTATAGGGCGGGAGATGGACCCCCGCCTCCGCGGGGGCACAATTGGGTGACTATATGGAAGATGATATATTTTATCTCGATCGGCCCGGTGGGGCTTCGCTGGCTTATTGCTACACGCCCCCCAAGCCGGGTGTGAAAGGGACTACGCTGGTTTTCCTGCCCGGCTATATGTCGGATATGGAAGGGGGCAAGGCGCTCGCCATTGATGCATGGGCGAGGCAACAGGGGCGCGCCATGCTGCGGCTGGACTATGCCGGCTGCGGTGCCAGTGGCGGGGATTTCGAGAACCAAAGCCTGACCAGCTGGCGCGATGATGTCCTGTTCCTGATCGACAAGGTGACTTCCGGTTCCGTCACTCTGATTGGCTCGTCGATGGGCGGCTGGCTGATGCTGCTGGTGGCGCTGTCGCGGCCGATGCGGGTGAAAAATCTGGTCGGCATTGCGGCTGCCCCCGACTTCACCGACTGGGGCTTCACCCAAGAGCAGAAGATGACGATCTTGCGCGAAGGCAAGCTGGAGGAGGACAGCGAATATTCCGAGGAGCCCTATGTGACCACGCAGATTTTCTGGCAGTCCGGTGAAGCCAGCCGCCTGCTGCAGAAGGAAATTGCCTTTGATGGCGCGGTGCGGCTGCTGCACGGGCAGAAAGATGCCGATGTGCCGTGGGAATATAGTCTCGAGGCGGCCAGGAAGATCCGTTCAGATGATGTGCAGGTCCATCTGGTAAAAGACGGCGACCATCGTCTGTCACGGGATCAGGATATCGCCTTGCTGATTGATGTGGTCGCCCGGCTTGGTTGAACCCCGGCTTATTCCTACAAGGCCTGAACGGACATTCTTTCATGATTTCGTCGCTACTCCTGCCCATATTGATACAATCGGCCACACCGTTCGGATCGCCGATAGATCCGGTGCTCCGGCCCTCCCAGCCCAAGTCGGAACAACCGGCGCAGTCGTCTTTGCCGAAAACCCAAAAGCCAACGGACCGCCGCTTTTTCCAGTGCACCGCCGAGGCGACCGAGGATCCTGGCAAGGGCTTGCTGGCGGCGAACAAATGGCAGATCGAGGGCGGGGGCTATCTTGCCCGCAATTGCCTGGGCTTTGCCTATGCGGAACTGCAGAACTGGACCAAGGCCATACCGGAATTCGTCCAGTCGGCCGAGGGCGCCGAGGCCGCCGGCGACGAGCGGGCGGCCATTTTCTGGTCGCAAGCGGGCAATGCAGCGCTGGCCGGCGGCGATCATGCCGGGGCGCTGAAATATTTTGAGGCCGCACTGGCAACCGATACGCTGGATGATCTGCTTAAAGGCGAGGTGCATCTGGATATGGCCCGCGTCTTTGTGGCCCAAGAGCAATATGATCAGGCGAAGAATGAATTTGCGATCGTTCACCAGCTTGTTCCCGAGGATCCGCTCGGCTGGCTGCTGTCGGCGACACTGGCGCGGCGGACAGGCGATCTTGTGACCGCCAAGGCGGATATCGCGGAGGCGGCCAAACGAGCCGGCACCGATCCAGCGGTCGCGCTGGAAGCCGGGAATATCGCCTATCAGGCAGGCGATGTGGTGAATGCCAAGAGCAACTGGGAACAGGCGGTCAAATTCGGGCCGGACAGCCCGTCCGCCAAGGCCGCAAAACGCTATCTGGCGCAGCTGGTCACCGCCGTCGAAGAATAAAATCAGCGAGCCGCTGACTCGCAGGCGGCCCGCTATCCTTGCCGGAATCAATCCAGATAGAAATTCACAGTCGTCACCACACGCACCTTCTTGTACGGCGTGTCGGTCACACCATAGCCGCCGGCATCGCCGTCGCGGCTGTCGATGCTGAAATAACCCTGGGTGGCAGACTTGATGCCGCCGACATCGGTGCCGCTGTCTTCGGCAAACTGTTCGGCGGACTTGCGGGCATCCTTGGTCGCCTCGGCAACCATTTCGGGTTTGATTTCGTCCAGCTTGGTAAAGGTGTAGCTCATGCCCGATCCGTCCTCGAGCACGACGCCGCGGCGGACCAGATCGAACTGGCGAGCGACGGCGGCCTGGGCCTTTTCGATGTCTTCGGTACGCAGACTGAGCCGCTGACGGATGGTATATTGGGGGATGCCGTCGTTGCTATACTGGTTCACATTGGCGCCGGTCGGCTGGAGCGCATCGGCCTTGAAGCCCAGTTCCTTGAAAAAACCGGTGATGGCGGTCGTGTCGCGGTCGATATCGGCCTGGGCGCTTTGCAGGTCGGTGGACTGGGCGCTGTAGGCGATGGTCCAGGTGGCGAGGTCAGCGGTGACGTCGCGCTCGGCAAGGCCGCGTACGGTGACGCTGCGATCCGCCATTTTGGCGCGGAGCAGGCCATCGCCGAGCAGATAGCCGCCGACAATCAGACCAATGGTCAACAGGCCGGCGCTCGCCAGCCAGACCTTGTTTTTGCTCTCAATAAATTTCTCGCTCATCACTCTTTCCCTCCATGCAAAAGCCGCTTAGGTGTTAGGGGACTAGAGTATCTGGAGTGACGGGATTATGCGAGATTAAACGGGATTTGGCGGGACGGATGGCTGTTTTTCGGGCCATTGCGGCACTCACATAAAAATTTTGGCAATTCGATCTGTTGTCTAGAGTGAATGGCGAAATGGACAACGGCGGACAAGAATTGCTGGAGTCCAAGCCGGTTTTCTAATTGATTGATGAGAGACCTCTTAGAGGCCGCAAAGCCGCTCTTAGGGCTGGTTTCGGACAGTGAACCTATGTTCCGATCCTACTGAATGCTTAAATAATGGGCAAAAGAAGTGGGCCTTTACCGTTCCCAGTTTGCAAATATGTGGTTTCGGCGGAAAACCGGGAGCGACACGTTTGTTTGATCAATTGGGGACTGCGTGAACTGGGACGATTTTCGCGTGATCAGGAGAACAGCGCGGTCACCATGGACCAGAGAACACGCACGGAAGAGAAAAAGCCGTACAAGACAATCACGCTCGTCAGCACCACCGCAATGCGGAAGCCGATCGAAGGTGGAGGAGAAGGAATTCTATCTTCAAAGTCGATCATCATAACGCGGGAAGAGATAACACAAGATCAGTGGCTCATCAATGGAGGCCATTTGATCAAACCGGACAGAGGTCCGGGGCGCGGGCACCTGAAAACTGCGCCCATATAACCTGGCTATCGACAAGCGATATGCAGGAACTTTGATCAATGGAAAAGGAATTTGATATGCTTAGGCAACGTAAAGCCGCAGTCCAGGATGTTCAATCACGTCTGTTCGACGCTGAAAGGGCAATCGACGACGCCATTAGCAAGGTGGCCGAACTAACTCGTTTCATGCCGATCGCTCGCCAGGACGCGAAGCTGTCGGCTGTATTTGGACAGGATGCGATTGATCATGCTGGCAAGTCGATTACGTCGTTGATTGCTGCACGAGCGGAAATCACCGCCACGCACAATCGGCTGGCTGAAACGCGCGATCAGATGGGCTTGCGCGAAATGGCAATGGGAAGCACCGACGACAAGCCGCCCGTTGTTTCACCGTCTTCGGCCGAAAAACGGGAGCAAATCGGCTTGCGTGAAGTTGCGTTGGGAAGTGGTGACATGAAGCCGCCTGCCGTTTCGGCATCTTCAGACGAAAATGTTGTCGAAATAGCGGCCTAATCCGCAAAAAAAGGGCCGGGTACCCGAGAGGGTGCTCGGCTTTTTTGCTTTTCTAGAGCCGCCGCACCACCGCGATCACCCTGCCGATGACATGCAGTTCTCCATCGACGGTCTTGCGTGGTGGGACCAGCGGGTTGTCGCTGAGCAGCTCCACCGTGCCGTCTGAATGGTGTCGCAAGCGCTTAATCATACCGATCTCTCCATCTACGACTGCCCAGATGGCATCGTCGACGCGCGGCGTTTCCTGGCTGCGATCGATCAGCACTATCTCTCCGCTGCGAATCGTCGGTTCCATGCTGTCACCGTCGCCGGTCGCCCAAAACAGGTGACGCGGCGGGGTTGTAGTAATAGACTGCAGCCATTCGCGCGAGAATGCTCGCTTTTCCACTTCTACCGGACCATCGGTATAGGTACCGCCCATGCCATATTTAAGGTCGATCTGGTCAAGTTCGACAAGCTGCTCGATCCTTAGGTCTGCGTTAACTGCTGCGGCCTTCGAAAAATTGCCGACTATGTCGAGCTGCTGATCCTCATCCCGCTTTGTTGACGGTCGCGAGGTGTCGATTTCCAGCATTGGTCGTCGCGGATCGTCGGTTTCACCTTGAAGATATTCCGGTGTGGTCTGCAGCACGCGCGCCAGCGAAAGCAGATTTCTTGGATTCAGCGTGTCACCGGCCTCCATTCGCTGAATGCTTGCCTGGCTGGTGCCTGACAATCGACCAAGCTCAGCTTGAGACAATTCGAGCGCCACTCTTCGCTCTTCGATGCGATTGGGTAAAATACTCATTTTAACGCCTTACCCGAAAGCGAATAACACGTCTCGACACGTTTTCGGTTGACAAATTATTCATAAACGGGTTTTTACCCTTATATGAATAATCCTCATCGATCATATGACGCACTGATCCGATGCCGCGATGCGGCCGGATCGGACAGTCAGTTGGGCCGCGATCTGGGCATCACCCAATCGACCATCTGGCGCATAATCAATGAATACAAGAGGCTGCCTGCCGAGTATGTGCTGCTTGCCGAGCGCCTCTATGGCGTATCCCGCCATGATTTGCGTATCGATATCTATCCGGTTGATTTGGATGTGGTCGCTCCCATGGATTGCGATTCCCCACAGTCTAGCGAACCGAACGGCTCCGCTCACCGTCTAAGTGAGGGGGTCGAATAGACATGGCCCTTCGCGAAAAATCGCCAGCGGTGATCAACCATGACGACCAGGCTATTCTGGTCGATCCCCACGATATCGATGATGGCCCCCGCATAGGTTTGTTCTGGCCCGAGAAAGCTGACGCGATTGGCGCGCTGATGAAGGCAGACGGTCAGAATGAACCGATCAAGATCCGGAAAAATTCCAAAGGTGCAGAAAAGACGTGGCTGCTGGTCACGGGAAGACACCGGAAACATGGGGCGATAATGCATGGCATCGCCCAGATTTCGGCGCTCGTGGCCAAAGGCAGTGCTGAGCGATGCCGGGAAATCGAAGCGTCCGAAAACATGGACCGGCGAGATATTGGACCGATTGAAAAGGCGATGTTTGTCCGCGCACGCGCCGACATCTATGAAGGCCGGTTTTTCGATGGTCAGAAAGGCAAGTCTGCGCAGCAGGTTGGGCAGTCCAAAAGATGGTCTTCAAAGACCTCTCAGAATGTTCTGGTCGACGATGAAAAGCACGCCGATCTTGAGGCCGATCATAGTGCGGCAACGATTGCCGGACTATACGGCTGGCAGGATGATGCGGCCGAAGCGATGGAGATGTCGAGCCGATCGCTGCGCGATTATCTGTTCATTTACCGCACCGTTGTCATGGTCGCTGGCACGGACGAAAGCCAGGGCGGGCGTGTTCATGCGCTGGCACGGCACCCGTTGGGCCAAAAACGAAAATCACTGATCGAAATCGGTAAGATCAAGGATACCGAAGCGCGCAAGGCGGTGATCGACCTGATCGCCTCCGATCATGATCACCAGATCGCCAGCGTTACCGACGCCAAGATTAAATGGGGGCTGAAACCGGCGAGGCCACCCGCGCCGGAAGGTCAGTCAAAATATATGGCGAATGCCACGTCCAATCTCGACCGCTTGACCGCTTCCAGCTGGATCAGCCTTGCTCCGGTGATCGCCGAGAAGATCAAGCCCAGCGCGTTGAAAGCGATGCGCGATGCGATTGATGCGCGGATTGCGGCTGGAGAGGGTAAATGACTGCCTGCGCCGCCACAAATTGCACTGTCAGGGTGCAAAAAGGCCATCTGATGTGCCGTGGTCACTGGTTTGAAGTCCCGCCAAAGCTGCGCGTGGCCATCCTGAACAGCTATCGCGGACACGAAACCCGCAATTATCGTGAATGCGTCCGCAAGGCTGTCGAGCATATCGAAAGCATTGAGGATGTATTTCAAGACGTGTTTCCTTCGGGTCGCGATGCCCGGTTCCCCGCGGGGCATCCGAAGGGGCGGGAGGCTGGTGCTTTACCGAGCCAGTCTCCCGCATTTATCGTGCTGCCCTATATGGGGCGGGCGTCATGAGCGCTGCCGAGCTATCGAATGCAGCGACACGCCACCCGTGGGATTGGTATGTTGAGCAGCCTTGGGTGACAGAGCAGCTGATCAATACTCTACCAGTCAATTATTTTGATGAGACGACCATTTATGATCCCTGTTGCGGACGAGGCACGATTCCCAGAGTGTTTTCAAATCCGCATCGATATGATGCTATCGGCTCCGATCTATTTAAAAGATGGCCGGATCATCAGACACTCTTCCGGTGCGATTTCCGCTCAAAAAGTGCGGGAGAGATTATCCATTCGGCTGGTCTAGATGAGAAGAACATCTCGATCGTATCGAACTTCCCATATTCGCAGCAAGACGGGAAACTGGTGCGTGGACTGGCCGAAGAATTTTGTCGGAAGGCGCTACAGATTGCGACACACCGGGTTTGCGCACTGCTCCCCATAAAATGGATGGCTGGGCAGGCCCGGCAGCGGTTCCTGTCCGAACATCCGCCACGCTTTTATCTGATCTTGAACGAGCGGCCATCGATGCCGCCGGGTGATATGATCGAAAAGATGGGAGACCAGGCGTTCAAGCGCGGCAAGGTCGATTACATGTGGGTTGTCTGGGACAAGCAGGTGGTCACTCTGCCGGGCGAAACCCGCACCATCCATATCGCGCCGCGTTCGAAAGAGGAGCGGGCATGATGCCGGGTCTCTCCGCAGAGGGACGGCGTTACCGCCGGTGCCGGATCGCGATGCAGATGGCATTGCGCCTGAACATCACGCCAGCGGAAGCCCAGCGGCGGATGCGTCAAGCGCGCCGCGATTCCCGCAAGGCGCGGCAACGGGACCGGATCGACGATCCGACCTTTGGCCAGGACAGCTCGGCAGTCGACCAGTGCGGCACCCGGTTCGAAGATTTTGATGCACAATGGATGTTGAGGGATTGATGTCGCAGCGAACAAAATATGGCCACGACCGGCATCGTAACGTCAAAAATGCGCCGATCTATCTGACCCCGCAAGTTGTCCGCGGAATATTGGGTATAGGGCATCCGGAACGGATCGTGACACTGGAGGTGATTGATATTCCGCTCGCTGATGCTTGTCCGCCCAGCAAAATCTATCCCGCAGGAAAGGCGACTTCCAAGCCGAAGCAAAAAACCACCAAAAAGCAGAGCAAACAGGCGCTCGATACCCTCGCCGTCGATCGGCTGGATGCAAAGCGAGAGCCGTTGATCACGGCTCCGATGTCTGTCGCCAGGCAGCCCGATTTACTGATCCATCTTCCTCAGAACGGCAGTGGTCCGGCCTTGCCGTTCGCGCGGACGCCAGATCATAAGTTTGTTCCCAAGGTGTTCGTGGAATTATCGGCTCCAGTTACCGAAAATGACACTCGCCCGTTCGCCAATAGCCGCGAGGCCTGTGTTCGCTGCGGTATCCGGGGGGATCTAGGTTGCAGGCATCAACGCCCGTATGAAGCGCTGGGGTACAGCGACTGATGGCTAAAAAACGGCGTCCCTCTCTCGATCCAGCCCAACTTGGCTTCACCTTCGATGTGCCGTCACCGGCGCGTGACGAGGCGTCGCTGGCCGGGCTGGACCGGGTGGTGGCATCGGGAATTGCCGAAGCGCTGAAAAGCGACGGCCGGTCTCGTTTTGAAATCGCCGGCAAGGTGTCGGAGCTGCTTTCCGAGGACGTGTCGAAGCTGATGCTTGATGCCTATGCGTCTGAAGCGCGGGAAAACCACAATGTCCCGGCGCACCGGGCGCTCGCGATCATCGCTGTGACCGAGCGGATTGATGTACTGGACGCCTGGTTGCGCCGGATTGGTGTGGCAGCGCTGTTCGGAGAGGAACTTCAGACAGCGCAGCTGGGCCATATTGATCGGCAAATTGCAGAACTGCAGTCGAAAAAGAAGCTAATCCAGAAAAGCGCAAAGCCGTTTCAAAGGCACGCCTTATGAAGCATGTCGGCACGAAAATCTGGTATAGCGCAGCCGAGCTTGCGGATCTGGGGCTGCCCGGCTTGCCCAGAGACAAGCGCAAGGTGAATATGCGCGCCAAGGACGAGCGCTGGGCGCTGGCGGTCGATGACAAAGGCCATCCCCTGATGCGACGGCGCAGCGGCCGAGGTGGCGGAACTGAATATCATATCAAGGCTCTGCCGCAGTCGGCCAGAACCGAGCTGATCAAGCGCGGCGTTGCCGACAGCGGACAAGATTGTGGCCAGCAACAAGATGGCCAGGGCCAGATTTGGAGCTGGTACGACGCCCAAAATCAGAAAGTGAAAGCCGAGGCCGAGCGGCGACTGGCCGTTGTCGACCAGGTCGATGCGCTGGAGGCGGCGGGATTGAAGCGCAGCGCTGCGGTTCCGGCAGCGGCGCAGCATCACGGGATCGGCAAATCGACGATTTGGGCTTGGCTCAAGCTCATTGAAGGAATCGCTCCGGAAAACCGACTGCCGGTGCTTGCGCCAAGGCGCAAGGGTGGCGGCGCGGAAGCGCGGATCGATCCCGATATCTGGCAATATTTTAAGTCCGACTATCTGCGGCCGGAAAAGCCGACGCTGAGCAGTTGCTATTACCGGGCAAAGGAAATTGCCGACGCGCGCGGAATCGTGCTGCCGATCGAGAAGACATTCGCTCGCAAATTGAAGCGGGAGGTTGATCCCCGCGTGATCATGTTGAAGCGCGAGGGACAGGAAGCGCTGCGGGAGTCGATACCGGCGCAGAGACGCTCCGTTGCGGATCTCCATGCACTGGAAATGGTCAATATCGACGGTCACAAGTTCGATATTTTCGCCAAGGATGCAGACGGCAAGGTTTTTCGTCCACTGATGGTCGGCATCCAGGACATTTACAGCCGTAAGATTTTGGCTTGGCGTATTGGTGGCAGTGAGAGCGCGATCCAGACCAGATTGACGTTTGCTGACCTGTTCCGCGATTATGGCATCCCGAAAGCCTGCGTGTTCGATAATGGCCGTGCCTTTGCATCGAAATTGATCACAGGTGGTGCGAAATCGCGCTTCCGCTTCAAGATCCGCGCAGAAGAACCGACCGGTATCATGACCGCGCTGGGCATCGAAATCAAATGGGCAATGCCCTTTCGTGGCCAGTCCAAGCCGATTGAGAGGGCTTTCAGAGACCTTTGCGACACAATTGCGAAGCATCCAGCACTGGCCGGGTGCTATACCGGCAACAGCGTTGATGCAAAGCCGGAAAATTATGGTGACCGGGCAGTTGATATTGAAGCTTTCAAACTGTTGGTAGAAAAAGGAATCTCAGCCCATAATGCCCGGCCCGGTCGTCGGACGGAAATAGCCAGGGGTCGATCTTTCGACGCGGCATTTGCCGAAAGCTATGCCACCGTACCGATCGGCAAGGCCACGCCCGAGCAGCTGCGCATGGCGCTGCTCGCCGCTGATCAGAAAAGAGTCAACAAGCGCACCGGCCATATCGAAATGTTCGGGAATCGGTACTGGTCACCGGAAATGTCGGGGCTTCACGGCCGCAATGTCACGGTGCGGTTCGATCCGGACAATCTGCATCAGGCGATCCATCTTTATGACACGGCCGGCGCCTATCTGTGCAGCGCGGAGCTGATCGTCGACACCGGCTTTGCTGATGCAGCGGCGGCGAAAGAGCGTGCGAAGATGGAGGCGAATTTCCGCAAGGCTGTTCGCGCCGCTGCCGAAATGGAAGATCTTCTGCGTGCCGACCAACTGGCGGCGATGCTGCCCGATTATATCGATGAAAGTGAACTGCCAGAGCCGCAGGTGGTCCGCCCTGTGCGGCATCACGGACAGACGGCGGCGGCGCTGAAGCAACAGCGCACCGTCTTTGTGGATCAATTTTCCGATGCGGTGAGCAAACTGAAATTGGTCGAATAGCGAATAGGTCAGGAGATTGCGCTGATGATAAATCCCGCCGATGTTGAAATAAATATTGAAGATCAGCAGAAATGGCTGCTCGAGCATCGCAATGAGAAAGGCTATAGCTGGACCGACCTCTGGAGATTGACCGGCATCGCCGTTGGAACTGTCAGTCAATTCGCAAAAGGCAGCTATACCGGAAACAACGCTAAATATGCTGAAATAGTTTTCAGATATAGGCAGGGTTTGGAAAGCCAAAAGCAGATCGCTTTGAAAGCTCGCGACGTTCCGACCTTTTTTGAAACTCCAACAACTAAAAAGATCATGAACCTTCTGAACTGGGCGCAGCAGCGCCGTCGGATCGTGGCCTGTGTCGGAAATCCTGGTCTCAGCAAGACGGAATCTCTGAAGGAATATTGCGCGCGAGCGAACAAGGCGCATCTGATAACGGTTCTAAAATCGACCAGTACCGTCAACAAACTGACGCTCGCGACGCTCCGAAAGATGGGCGACAAATATGTTCGCGCCTCCAATCAACTTTCCACATACATGTTGAGCAATCTGGAGGATTCGCCAGGCAGCCTGATCATTTTTGACGATGCTCAGCACTTGTCGATTGATCAGATCGAGGAGGTGCGGGGCTGGTTTGACGTTTCAAACATTGGGGTTGCATTCGTCGGAAACAGAAAAATTATCCAGCAGATGACCGGCGGCAACCGCCGCATGGAATTGGCACAAATTTTCAGTCGGCTGGGCATGGTTGTCGAACTCGATCATCCGACGGAAGGGGATGTGGAAGCGCTAGCTACAGAATGGCGCATCGATGACGAAAAAACCTTCCGATTATTGACGAAGATAGCTTCCAAACCAGGGGCCTTGCGGAGCTGTACCCACGCGCTCGAGCTCGCCGCAGTGATTGCTCAATCCGAAGGGGAAAAAATGACACACAATCACCTGCTTGCCAGCTGGTCACAGATTTCCACCACTTCAATGAAAATCTGAAGGAGATCATCATGTTTCAACCTGACAAAATCACTTTCTCCTATCGCCACGCCGCACCGGTACCGCCGTTTCGTTTTGGCGCAGAAGTTCCGCGCGTTCGCGTTCTGGCTGTCGATGTTGCTGGCCATATTTCGCGCCGCTGCGGCGTTGATGCCATCGATATATTCGGGCGATCGAATAAAAAGGACATTGGCCGCATCAAGCATCTGACCGTTTTCTGTGTCCACAAATTGCGCCCCGAAATGTCCTATACGGAGATCGGCCTGCGGCTGGGCGGCAAGGACCATTCGACCATTTCCCATTCGATGCACATGGCGATCTTGCTGCGCATGAAGGACCGGGATTTCTACGAATTGTCGGAAGCGGTGATTGACCATTTCCGGAGCCGGACATGAACGCCGCGGTCAAAAAGGCGACATTTGATCGCGCCAGCCAGCATCGCAGGTCGCTGATCGGCAAAATCCATGTCGCGCGCAAGCAGATCGGTATCGTCGAGGACGATTATCGCCAGCTGATGCTCGACACGACCGGCGAGATCAGCCTGACCAAATGCAGCGAGGCGCAGTTGGTGCAGATGGTCGACGCTCTGAAATCCAAAGGTTTCAAGGCGACCAAGCCAAAGCGCGCAGATTATCCCGGTGCCCGCAAGTCGAGAGCGCTCTGGATCTCGCTCTATCACCTGAACGCCATCGAAAACCCCTCTGAACAGGCGCTTGAAGCCTTCGCAAAACGCCAGCTTGGTGTCGCGAAACTGCAATGGGCTGACCAGGGAAAGACCTACAAACTGATCGAGGCGCTAAAAGCCATCGCAGAACGCCATGGCTGGTCACAAGCCGGGTCGCGCTTTGCCTGCCATGACCGTGTCCTCGCCCTGCAACGGGGCCTTTGTGAGGCGATCCGGGCGAAACTGGATGCCAGGGGTCTGTGCCCGCATGACTGGACGCTGGATCAGGTCGCGTTTCGCCTCACCGGCCACGAACTGTCCACGCCGACCAACAGCGAGGAATTGACACTTTTGGCCAAGGCGCTGGGCGAAAAGCTGAGAGGGAGCTTATCATGAAACGCAGACCAAAACCGCTTATGGAAAAGCCGTTGTCGATCGAGTTCGAACAATTGCCCCTGCTGCAAAGTCGCGAGGAGCGACTTGCGGTCGCACAGCGCCAGATGATGTTTTTCGGCGGCGGCTTCTTACTGATCGTCGGCTTGCTGATCGGTCGTCTGATCTGATGCAATGACGGTGCCGGCGATCTCCAATCATGCGCTGAAGCGCTTTATGGAGCGTGCCGACCAGGCAGCGATGCAAATATTGCGCTGTGCACTCGAAGAAAAACTGGCTTTGTCCGGAGCAGCTGCCGCCCAAATTGATGCCACCGAATATCTGATCGTGTCCGACGGGCTGACCTTTGTTGTCCGCAACCAGGTGGTGGTCACGGTGCTGGAACGGCGCTCGTCCAGTCACGATGCGCGCGTACTTTGCCGGAGTCGCGATTGATGCGCTTGCCTGGCATCCTGTCTGAAATAGCCGATGTGGCTGGCGAACATGCGGCGATCGCGATTGCACAGGCCCGCGGCGGTACCCAAGTCTATTTCCCGCCCGTTCCCGCCGACGATCACTGGATATGCCGACTGATCGGAAAGGCCGCCGCCATGCGCGTCTGTGACCAGATGACTGCGGGTGTAGGACCGCGCCGGGTTGACGTGCCGCTCGGTCCAACGGGCAATGTCGCCGATATGACCAAGAAACGGGCGAAGGTGGACCGGATGATCATCGCCGGACGATCGGAACGTGACATCGCTCTCGCCACCGGATACACAACCCGGCAGGTTCGACGCCGCCGAGCGAACCTGCGGGAAGACGGCCAGCTGTCGCTGTTCTAAAATAAGCCCGGACCGCTGTCCGGGGCGCGAGAGGGCCACGCGTTGCCCATAGATCGCTGCCATGAGCGATCAGCAACTTATATCCGAAATCCTTATCGAAGGTTACAGCCAGCGCTTTGTTGATGCGGTCCGTGATGTTCTTGGCATCGAGGGCGGTCATGCCAATGACCCGCTCGATAATGGCGGGGAAACCAAATATGGCATTTCGCTCCGCTATCTTGTGAAGGCCGGCAATCCGGATGAAGATCTCGACGGCTTTGCCGATTTCGATCTCGACATGGACGGTGATATCGACGGCGCCGATATCCGGCTGCTGACGGTAGGCGATGCGATCTGGCTTTATCACCGCGATTTCTGGCTGGCCTATGACTGCGATTCCCTGCGCAAGCCGCTGGGCGAGGCGTTGTTTGACCAGGCGATCAATGGCGGCGGCTTTGCTGCAAAAACCATGCTGCAGCGGGCGATCAATGCGCTTAATCAACCCGATACCCTAAAAATCGACGGCAAGATCGGGTCGCTCACCCGTGCCGTCCTGGAGGCGACGATCGCGCGCATCGGCATGGATGCTGTGATGGAAGCCTATCGCGACCAGGTTCGTTTCCGATATCGTGAAATTGTTCGTCGCAATCCATCGCAGAAGCGATTCCTGAATGGCTGGCTCAATCGGGCTGATAGGCTGGGGAGGTACAGATGAACCCGTTATCCTATCTGAAAATCGGCGGTGGCCTGATAGGGCTGATCGCCTTTGGCACTCTGGTCTATTTTGCCCAGGACCGATTTGACCAGAAGGAAAAAGCGGATGCAGCGGATGATTGCGCTGCGGTCGCCTTCAAGCTGACCGGCGATCTGGACGCCTGCCTTCCGGAAGTCCGATCCGCCATTGAGGCGCGCCGCCAGGCAGAGGCCTGCGATACGGCGCTGTCAACTGGACGCAAGCTGCCCGCTACCGCGCAATATGCGATCCGCCAGAGCTGCTCCGCAGAAGTGAAGCATCTGCACGCTGAACGCGATGCTGCCCGGAGCAATGCCGCTGATGCAAAGCGCGCCATGGAAACGCTGCAGACCAATATGGATGCAGCGGTCCGGCGCGCCGAGATCCGCGGAGCCAATGTCCAGAAAAGGAAATCCGATGCGACCAGAGCTATTCAATCGGCTCCCGTCGGCGATGACGGTCTTGTTGACTGTGATGCTGACTGCCTGCGCAACATCGGCGGATGAGCGGCCAGCGCTCGAGCCGGACCCAGTGATCGAGACCAGGACCGAAGTTGTCACGGTCTGCCCGGCCGAGCTGCAACTTGCGATTCCCGCTTCTCCGCACCGTCCGGCCGATGCGGTGATCAAGGCCAGCCAGTCGATGCTGGAATATCTGGCCCAGCGTTTTTCCCGCGAGGAATTGCTTGAGGCGCGCCTGCGCGATGCAGCGGTGGAATGCCCACTGATTTCCGGATCGGACGGCGGATGACGGCTCCGCTCGTTCTCCATCCGATCAAAGCGCTCGCTTATTCGGGATCGGTAATGCTGACGACCGCAGGCGCTGACCTGCCACGCCATTTCGGCAATATTCTGATGATCAGGATCGGCGGTGCAGAGCTGCCCGTCGTGACTATGGGTTTTGCGCTCACGGGGATCCTGCTCGGTCGCTACCTGACACCCAAAAAAGACCCTCCGCTTTCGCGCAGCAAAGACCTGGTTGTCACTGTCATTCTGTTGCTGGTGGCCTTTGCCTGGGTTGTGGATTCACAGCCGCGCCTGATCCTGACCACATTGCTTGCCTGCGGGCTTGGCTATGCCGGCTTTGCCGCTGTCGAGCTGATGGGCGAGGAGACGCTGAATTTAATCCGGCGAATATTTCAGGCAGCCACGGGGCTGCTGGACCGCATCACCAAGAGGAATATAAAATGAGCGAATATATGACCTGGTCAGAACTGGTGATCTCGTTGCTGTTGCTGATCGGTTTCGGAATTCTGATGAAACGGATGGGCCAGGCCAATCCCGAAGGCACCGGAAAGCTGGGCCGCAAGATCGGTGAGGTCGAGAGGGAGGTTGCTAGTATGGATGGACGCATAAGACAAATCGAGCGAGTGGTCTCCGAACTCCCCGCCATTCAGCACAAGCAGAATGACATGGCAACGCAACTCTCAGCCACCGCCAGCGACGTAAAGCTGATCGCGAGGCAGGTGGATCGACTGTATGATGTGATCGTGCCGAAGGGAATGGGTGGATGAGCCTGAAGAGTGATCTTGCCGATGCGCTGGCGGCGGATGCCCGGCTGATGATCCTGAAAGAATTGGCCGGACAAACTAATGGCCGGCTGTCGGACCTGCTGATCCGCAAGGTTCTCGATCTCTATGGCATCGCGCGAGATCGTGACTGGATCACGACGCAGCTGCGCAAGCTGGAAACGCTTGGCGCGGTTGAACTGACGGAAGCCGGGTCCGTGCTGATCGCCCTGATTACGCGCATAGGCCGTGATCACTTGGAAGAACGTTTGATCCTGTCGGGTGTCACCCGGCCTGCGGACGCCGATCTGTGACACGGCGGGAGGGACGAGGCCGGTTGTCGTCGATCGACATGCTGCCCGATGAGGCGGAGCCGGATGTTGTCTGGGCGCTGGAGCAGCTGCGCGAACGCAGCCAGCCGCAGAATGCAATTCTGGACGAGTTCAATGCTCGCCTTGCCGATCGCGGGATCGGGTCGATATCGAAATCATCCTGGAACCGCTATGCGGTGCGCAAGGCAATCCAGTTTCGCAAGCTGGACGAAGTGCGGCGCATGTCCGCCGAGCTGGTCGATACGCTTGGCACCGAAGGGCCGGACCAGGTAACGGTTGCGGTCGCCGAGATGCTGAAGTTGGCGATGTTCCAGCAGCTGGAAGGCGATAATGTCAGCACGAAAGGCATCATGGAGCTGTCCAGAGCGCTGTCGTCGGCAGTTAGCGCGCAGAAGGGCTCCGCCGATGCGCGGCGCAAGCTGGAAGAAGAAGTCGATCAGCGGATGAAAAATGCCGCCGACGCGGTCGCAAAGGTCGGCGCGAAGTCCGGCGTTTCAAAGGAAACGCTGGCCGAGATAAACCGTGCGCTGGGGGTCGGTTGATGGGTAAGGCCCGCGTCATTCCGGATAATCCAGATGCGATCTTTCTGCCCTATCAAGGCGCATGGATCGCCGACGAACAGCGTCTGAAGCTGATGGAAAAAGGCCGGCAGATCGGCATCAGCTGGTCGACCGCCTATGCCGGGGTCGCGCGTACCGGGCGGCAAGGCGCGCGGCACGACCAGTGGGTCAGTAGTCGCGATGATATTCAGGCGCGTCTGTTCCTTGAGGACTGCAAGCTGTTCACCGGCGTGCTGGACATGGCGGCCCGTGATCTGGGCGAACAGGTTATAGACGAGGCGACGCGGCAAACCGCTTATGTGCTGAGCTTTGCCACGGGCAAGCGCATCAATTCGATGAGTTCCAACCCCGATGCACAGGCGGGTAAACGCGGCGGGCGCATCCTGGACGAATTTGCGCTGCACCCCGATCCACGTAAGCTCTGGTCGATTGCCTATCCGGGCATCACCTGGGGCGGAAATATGGAAGTGATCAGCACGCATCGCGGCAGCCATAATTTCTTCAACCAACTGGTGCGCGAAATCAAGGAAGGCGGCAATCCGAAGAAGATTAGCCTGCATACGGTCACTCTGCAGAATGCGCTCGATCAGGGTTTTCTCTACAAGCTTCAAAAGAGCCTGCCGGCCGACGCCGAACAGCAGGATATGGATGAGGCTGCCTATTTCGATTTTGTCAAATCGGGCTGCGCCGACGACGAGAGCTTCCTTCAGGAATATATGTGCCAACCCGCTGATGATGATGTGGCGTTCCTGGAATATGATCTAATCGCCTCTGCCGAGTATCCGGCCGGGACAGACTGGACGCAGTCGCAGGGAGGAACGCTGTTTGCGGGGGTCGATATCGGCCGCAAGCACGATCTGACCGTGCTGTGGGTGGTCGAGCTGCTCGGCGATGTACTCTACACGCGGCATATTGAAGCGCTGAAGAACATGACCAAGGGCGATCAGGAGAAAATCCTGTGGCCGTGGTTCGAGACGATCAAGGCAAGTGGCGGGCGCATATGCATTGACGCAACCGGTCTCGGCATCGGATGGACCGACGATGCTCAAGCCCGGTTCGGCAAATATTCGGTCGAAGGGGTCACTTTTACCGCGCGGATAAAGGAGCAACTGGCATACCCGCTTCGCGGCAAGATGGAAGACCGGCAGCTGCGCATCCCACACGACAAGCATATCCGCGCGGATCTTCGCGCAGTTACGAAGCAGACCACCGCTGCCGGGAACATCCGCTTCACCGCCGAGCGGACGCCGGATGGCCACAGCGATCGCTTCTGGGCTCTGGCGCTCGCGGTGCAGGCAGCAGGGGAAAGCAATGAAGCGCCATGGCGTCCACTTTCCGATCTGCCGGGCGCAAACCAAAAAAGCGAACTTGACCAGAACTGGATCCCGGCATGAACCCGCTGACCAAGATGATTATTGCGCCGTTTGCCAAGGCGCTCGCGTCTATGCGCCATGCGGCGCGGCCGTCAGTCTTCAGCGGATTGCTGCGGCGCACGCGCTTTGACTATCGGCGCGCGGTCGGTGACGGGCTGGACAGCTCGGTCGTCACAGCGCCGATCCGATGGGTGCAGCGGGCACTGCCCGAAGCGCGGCTTTCGGTTCGGAGACGCAAGCGGGATGGCGCGGTCGAGGAAATGGTGGACCATCGCATGCTCGAACTGATCAAGCGGCCGAATGCCTATTATGGCGACCTCGTGCTGTGGGCGGCCACGATCCTTAGCTGGTTTCTCGACGGCAATGCCTACTGGATAAAGGTCCGCAACCGTGCGGGCGTGCCGGTCGAGTTGTGGTGGGTGCCGTGGTGGATGATCGAGCCCAAGGCGCCAGAGGATGGCAGCGAGTTCCTGACGCATTATCGCTACAGCCCAGGCGGCGGCGTCGAGCCGATGCGCCTCGATCCCGAGGATGTTGTGCACTTCCGCGACGGGATGAACCCGCGCGACATGCGCAAGGGGCTGTCAGCCCTGGACGGCGTAATTCGCGAGATATTCATCGATCTCGAAAGCTCCAACTTCGTCGCATCGCTTCTGCGCAATATGGGTGTACCCGGCGTGGTGATCAGCCCGAAAGGCGGCGCGATGCCCGCTCCCGAAGACGTGGAAGCGACCAAGACCTGGTTCAAGGAAGCATTCGGCGGCGACAATCGCGGCGGGCCGCTGGTGATGGGTGCGCCTACCGATGTCCAGCCCTATGGTTTCAATCCGCAACAGATGAATATGAGCGAAGGGCGCGACGTGGCCGAAGAGCGCGTCTGCGCCTGCATCGGGATTCCTGCCGCAGTGGTTGGCTTTGGTGCCGGCCTGCAGACGGCCAAGGTTGGCGCGACGATGGAAGAGCTGTTCAAGACCGCCTGGCGCAACGGCGTGCTGCCGGTCTGTCGTTCCCTGGCCGACGAACTCGACCGTTCGCTATTGCCCGACTTCGGCCGAACACCGGGAGCGGAGGTGCTGGAGACCTATTGGGAAACCGACGAGGTATTGGCTCTCCAGGATGACGAAGACAAGCAAACCGAACGCTGGAACAAGCGGGTCATTGGCGGATGGGTGCAGGTTTACGAGGCGCGCGAGGCAGCAGGCCTGGACGTGGACGACAGCCACCGGATCTACCTGCGGCCAATCTCGGTGATCGAAGTTCCGGCCGGTGAGCCGCCACGCGCCTTGCCGGCACCGGAAGAGGACGAGCGCAAGTCGACTGGCACCAAGGCGCGCGCGAGCCGGGAAGCCATGCGGCGTGGCGAGAAATATGTGCTGATGCTTCAGCGGCAGGAAAGAGGGCTAGAAACGGCCTTTGAGAGGCCTCTGAAGGCCCTGTTTGTCCGGTTTGGCAAAGCAGCAGGTGAAGCGGCGCGCGAGCTGATCAGCAAGCAGGAAGGCAAATCGCGCGGCACGAAGGAAGAAGATCTGCTCGTTGCGCAGATCCTGGAGAAGCTCGGAATCGCCAAATGGACTGGTGAGTTGCGCCGCGCCTATGAAGCGCAATATCTGGAGGTTGCCAAGGCCATGTCCGAAGCGGCCGAGCGCGCAGGGCTTGGCGCATCGCTTCCCGATCCGGTGGCTCGGTCGATTGTCGCGGCTGGCGGTCGCCGGGCCGGGATGGTCGATATCGACGGGCAGTCGCGCAAGGCGATGTTCGCCGCTCTGGCGGAAGGCAGAGCGGAAGGTGAAGGTGCCCAGGCGCTGGCGGACCGTATTGCCGGCCATGTCGAGGGCGGTCACTGGCAGAGCGCGGAGACGCGGGCGCGGATCATTGCGCGGACGGAAACCAAATATGCGCAAAATATCTCGACCATCGAGCGCGCCAAGGCGGGCGGTGTCCAGCAATTCATCATCTTTGACGGCAGGCTCGGGCCGGGTCGCTCGCTCGAAAGCCATATTGCGCGCGACGGTTCGATCGCATCGGCCGTCGAAGCCGACGCACTCGCCGCAGCCGAACATCCCAACGGGACGCTGAGCCTTGCGCCCCATTTCCAGGAGGACGAATGATGCAGACCAAGCAGCTGATGATTGAAAATATGGACGACAGTGGCACGGGGCTTGCCCGGATCGCAATTCTTGCGGAGATCGACAGTGATGGCGATACCTATCAGGCGGGCGCGTTCAACGGGCCGGATGGCAAAGGCCAGTGGGTTCCCATTCTATCCGCGCATAATCGTGGCGGGATGCCCTATGGCAAGGCGAGGGTCTATGACGACGGCGAGGCTGCCTATGCGGAACTGAACCTAAATCTGGAAACGCAGGCTGGCCGTGAATGGCACGCAGCGCTGAAATTCGACCTGGACCGGGGTCAGCCCGTCCAGGAATGGTCCTACGGCTATGATGCGCAGGAATTTGAATATCGCTTTTCCGGCAAGCAACAGGTGCGGGTGCTCAAGCGGCTGTTGGTTGATGAGGTTTCTACGGTGGTACGCGGAGCCGGTGTCGGCACCAGCACGATCGCGATCAAGAGTGCGGCGCTGAAGGAAGATCATTTCGCCGGACTGATCGGAAGTCTGAGCGAGCTGGAAAGCGCGCTCGAAAAGGATCTGTCCGCTCTGTCGGCAACCGGTGTGAAGCAACTGAGTGAAATCCACCGGGCAATTGGGGGCGCACTGGCGCCTATCGTGGCGGCAGAGAAGGATCTTGATCTGTCCACCGATACAGCAGTTGGAGAGTATCTTCGGAGGCAATCGAAGCGCCATTTGGACTTTTAAGCGGTATGGTCTGAATTCTGCGACATTGCTTACCGGCTGCCGTTATTTGCCCCATCAGGCGAATGAAAGAAAAGGAGTTGATTGGCGACAACCAGCTTCCGCAATCAAAAAGAACCATTGGAAATGTCTTTAAGCGATCAGGATCGAATGCGCTAAAATATCCAGTTGCGCTAGCAGTTTAGCGCGCGCAGCAGGGGTCTTTGCTTTATGAGCTTTTATCGATGCACGGGCTAATGCGATATGTTTCTGGTCCTTCGGATTGTACCGAGGGATACTTAAGTGTTTAAAAATATTACTAACCTGAATTTGAATCGTGTGGCTTTCTACATACTCTTTAATCAGGGTTGAATTTAACACTCCGCAAACAAAATGAGCTTCTGATTCATTTTGGAAATCAGCAAAATAGATCTTGTGATCTGGCACATAGGGTCGTTTTCCGATTAGCGGCACATCATCTTCAGTAAAGACCGCCGCTTCAAAAGTGGATGAAAGCTCTGCCCACACGACTTTATAAGGAGCGAATGTGTAGCTGCCGGAATTATAGACCGAGTAAAAAGGGGCCTTTGGCATCCGAAGGCGATATGTCGATCGACGCTCAAGAAGCGCACGAAAATGCTGGAAATATTTTTTTGTCTGCGGAAGCTTCTTCAGTGCAGTTTCGGCGTCGACGAACGCCGATTTGACGATACCCTTGTTCGGAACGATGACAAATAACTGGTTTTTTCTGTGCACATGGCATGCCGAAAAATCGGAAGCGCCTTTCAGTAGTGGATATAGCAGCGTCGGCTCTATCCAGAATTTTCGAGCGGCACCAATATCAGTTCTACCTGCTTCGGGTCTGGTTTGAACCTGGACTAGTCCGTTAGTAGCGTTCTCTGCTATAATACGGACCATGTAAACGCCGTTTAAATCGGCCGTAATGCCTTTTCGCCCAGCAACCCAATCGCTTTGACCTTGGAGCTTCGCCATGTCCTTGAAACGGCCTGGTGGCAGGATCGCCCAAGGTGAGTTGCCCCCGCTTACCGGAGTGGCCTCCCACGCTTTTTGGGTGACACGAGCTAGAATGGTAGACTTTGTGGCATTTTCTGGAAGCGAAGCTCCTTGGCCCACCGCTTTTTCCCATACTGTGTATGGGACTGGATATTTAGTGAACTGCTTGTTTTTGACCTTCCTGAGCCGAACAATAGCCGTTTTGTTGGCTACTTTGGGAAAAGGTTTTAGCAATTTAAGGTCGTCTACATACTCTGGAATTAGATTGGCTTTGGCATTGATCCGAAAACTGCGAAAGCCCTGTGATGATGGTGATTGAAAGTGCGTCTGGGTTATGACGAATACAAGAACACCGTTCTGCTTTAACCACTTGTCGCCGACCGTGTAAGTAATCATCCCTGATATATCGAGTTCGTTACCGCCATGGTATGGTGTCTCGGAAAAGATGGTATAGCGCTCGCAAGTTGGTTTGATTCTATTGCGATACAATTCTGGTAAGTTCGACCATCGGACCCAGGGTGGATTACCCACAATCACATCAAATTGTCCTGCAACAGCTGACCAGAAAAAGTTCCTCACGATCCGAAACCATATACCATTCCAAGCGTTTCGATGTAGCTGGAGTACTTGACCATAAGTAGTGCTAAGGGCGTCCCGCCACGCCTTAGCTTCGGAAGACGTCATCAGGTTATCGGCAATCAGCAGTTTTTCAACAGCAGTATATTCTTTCTCTTCCTGCACTGCTTCAGCCATGACGACGAAGGTCGCGTCTAACCTCACGCGATCAAAGGCTAGCGCCGATGGCAGGATAATATTCAGATCAGCTTGTGCACTTCCTATTCCGTATTCAACGAAATCTTCGCCTTTTACTGGTGATTGAGCGGGCGAGTAGACCGCATCCGCCAGCAACACTGGCAACTCAACCTCTGCGCCGGTACTTCCTACAAGGTCAGCAATTGCAATGAGAAAGTTGACGCGCGCTGACTGTACGGCGAGCGGATTCAGGTCGAACCCCCAGACTTCATTGAGAATTGCAGAAAGGGTATCAGCATCAGACCGCTGAGCCGCCTTAGCCAAAGCGCGCTTTCTACGAATAACTTCTAAGAGGAACGAGCCCGAACCGCAGGTAGGATCGAGAGCTCGCACCGTGCCCCAATCCTTTACCTCAGCGCGATCGCAGGCTACGTCGACTAGCCAGTCAGGGGTATAAAACTCGCCTAGCGCCTTCCGTAGCACCTCGGGAACGAGCGCTTGATAAAATGACTTTAGTACGTCGCGCGATCGGGCAGCACTGAGGTCGTCCATCCTATAAAGTGCGAGCTGCGTTAGAAGTGGACGAAGAGCGGCGCAAAGAGCCGCACGATATTTTCCAGTCGGAGCAGCATCAACATACCAGGAGAAAACCGCTTCCTCTACAAAACCCTTTATTCTTGCGGCCTCAAAAAACGCGCCTTTCTCAACTTCATTATCGATTAGCTCTAATAGCTTATCATCATCGTGGCTAAGCAGATGTTCGCAAAAATCAGGATATGCGGTGAGGCCAAACTGCGCGATAATCTCGGCAGCCAGGAGCTTCATTACAATCGCATTATAGGTGTGAATGGCAAAAAGCGCGGCGGGCACCATGTCGTCCGCTGCAATTTTCGGAGAGAATGGCACATGCTTTCTCATCTCAGCAGCTTGTGCCTTCGATAGATCCGCGACTTGACCGAAAAGTGAACGCCATTCCTCAAATAACAACTTCACTTTGTTGTTTCCAGGAGCAGTCAGCTTCTTCTCCAATAAGCTGATAAGGCTGAGCATCATAGCACGCCCAATTTCAGCTTGATGGCCGAAGTCTTCGACCAGATTTTCGGCCGTAACAGCCCGGCGTTGGGAATCGAGGCAGGCTTGAGCCACTAGCTCAACCGAGGCCACATTGAAGGGCAATAGATTGCGATGAACTATCTTTCCGCCTTTCATAAAGGCAAAACAGACATGGACGCCGTCTATTGCTATACCGATATAATCTTCTGGAGGAATTCCCTCCAATTTGGATCGCGCATTGATATATTTGAATAATCGGTCGTAAATAGCTTCCTTGAAGGAAGCACTCTTTATACTCCCTTTAAATAGACCTCTGTCTTTAAACTCGATAATAACTTGATTGTATGAGGCGTCATTGCGACCTCTCTCAGCATGAAATGTGATCTGGAGATCATTTTCAATATGCTTCAGCCATCCTTTGCGGACTTCTTCCTCGTTCGCCCAGTTGTGACAATCCTTTTTGAGATTTTTAAATAGCTTGCTCATGCGGCTACCTGTCTTTGATGCGATGGCAGGAAATCTTTCAACATTTCTTTTAAACCCCTATAGAAGTCGAACACGGTGCTTACAATTTTCATTTTTCAGCCGGTTTTATCGCACATTGAGTCTGCGGGATATTTGCCAAATGCGTTTCCATAACCTTTTTCAACATTCTGCGTTCTTAGTGGAGTAGCCACCACTCCGTAGGAGGCACCCAACGGTAACGCCAGCCTCAATGCGTACAAACTCCAAACTTTAGCTTTGTTTGACTAATCGCCGAGTTTCAGGAATCGAACGCACTATCGACAATGTTGCAAACTCGAACGCATCCTGCCGGTCTGCTATTGGGACCAGCTGTTTGCTGCTGAATTGACTGTAGGCGGCCCTGAATAGCGCGAAAGCAGCGTTCTCGGCTATGTGACCAGCAAAAACCTCCACACCCCACCTCTTAGACCCTCTTAAAACCGAATTACGGCATGTTTTCTGCCGACCGCGTCGTGATGATTGCCATCTTGGCGCTTTTTCGTTTATCCTGCCCTGGCGCGCCGGGTCGATTGTTCGCATCTGCTAGTCGCGATTCCCTCATCATCATTTGATCAATCCCGGACACAGGTCCGGGGCGCGGTCAGGCGAAAGCTGCGCCCATATAGCCTGGATATCAACAAGGGATATGCAGGAGTTTCGATCAATGGATGAAGTGAAGAATTTGACCGCCAAGCAGGCGCGCGAAAAGCTGGGCGTCAAGCAGGACGAACTGGGCAAGATTTTCGAGCAGGCGAAGACCGATGACGGGCAATATGATTTCAGCAAGGTCACCTGCCTGGGCGACAACGTCAAGGGCGGGGTCGCGGTTGCCGAAAAGGTTAAAGCCCTGAATGACGAGGCCGATGCACTGGCCCAACATGCCGAAACGATTGAAGGTGCCGAGAAGGCTGCGCTGGAGCATGCCGATCGCGAGAAGGCGGCGCCGCGGCAGTTCAAATTCCCAGGCGGCAAGGGCAATTACCCGTCCGAGCGCGAGCGGATCAAATCTCTTGGCGAAATGGTGGCCGAGGAGAAAAGCTATCAGGATTGGGCGGCAAAGGGCGCGGGCGGCGGTATCGCGTTCAGCTACGATGATATCTGGGCATCTGATGTTCTGGCCAAGGGTGCGGCTTATGACACTCTCGGCACAAAGGCGTTGCTTGAAACAGGCGCCGGCTATGGCCCCGAAAGCATCCGCCTTCCCGGTTTCACAGAGGCGGTTTCGCGCCCGATCCAGCTGCTCGACATCATTCCGATGTTCCGGACCGGCCAGGCGGCCCTTCCCTATATGGAGGAAACCTTGCGGACCCATGCGGCTGCGGAAACTGCTGAAGGCGGAGCCTATGCGGAATCCAGTTTCGCGTTCACCGAAAGGACGTCGCCGGTTCAGAAAATCACCGACAGCGTACCGGTGACCGACGAACAGCTGGAAGATGTGCCGATGATGGAAGGCTATATCAACAGCCGGTTGACCTTTGGATTGCGCCAGCGGCTGGACGGGCAATGCCTGGTCGGTAACGGCACCGCTCCGAACCTGCGCGGTCTGGCCAATCTTGTGGGCATCCAAACCCAGGCAAAGGGCGCCGATCCGGTACCCGACGCCTTTTTCAAGGCCATGACCAAGATCCGCGTGACCGGGCGCGCCGTACCGACGCATCATGTGATGCATCCAGAAGACTGGCAGGACATCCGGCTGCTGCGCACCGCGGACGGCATCTATATCTGGGGAAGCCCGAGCGAGGCTGGACCGGAGCGATTGTGGGGCCTGCCGGTTGTGCAGCAGGACGCGCAAGCCGCGGGCACCGGCTATACCGGCTCGTTCCAGCCTGCCTGGGTCAGCCTGTTCGAACGCAAGGGCGTGGATATCCTGATCGGCTTTGTCGGCACCCAGTTCACCGAAGGCAAGCGCACGGTACGCGGCGACACCCGCTTCGCCCTCATATTCTTCCGACCAGCCGCGTTCTGCGAGGTCACTGGCATTTAAGCCTGGGGGGAGCGGGGTGAAGATGGCCGGGCGCGCATCGGGATCTTGAGGTGGCGAGATCCGCGTGTCCGGCCATTGACTTGAGGAGATTTTAACATGGGTACGATTTCAGGATTTTCAGGGGCAGTCGGCTGTTGCCTGATACCGGGTGGACCGGTCGGCGAGCATGTTGTTCAGGGCAATCTGGTGCCCGGCGATACATTGCTGTCGGTCGAACATATCACCGATGGCGCCCCTCCAACCCGCGTTGACCGCACGGCAGAGTTCGCGATCACCGCGGGCAAGCACAATGTAATCGAAAACGACACAACCGACACCACGGGCGATTTCCTGCACGTGCTGTGGGCCAAGGCTGAATAGGTCCAAAGAGAGAAAGGAAACTGAACATGCAGATTGCAAAACAACGACTTTATTTGAATGCCGACAAAACGGCATTGGTGGAAGTGGGCCACGCAAAAGCGGCAACGCTTTACTGCACGCCCGGCGACGCGATTCCCGACAGTGCGGTGGAGCGTTTTGGCCTGGTCGACGGCAAGCTGAAGAAGGCGAAGTCGGGAAGCGACCAAAAAGAAAACAAGCCCAGCCCGAACAAGGAAAAAAAGGGTGGCTCCGACAAGGAACAGAAGCCTGGCGGCGGCAAGGGCGGTCCTTCCAAGCCGCCCGAGCTGACCGACATTGGCGGCATCGGCGCCGCTACTGCGAAGAAGCTGGCTGATCAGGGTGTTGGCACAGTCGAGGCTTTTGCGTCCCTGACAGACGAGCTCGCCGCAAAGCTCACCGGCATGCCTCCGGCTTTTGACTTTGCCGCTGCTATCGCCGCTGCAAAAGCGCTACTGCCACCGGCAGCACCCACCGACGCGCAGTAATCCAAAATGGCGCTGCTCGACCGGGTCAAGGAACGCACGGGCAGCGATCTGTCCGATGGCGAGCTGCAGGCGATGATCGACGGGATCGCCGCCGAACTCGACGCGCGCTTTGGCGTGGCGGGCGAGATTGAAGTGACGCTGGGCGATCCGGCCGATCCGGACTCGCGCTTCCGGCGAACGCACCGCATGATGCGACCAATCAATAGCAGCGAGCCCGTGGCAGTTGTCGAGATTGATCCAGGCAACAGCGGAGATGCCTCTGCGGAGATCACGCTGGCTGCCGGTGATTATGCGATATTGCACGGCGGACGCACGCTGCAACGGCTGACCAGCGGACCGAACGGGCGAAGCCATTGGGCCCCGATGGTGCGCGTCACCTATACACCGATCGGCGAAGCGGCGGCGCGCGAGGAAGCGACGATCAAGCTGATCCAGCTGGACCTCACCTATCGCGGCGGGCTGAAAAGCGAAAAGGCCGGCGATTATTCTTTCACGCTGTCGGGCGACATGGCGGCGGACCGCGAAGCGATTTTCGAAGGACTGGTTTCGCGCCAGTCGATGGTGATGGCATGAGCGATCTGGCTCTGGTCCTGCTGATATCATGGGCGGCATTGAGCTTTGGCGCATTTTGCCTGCTCGGCAATCCGTGGAAATTTACGGACGGGATATGGGAAACAGTCCTGGTCCTGGCCATCATCCTGTTTCCCTGGCTGTTCATCCTTCTGTCGATCGGATGGCTGGCTTGGGACTGGGTCAAATACCGGTGGCAGGCATGATCGCCGGGCGTCTCACCATGCGGGCGCAGGTCGAACGCAATCAGGCAACCGGAACCGATGGCTGGAACAATCCGGGCGAGCCGGATTTTCAGCCTGTCGGAGATCCGCTGCCCTGTTTTGTCTGGTCAACATCCGGCCGGGAGGTGGTTGGAGACGAGCGGTCCGCATTGATCGAGGACGTGCGCGGCCTGTTCGCGCTTGGTGCCGATCTGCACCCCGAGGATGAGCTGGTGTCTGTTACGAATCGTAGCGGGGAGATCATCCATTTCGGTCGGCTGAAGGTCGAGGGTCCGCTTCAGCACAAGCATACGCACCGCGAAGCCAATTTGCGGAGGATTGGCTGATGGCCCGTAAATCACTTGTCTGGCGGGGCAAGCAGGTGACCGCAAAGATGCGCGCGGCTCAGAAGGACGGCGTCAACCGGACCATGGCGGCCTGCGTCACCCAGGCAAAGGGCAGTCATGGCTGGAAAAACCGCACCGGCGTCCTGGAGGGCGGCATTGATGTCATCGACTATGCCGAACCGATCGCCGACGGTGTGAAGGGTGTCTGGGGCGTGCGCGATGTTGTCTATGCGCTGATCCACGAGCTGGGCGGTGTGATCGTTCCTAAAAGGGCCAAGGCGCTGGCAATCCCCCAGCCTGACGGCGGGGTTGTGTTCGCGCAGTCTGTGACGATTCCGAAAAATCCCTATCTGCGACCCGCAGCCGACGTGCAATATCCGCTGCTCGCCGGGCGTATCCGCAAATCCTATGGCGGGGGACAGGACAATGGCTGATATTGTCGCAGCCCTTGTCGCCCTGCTTGCTGCCGAAGCCAGCGTCACCGACCTTGCCGGGAATCGTATCTTTGGCGGCGAACTGCCAACCGACCAGGCCGAATTTATGCCGCGTGATGCCCTTGTCATTGAGCCATCGGGCGGGACATCGCTGACCGAAGGCAGTTTTCTGGAAGCCGACACTCAGCGTTTTGACCTGTTCTCCTATGGCCCCACGCCCGGTTCTGCGGCGGCATTGAGCCGGATCGCGGCAACCGTGCTGCGGCGGACACGGCGCAGTGTCCATGCGGGCGTATTGATCCACTGGGTGCGCCATGCAGGCGGCTTCTCGATCGGACGCGATCCGCTCACCGCATGGCCGCGCGCTTTCCAGTCATTCCAGGTTTTTCATTCACTAGAGGAGGTATAAAATGGAACCCTATGAAATTATCGGAGCGCCGTTTACGCTCTGGCTTGCCCCGGTCGGTGAGGCGTTTCCGCTGATCGATGCTGCGCCTGCTGGCAACTGGATCAAGGTCGGCACCAATGGCGATCGCAACTATTCCGACGATGGGGTGACGGTTGCGCACAGCCAGAGTTTGGAAAAGGCGCGGCCGGTTGGCTCAACCGGGCCGGTAAAGGCCTGGCGCACCGAAGAGGATCTGATGATCCGCCTGTCGCTGTGGGATATGACGCTCGAGCAATATGCCAAGGCGCTCAATGACGTGGAAATCACCACGACCGCCGCAGGTTCGGGCACGGCCGGTTTCAAGGCAATGGGACTGAGCCAGGGGCAGGAAGTGACCACCTATGCGCTGCTGGTCCGTGGCATTTCTGCCTATGGAGGCGGTTATGCGGCGCAGTATGAGGTGCCACGCTGCTACCAGTCGGGCAATCCGGAACCGGTGCTGACCAAAGGCAAGCCAGCCGCGCTCGATCTGGAGTTCACGGCGCTTGAGGATCTCGATACGTCCAGTGATGCCGAGCGGTTCGGGCGCCTGGTCATGCAACATCAGGCACCATTGGCCTGATCATGGACAATAAACGAAAACCCCTGCTGGATATCGCCACGCTGGTCGAACGGCCGATGGTCAAGATCGACGGGGAACTTCAGGAACTTGTTTCTCCGGAAGAGCTGTCGATCCTGGCCAGCCAGCGGCTTGCTTCTGACGGACGGCGGCTGAACGAGCTGATGACCAGCGACAAACTCGACGAGGATGGCGACCAGGAACTGGAAAAGCTGCTTGTACGGATCAGCGACACGATCATGGAGCCGGTCCCGGAAAAGGTCCGGGCGAAATTGTCGGAAATGCAAAGGCTGGAGATCATCCAGGCTTTTACGGCGCTGTTGCTGAGGAAGAAGGCCGGGTCGGCGGCAGCGATGATCAACAGCCTGATACCGGCGATAGCGGTCCCGAAGGCGACTGGGGAGACAGTCTCGCCCGGCTCCAGCGGTTCTACGGCGGCGACCCGGGATACTGGCTCACCGAAGCGCCGATAGCGCTCGTGCGCGCCTTTGCCGTCATGATGCCGCAGCTGGACGCCGAAGAGCGGCTGGATGCGATCACCGATTATTCGGTCGCGGTTGGTGCCGTCGAAAAGCATGATCGCGCTCGGCATTTTCGCGCACTGGAACGCATGGCACGGCAGCGGCAGCGCCAAAGAGCTTCCAAAGCGACCCCGGCGATGCTGGCGGGCATGGGTATCGGGGTTGTGAGTGGTGCCTCAGAGCCTTCTGAGACAGCTATTAGAGCCGGAGCGAACGATGGCTGAAAAACTCGGCGAGGCAATTCTCGAACTGCGCACTGATGACAGCGGGCTTGACGCGGGTATCGGGCGGGCGGAGCGGAAGAGCGAGAAGCTTGGTGCGACGTTCGACCGGGTCGGCAAGAAGTCCAGGCAGCTGGGCAAGAACCTCTCGATCGGTCTGACCACGTCGCTGACCTTTGTGGCAGCCAAGATGGTAGGAGGTGCGCGCAAACAGGCCAAGGCGGTGGCGCAGGTCGAGGCGGCGCTTGATAGCATGGGCAATCAGGCGGGCTTTACCAGTCAGCAGCTGCAGGACATGGCCTCTGACCTGCAAAACAACAGTCTGTTCGGCGATGAGGATATTTTGAACGGGGTCACGGCGAATCTGCTGACCTTTGGTAATATCAGCGATGATGTCTTTTCCCGGACACAGCAGATGGCGATCGATCTGTCGGCACGGCTCGATCAGGATCTGCAAAGCTCGGCCGTGATGCTGGGCAAGGCGCTCAATGATCCGGCAACCGGCCTGACTGCGCTTACCCGCGTCGGGATTACATTCAGCGAGCAGCAAAAAGACCAGATAAAGGCGATGGTCGCGGCTGGCGATACGGCAGGCGCGCAGGCGCTAATGCTTGCCGAACTGGAAAGGCAATATGGCGGCCAGGCGGCCGCAGCGGCCAAGGCAGATGGCGGTGTGACCCAACTCGCCAACAGCTGGGGCGACATGCAGGAAGAATTCGGGGCGGTGATTATGGAACTCATGCCTGCCTTCACCGAAGGGGCGAGCGACGTCGTAAGCTGGCTGCGATCGCTTGACCAGGACACAAAAAAATGGGTGCTTGGCATCGGGCTGGGACTGGCAGCGGTGGGACCGCTGCTGATGGGCTTCGGGCTGATGGCCAGCGGGATCGGCGCGATTATCGGGCCGCTCGGTCTGCTGATTAAGGGGCTGGGATTTCTGGTACCGGTGATCGGGTTTGTCGGCAAGGCTCTGCTCGGCCTGCTCGCCAATCCGGTGTTACTGGCTGCGGCGGCGCTGATTGCAGGGATCTATCTGGCCTGGCAGAATTGGGACAAGATCAAGCCGATTATCGACCGGGTTGCGGCGGCGGTGACGCAATGGTGGAATGCCAATGTCAAGCCGGTACTCGACAAGGTAATGCCGCTGCTACGCGCGATCACCGATTTTTTCCGGGATTATTTCGGTGCCGGGATTGAAGGCATCGTCAAAATTATCTCTGCCTTGCTCAAAGGCGATTTTGCCGGTGCATGGGAAGCGGCCAAGGCGGCGGTGTCCAAAATGGTCACGGTGGCGCTCGACATGCTCAAGTCACTGGCACCCAATGCAGTCGCCTCTCTGCGGGCGCTTTATACCGGCGCAAAACAGTGGCTGCAGGACAAGCTTGGCGCAGTGTTCAACTGGCTCGAGGGCAAACTGGACGCAGTCGGCGGATGGTTTTTCGATCTGTACGACAAGGTTGTTGGCAACAGCTATGTACCCGATATGGTCGAGCGTATCGGCGAGGAGATGGCCAAGCTGGAAAAGCTGATGGTCGATCCGGCGCAGCGCGCGACCAGGAGCACCAAGGAGGCGTTCCGGGAGCTGGCGTCGGATGTCGCTGGCCTGATCGACCGGCTTTTCCCGGTACAGGCGCAAATCCGGGCAATTGTCGATGATCTGGCGATACTGGATGCAGCGCTGGCGGCGGGCGCCATTTCAAAGGAAACCCATGAAGCTGCGCGGCGCAAGCTGGAGGCGGAGCGCAATGACCTTCGGTTCGAAAGTCATGTTGCGGAGAGCGGTACGGTAGGCGATCCGTCTCTTGTCGCCATGGCCAGTCTTGAGGGGCTGAAAGATATTATCGGCGAACTGCCACGCATCGCCAGCGATGCCGAAATCGCACTGGAGGAATTTGGCAATCGGCTAGGTGGCGGGATAATGGGCGCGTTGCACGACGCCATTGAAGGGCGCAATTTTTTCCAGTCGCTCAAGTCCATGTTCCAGCGCACGCTTCAAAACATCCTGCACGAAGCACTGAACGGTATCGAGACGGCAATCTTTGGGCAGGGTGGTCTGGGCGGATCTCTGGGATCGCTTTTTGCAGGCTTTTTCGGAAACGGCGGATTGATACCCATTGGGCAGTTTGGCATTGTCGGCGATCGTGGACCGGAGCCAGTATTTGGCACACCGCGAGGGCCAATGGTGCTGCCAAATTCGTCATTGCGCGCGGGCAGCGCCGGTGGCCCGCCGCCGGTCAACATCAACTTTTATGGTCCGGTCAACAATCCCGAACAGGTGAAGCGCTCGGCCGCTCAGGCGGGGGCAGCGCTTTCCCGTGTTGTGGCTTCCGGACAGCGGGGGATTTAAGCCATGTTCGATGACATAGTATTTCCGCTCGAAATCTCCCGGCAGAGTGTCGCCGGGCCGGAGTTCAGTACCGATGTGACCGAAACGGGCGGCGGTTTCGAGCGTCGCAACCAGAACTGGGAAGGTGGCAGGTTGCGCTTCAATGTTGCGCCGGGTGTGCGGATGCGCAGCGATCATGAGACCTTACTGGCCTTTTTCCGTTGCCGCGCAGGCAAGGCCCGCGGCTTTCGTTTTCGTGACTGGACCGATGATCGATCGGGCGACCTGGGCGCCGCGCCGACCGCGACCGATCAGCTGCTTGGTACCGGCGACGGTGCCCAGCAGTTTTTTCAGCTCCGCAAGGCCTATGTGTCCGGGGAGGTCACCCAATGGCGAAAGATAACCCGGCCGGTTGAAGACACGGTGAAGGTCGCGCTTGGCGGCATCGAGCAGGAGACTGGCTGGTCAGTCGATCTGGACACCGGCCTCGTTAGCTTTGATGATCCGCCGCCCGTGGATGTCATCGTCACGGCCGGTTTTCAGTTCGATGTGCCAGCGCGCTTCGAAATCGACCGGCTGGAGCCTGTCTGGCTCTTCCCGGACGCCTACCAGGCACCGGAAATCCCTATCATCGAGATTCGCGAATGAGCCGGGCGCCATGAGCAAATTTGTCACCTATCCCAAAAAAGCCGATGGCAACGCGACGATCCGGAGGTTCGAACCGGCCTATTGGACCGTGGATTTCCCGATCTCGATGATGGCAACAGCTATCACCACAGGGCCAAACGCGCTGCGGGTCAAGACAGTGTTCCGCTTCGATGGCGACCTGATGGGCCTGATCTGGGACACCGAGGATCGCGACGACGCCGGCACGTTCGGCTATCCGCGGCGCAAGGATTATCGCGGCACGGTGCTGGAGTTCGACTGGTTATCGACCGGCATCCGGGCACTTGATCTGTTGCAGGGTCCGAACCTGGTGGTCGAGACATTCGCTGGCGAAACCTTCAACGTGCGACTGTGGAACTATGCCACGTCTGGCACACCGACCGACTGCCATATCCGGCTGGAACTCGGCACGGTGAAAGCGGGCTTTGATGCCGATACCGACGTGCCATGGGGTAGCGTCAAGCGCATCTGGATCAGCCTGAACCCGGAAGACTATGTCAAGGATGGCACCACGCAGATCGGCGAGACCGCTGGCCAGCTAGACCTGATGAGCATCACCGTCACCGGCACGAACGCAACTCTGCCGATCCGCACCACACCGCTCGAGGCGCATGCACTGCGCATGACGGACGGCTATGACAATGCCTACCCCTTCACGCCCGAGCGTCTGGCCGACCAGGTTCACGCCCTGGGTTATCGCGACTGGTATGTGCTCTATATGGGCATCAGCAAATTCCACTCGCTGTCGTGGGATGCAGGCGAAGGCCGCTATGCCGTCGATCCGGCAAAGCCGAAGCTCAACGCGCCAACCGAGCAATGGCTTACCGACTTTTTCACCCGGCTTCATGCCAATGGCTTCAGCATCATCATATCGGTGAGCTTCGAGATCCTGGGCATGTACATGCCGGACGCCTGGAACCAGCGGGACCATGCGGGAAATCTTGCGCGCACTGGCTGGGAGCCGCCCTCAGGCCTGATCCGGCCGACCAGCCAGGACGGGCTGGACTATCTGCGCGATGTGTTTCTGGCGGCGCTGGCGCTGCTTCCGATGGGCGCAGAACGTCATTTCCAGATTGGTGAGCCATGGTGGTGGGACGGCAGTTTTGGCAATGAAGCGCCCTATATTTACGATGCCGACACGCTGACGCTTTACAATGGCGAGACTGGACTGTTCGCGGCCGATCCGCACCTCGAAACGATTTTCGGCCAGCCGGACCCGGTGCATCTGCCATATCTTCAATGGTGTCGCGACCAGCTTGGCGTGGCGACCGGCTATTTGCGTGACGAGGTGCTTGCAACCTATTCTGACGCCACCAGCTATCTGCTGATCTTTACGCCACAGGTTCTGCGGACCGACGCGCCCATGTTGCGGACGCTGAATTTCCCGCAAGCCGACTGGCAGGCGCCGGCATTCGATGTGCTCCAGATCGAAGATTATGACTGGGTTATCGAGCAGCGCGCGAGCGACCTGCCGAAAACCTGGCTGTTGGCCACCAGCGTGCTCGGTTATGCGAAGGCCGATATCCACTATTTCGCTGGCTTCAACCTTCTGCAGTCCACGACCTGGATATGGAGAGAGACCGACAAGGCGATCTGGCGCGCCTTTCAGGAAACGTCGGCCGAAGTCTTCGTCTGGTCGCGTGAGCAAGTGACGCGCGACGGCTGGCTGTTCGACCGGCAGAGTTGGAAGGTCTATCCGCCCTGTACCCGGCTGGCCACATGCTGGAAGATCACGCGCGCGGACGGCGTGGTCGAGGGCTATACCTCCTTTGACGCGCCGCTGGAGATCGACGGCGTCACCTATGAGCCTGCGAACGGCTTTACCACTTCCCAGCTTTCGGCCGATGTCGAGATGTCGGTTGCCGATGTAGAGGTGCTGGGCGCGATGGATGCCGATGGCATTTCGGCCGATGCGTTGCTCGCTGGCGTCTATGACCATGCCGAAGTCGAAATGTTCGTTGTCGATTGGGGTGACCTGACCATTCCCAAAACAATCGTCCGGCGTGGCTGGACCGGCACAATCACTCAGGCAGGGCAAGGTTTCACAGTCGAGCTGCGCGGGCTTGGCCAGCGCATCCAGCAACCGGTGATCGACAGCTATTCGGCCGAATGCAGGGTGCATCTGTTTTCACCGAAATGCGGTGTGGATCGCGCGGCCTTTGCTGTCAATGCGGCTGTAACGGCGCTCAATGACGGATCGCTGGGCGCAACGTCTGACAATCGTATTTTTTATGCCGATGCGCTTGTCGAGGACGATGGCTGGTTCGATTATGGCGAGCTCTGGTGGACTACGGGTGCCAGCGCCGGTCTCCAGACAGAGGTCCGCGCCTTCACCAGCGACGGCCGGGTCGAGCTTTGGGAACCGATGGGCCTTGATATCGAGATCGGCGACCAGTTCACCATCCATGCCGGGTGCGACAAGCGCCGCGAAACCTGCTCCGCGAAATTCAACAACATCGTCAATCTCCGCGCAGAGCCCGATTTGCCTGGCCAGGATGCGGTGACGGCTTATCCGGACCCCAAGGCATGACCGTGGTGCGCGAAGATGTCGTGTGCCAGGCGCGCACCTGGCTTGGCACGCCGTTCCATCATCAGGGGCGGCTGAAGGATATAGGCGTTGATTGCGCAGGGGTGGTGGTCGGTGTGGCCGCAGAACTGGAACTCTCCGCGTTCGATACGAACGGATATGGCCGAAGGCCCGATAGCCGTGAGTTGGAGCATATCTGCGAAGGCCAGATGCGCCGGATTAACCTGGAGGATGCGCAGCCGGGTGACGTGTATCTTATAGAGGTCGATGGCCAGCCACAACATCTCGCCTTCGCAACCGATATCGGCATGCTGCACGCCTATGCACCCGCGCGCCGTGTGATCGAACATCGCATCGATCAGGAATGGGCAGACCGGCTGATCGCGGCCTATGTCCTGCCGGGAGTTGCCTGATGGCGTCGGTCGTCCTCACAGCGGTTGGATTTGCAGTCGGCGGGCCGCTTGGCGCATCAATCGGCGGATTTATCGGATCGCAGATCGACCAGGCGCTGTTTGCGCCCACCGTCAAGTCGGAAGGGCCGCGGCTGGGCGATCTTACCCTTCAGACCTCTTCGTATGGCCAGCCGATACCGCGCATCTGGGGCGCCGAAAACCGGGTGAGCGGCAATATCATCTGGTCGACCGGGCTTGTCGAGACCAAGACGACCAAAAAACAGGGCGGAAAGGGCGGTGGAACCAAGACGGAATCGACGACCTACAGCTATCATGTCGATGTCGCGATTGGGCTGTGCCGGGGACCGATCGCGAATGTCCGGCGCATCTGGGCGGACGGAAAGCTCTTCCGTGATGAAAATGGCGTGCAAAAACAGGCGCAAGCCCTGCGCATCTACACCGGCACCGATACACAAAACCCCGATCCGACAATCCAGGCTGCCGAGGGCGCAGCCAATACGCCGGCCTATCGCGACCTGGCCTATGTCGTGATGGAGCGTCTGGAGCTCGCCGATTTCGGCAATCGCATCCCGAATTTCACTTTCGAGATCGAAGCGCAAAGCTCTGCGACTGTTGCCACCGTCATCGAGGAGCTGGCGAGTGAGGCAGGCGTTCCCTATCTGGACAGCGCGCGCGCCGATTATCTCGACCTTCGGGGCTATACGGTGGCGCGCGCGGCGACGATACGGGGTTTGCTGGAGCCGCTGCGCAGCGCCTTTTTCTTCGACATGTCAGAGATTGAGGGCGAGCTGCAATTTTTCCCGGTCGATGCGACGCCGGTTGCCCGCGCTCCAACCTCTGATCTAGGCGCGCACAGCTTTGGTACCGATCGACCGGCTCCCTATGAGACGAAGCGCATTTCGGATGTGGAATTGCCCAGGCAGGTGACGGTCCAGCACATGGACCCGGCGCGTGACTATCAGGTCAACAGTCAGCGGTCGCGCCGATCGACGGTCAATTCGAATTCCGATCTCTCGGTTGACCTGCCAATCGTGCTGGAAGCGAGTGAGGGCAAGGCGATAGCCGAGCAGATGGTGTCCATGGCCAGACTAAGGCGCAACGATGTGATCACGTCGCTGCCGATCGATTATCTGCATGTCGAACCGGGCAACAAAATTGTTACGGAGCTTGCCGACGGTAAGGATCGCGTGCTGCGCGTGGTTCGGAAGGAAAACCGGCTGCCGCGGTCGATCTATCTGGAATGCGAGACGGATGGCGCGGCGGTGCTTTCGAAGAGTGCCACTGCCGCTGCCACACCGGTGCCTTCGCAGGAAGTGCATCTGCCGGGCGTGACTGTGGTGCATTTGATGGATCTGCCAATTCTGCGCGACGGGGACGATAGCTCCGGCATCTATGTTGTCGCCAATGGCGCTTCGCAAGGCTGGCGCGGGGCAGTGCTGTACCGTTCACTCGACGGAGGTACAAACTTCGATTCGCTCACCGACCTGACGGACGGAGCCGTTATCGGGACGATCGCGGAGGCGCTGGGCGTGGCGTCGGCCGAATATTGGGATCGAGCCAACACGATCACTGTCGAGCTGCTGAGTTCGCCTGACACGCTGGAAAGCGTGTCCGAGCTGCAGGTGCTCAATGGGGCAAATGGCTGTCTGATCGGCGCCGAAATTGTGCAATTCCAGAGCGCGACGCTGGTGGCACCCGGAACCTATGAGCTGTCCGGCCTGCTACGCGGCCGCAAGGGCACCGAGGACAAGATCGCCGGGCATACTCCCGGTGAGCGATTCGTTTTACTCTCCGGTCTGGCGGGTGTTGTCCGGCAGGAGCTTCCGATCGGCGAGCTGGGCGCGACCCGGCAATATCGTGCCGTTTCGGTCGGCACATTGCTGGCCGACGCACCGACGCAGGTGTTCACCTACACGGCGCGCTCTCTCCAGCCCTATTCGGTGGTCCATGTGAAGGGCAGCCGCGATGGCGGTGGCGATCTGTCGATATCGTGGATACGCCGCTCGCGCCTGGATGCGCAGTGGCTTGATCATATCGACGTGCCCCTGGGCGAGACCGAAGAGGCTTATCAGATCGACATCATGAACGGCGCGACGGTGGCACGGACGATTGCCGTGTCTGCCCCGTCCGCCACCTATACGGCAGAGGAGCAGGCGGCCGACTTCGGCTCTGCCCAGCCGACAATCACCATGCGAATCTATCAGATGAGCAGCCGCGTCGGCCGCGGACTGCCGAAGGAGGTCATATTATGAACAGTCCAAGGTTGAATTTGCCCTATATTGCACAGTCACAGGCGCAGAAGGAAATCACGCATAATGATGCGCTGAACCTTCTCGATATCACGACGCAGACCAGTGTGATCGCCATCGACTTCACGCCGCCCGGATCGCCTGCGAACGGCGACCTTTACATTATCGGCGGCGACACCGCGACGGGCGCGTGGGAGGGGCAGGAGACCCTGCTCGCCGGCTATTATGACGGGTGGATATTTGTCACCCCGCAGCAGGGCTGGCGGGCATTTAACCAGGCCGATGGCATGACCTATATTTTTGACGGTGCAGACTGGCTGGCGGAAGCACCCGGCGCATGGCAAGTCCCGTCATTGAACCTCGACTGGGAAGGTCTCGGCGGGGATTGGCAAAATCCGCGTTATCGCATCGACCAATCCGGCCTGGTGACGATCGAAGGTGTCATGCAGAACCTCACGGCGTCGAATGATGGCGTGATCTTCACGCTATCGTCTGGTTTCCGGCCGGAAAACGATCTCATTTTTTGCGGTTATTCGGCTGGCGGGTTGAGCCGGTGGAATATCCATGCCGATGGTGACGTGGAGGTGGCGGCATCGAACATGTTCTTCACCAGTCTCTCCGGCATCCAGTTTTACGCCGCCTCCTGAGAGGAAGGGAGGCAACGGGCGCGCCAACGCCCGTCACCGCAGGATCAGACCCTGCATCTCGGGTGGCTGCAGCCACCGTCAATTCCCTCACCGGACGCCCGGCGAGGAAGATTATGGGATGCAAAGATGAAAGAAGAGTTGCGGTGTGGCCAATGTCGCGCGTTGCTGCTAAAAGCGAACCGCAATGCCATTGCCGACGATATAGAGATTAAATGTCGGCGCTGCGGTTGCCTAAATATTTTGAGGCCATTGAGCCCGGACCAGACCAGCCATCGAGCGGCACCGGGAAAATGATTTTGTGGCTCTACATTCCAATTTTCGACCAGAAGTCGAGGACTTTCGCGGCATCTCCCTCTGTGCCGGTTACGGCGGACTTGATCTCGGATTGCATATCGCGGAACCCCGATATCGCACTGTTTGTTACATCGAGCGGGAAGCCCATGCAGCGGCTACTCTCGTGGCGCGGATGGCAGACGAGGCCTTGGCTCAGGCACCTGTTTGGGACGATCTCAAATCCTTCGACGGCGGTGCATGGCGCGGAAAGGTTCATCTCCTGTCTGCCGGATATCCATGCCAGCCGTTCAGCGTTGCCGGCAACCGAAAGGGCAGAACAGATCCCCGCCACCTTTGGCCGGAAGTCGCGCGAATCGTGCGTGAGCTCGAGCCCGAATGGATCTTCTGCGAAAATGTCGAAGGGCATGTCGATATGGGACTGCCCCAGGTCAGTGCGGGGCTACAAAAAATGGGGTATCGTTGCAAAGCGGGACTGTTCTCGGCGGCTGAAACTGGCGCAAGCCATCGGCGTCGCCGGATATTCATATTGGCCCACGCCGACCGCATCCGATGCGGGATATCTGCCGAGTGTGCTGATTGCCGATCAGTGCCTGCATCTGCGCCAACCGGAATTCCTCCCCGTCAACAGCTGCGGCCAATATTCGCTGAGCCGCGCGACGCAAATATGGACGATGGTCTGGATGATCTTGCAGTCGTTAGGATGCCAGAAATTCGGAGCGCGGAAGGCATTTTCTCACCCAATCCGGATGAGCTTGATGGGTGGCAAAAGCTACTGGCTGGCGAACCTGATCTCCAACCCGCTGTTCTTCGAACGGACAATGGGCTGGCCGAAAGGATGGACCAATTGCGAGGCGTCGGTAACGGCGTTTCCAGCATGGCTGCAGCGGTCGCGTGGGCTGTTCTCAAAACTGATTTCGACCGGGATATGGGAATAGTCTGAGATGTTTTTCTAACGCTTTGGGAGGCAAAAATGAAAGAAGAGTCGAGCAAAATGACCCCGGCAAATCCGGCCAGACCTGTCGCTCCCTATCTGGGTGGCAAGCGCTCTCTGGCCGGTCGCCTGGTCGAGCGTTTCAACGCAATTGATCATGTTCGATATGTCGAGGTTTTTGTCGGCATGGGGGGACCATTTTTCAGGCGAAATCTAAGGCCGAAGATGGAGGTGATAAACGATATCTCAAAGGACGTGACCACGCTTTTCCGCATTCTGCAACGACACTTTCCCCAGTTCATCGAAACGCTGAAATACCAGCTCGCCGGTCGGGCTGAATTTGAACGGCTGAAGGCCAGTAATCCGGAAACCCTGACCGATCTGGAGCGTTCGGCGCGATTCCTGTATCTGCAGCGCATGGGTTTTGGCGGCATGGGCCGCAATATGGGTATCGACTTTAACGCCGGTGCGCGCTTCAACCTGACCAAGCTGGAATCAATGCTGCAGGATGTTCATGAGCGCCTGGCATCGGTGATCATTGAATGCATGGACTATGCCGAGCTGATCACCAAATATGACAGCCGACCGGGCACGCTCTTCTATCTCGATCCACCCTATTGGGGCTGCACCGATGACTATGGCAAAAACATCTTCTCAGAGGGTGATTTTACAGTTCTGAGAGACCTCTTAGCGGCTATCCAGGGACGGTTCGTTCTCTCGATAAATGCGGTGCCGGAGATCCGCGAGCTGTTCGCTGGCTTCGATATCGAGGAGGTCGAGCTGAACTACCGCGTAAGCGGCAAGGTGACACCGGCGAAAGAATTGATAATATCAAATTGATGTTGAGTCGCGAGGAAATAGAAAAAGAAGTCCAGGAAGCCTATCGTGCCCTGCCGGTTCGCATTACCTATCACAGTGCAAACAAGATGTCGGCGGACAGCAGTCACCAGGTAGCGGCCGCACGCGCGCGATTCCTCGAACTGGCCGACCAAGCCCCGACAGGGATCAATTTCTATGATCTACTGACCACAGTGCACATGAAACCCGGCATGGCCCGACCGGGCGTGGGCTAGATGAAATTGAGGAAAAATTTTGCTACAGGTACCCGCAAAACGGCATTTCCAGTGCTCCAGAACCTCTTGTCCTTGACTCCAGAAGATTTTGTCCCGCTACATTAGGCTATTTCAGATGACCCGCTTCGGCTCTGCAGTTTCTGCGATGAACCGTTTCTGAATAGCGACCAATGGAGAGTTTCTGTGACAATCAAATATCTGCACACCATGCTGAGAGTCAGCGATCCGGATGCAACCGTGGCCTTTTTCGGCCTTCTGGGCCTGGAAGAAGTGCGGCGCTATGACAGCGATCAGGGGCGCTTCACGCTGATTTTTCTGGCCGGGCCGGGACAGGAGGATGTTGCCGAGGTCGAACTGACCTATAACTGGCCAGCGGAAGATGGCAGCGCACCAGAGCAATATGACGGCGGTCGCAATTTCGGCCATCTCGCCTATGCCGTCGACGACATTTATGGCCTGTGCCAAAAGTTGATGGATGCCGGCGTGACGATCAACCGGCCTCCGCGCGATGGGCATATGGCCTTTGTCCGCTCGCCGGACAATATTTCGGTCGAGCTGCTGCAGAAGGGCGACAATCTTCCGGTCCAGGAACCCTGGGCGAGCATGGAGAATATCGGCGAATGGTAGCTGCCTGACGGCGGTCAGGCGGAAGCGGTTCCGGCCGGTTTTTCCGTTTTCGTTTCGGACATGTCCACCCAGACGATCTGGTTGCGCCCGTTGCGCTTGGCATCATAGAGACGCCGGTCAGCGGTTGCCATCACGCTGCGCAGGGAAGCCCGTCGGGAAATGGAGGCAATGCCGACCGAGAAGGTGACGGTTTCCCGGATTTCCGGGACCTGGTCGTTCACCGCCTGAATCAGCGTCTGGCAAATGTCGGTCACGACATTGGCCGGATATTTCTTGCGGCCGTCGGAGCCCTGCATCTGCATCAGCAGAGTGAATTCCTCACCTCCGATACGCGCCGCGAAATAGGGCGTCTCATTCAGCTTGCTTCCGACGACTCGCAGCACAGTATCGCCTATTTCGTGGCCATAGCGGTCATTGATCCGCTTGAAAAAGTCGATGTCGATGATCGCCAGGTGGCTGTAGCGCATCTCCTGCTGGTTGCGCTCGAATTCCCGATCGAAGGCCCGCCGGTTGTTCAGCAGTGTCAGTCCGTCGGTTTCGGCGAGCACGGTCAGTTCGGCCTGGTGGCGCAACGTTTGTTCATGCTGCTGGCGCAGCCGCAGGATGCGATGGGCAACACCGAGCGCGAGGATGATGGTTTCCAGCACCAGCATGAAATAGAGACCATAGTCCAGGATCGGCCAGCCGATATAAAGGTCCAGACCCCGTGCCACCCGGTCGAGACTGAACAGGATGATCGGCGTCCAGCCAGCGATCTGGAACCAGATGGCGCGGCTGCCCCGGCGCGCCGCATGTCCCATCGCGTAAAGCACGACGAAAAAGACCGGCAGAAAGGAGGCGTGATAATAGTTGCGCGCATCCATATTGTAGCCGCCGTCGATCCGCAGGACGGACGCGGTGACCAGAACCGGCAACAAGGCGGTCACTGTAATGAGGCGCTGCAGCCAGGGGGCGATCTTGCCCGGTTCGACAAAGCGGAGCAGGAAGAAGCCGCCCGCGCCGACCCCGATCGCCAGCGTCCAGTAGTTGAGCATCATCTTGGTCACCAGGCTGATTTCCGGGAACACCAGGAAGATCAGGCCGGAGGAACTGAAGGTGTAGCAGACGGTCGCGCTGATCATCACGCTGTGCCAGAGCATGAAATTGTAGCGCATCGCGGCATAGAAGAAGATATTGTAGATCAGCGGCATGATCGCCATGCCGCACAATAAGGCGAACATGATCGACAGCGGCAGCGTCATCGCATCCCATCTCTCTTTCGAGGCAAGCTGCATGAGCGAGATTGAGCTGGCCACTTTCGGATGGTCAATTGCGACATAGACCGTCTGAATTCGGTCGCGCAGCGCGGCATTGTCGGTGCCGGGAACGGGCAGGCCAAAGGAGCCTTTCGACCGCCAGTGCTTCGCCACCTGCCGCTTGGAGAAGTCGGAGGACAGAATCCGGCCATCATCAAGCTGCGCATGGACTTGCATCGTGGTCAGCCCGTTATTGTCGCCCTGAACCTCGACGATGCCGGCGGGCAGCGTGTCGGCGAGAAAGGGGAGCTTGACCCATACTCTGGGGCCTTCGACGGCATATTTGTCGGACGAACAGTCAAAGGGCTTGCCGGATTTCAGCAGCGTGGTCAGGCTGACATCGGTGGCGCTGCTCTGCGTGCACAGGCGGTCCGACATTCTCAGATGGGCAAGGGCAGGGGAACAGAGACATAGATATGCGAGAAACGCGACCAACAAGCGCAAACGACAACCCCTTTTTCTTAAATTTCTGCTGCTGAGACCGACCCGATAGGGCTAAAGTCCTATTTTAGCGTTAAGCATCGACAATATCGGCTTTGCCGGGTAATTTGTCGTCATGTTAGAAATTATCCGCATTCCCGTTCTGTCCGACAATTATGTCTGGCTGGTCCATGAACCCGAATCGCAGGAGACCATGGTGGTCGATCCGGCGGTCGCCGATCCGGTGCTGGCCGAAGCCGCAGAGCGCGGCTGGACCATCACCCAGATCTGGAACACCCACTGGCATCCCGACCATACCGGCGGCAATGCCGCGATAAAGGAGGCGACGGGATGTCATGTCACCGGTCCGGAAGCGGAGCAGGACCGGATTCCGACGCTCGACAGGATGGTCAAGGAAGGCGATATGGTAAAGCTGGGCAGCGTGACCGCCGAGGTGATCGACGTGCCGGCCCATACCGCTGGCCATATCGCCTTTCATATCCCGTCGGAGAAAATGGTCTTTGTCGGCGACACATTGTTCGCCATGGGCTGCGGCCGGCTGTTCGAGGGGACCGCCGCGCAAATGTATGACAATATGCGCAAGCTGGAGGCGCTGCCGGACGCCACCCGGATCTATTGCGCCCATGAATATACCAAGGCCAATGGCGAATATGCGCTGGCCGCGGAGCCGGACAATCTTGCGATCAAGGAACGGATGGCCGAGGTGCTGACGCTTCGCGAACGGGGTGAGGCGACGGTGCCGACAACCATTCGGCAGGAGCGGGCGACCAACCCGTTCATGCGGGCAGGCTCGGTCGAGGAGCTGGCGGCGAGACGGACGGCGAAGGACAATTTCTGACCCGGTGGTGCCGCTTCATTGCCGGTTCAGTCCCGCTATTGTTTAACGGATCGCGACAGAGCAATGAAAACAGGAGACAGGCGATGAACAAACTGATTTTGGCAATCCCGGTCGCGCTGATGCTCGCTGCCCCGGCCGTGAGCGGCGAGAAAATCCAGCTGACCGAAGAACAGCAGGCCAAGCTCGACAAGCGGCTGGAAGGCCGCACCGCCGGAGAACCCCGGTCCTGCATCAGCAACAATGACCAGCGCCAGATGACGGTGATCAGCGACGATGTGCTGATCTTCGGATCGAGTCGCAATGCGAAGACGATCTATGTCAACAATCCGCCGGGCGGCTGCCCCCATGCGGACCGCAATATTCTGTCCTACAGCCGGCCGACATCCTCGCTGTGCAAGGGGGAGATCATCCAGCTGATCGACAATATGAGCAAGATGACGATGGGCAGCTGCGCCTTTGGCGAATTTGTGCCCTATACCAGGAACGAAGACTGAGCTTTCGTTGCGATCGGGCAGATTGGCACGCAGATTTGCACCAGGCCAGGATCATGCGAAGCAGGGCTGTCCTGGCGCCGGTGCGCTGTGCTTCGGGGTGAACCTGACAAACCAAACGGCTTTTATTTTCTGTGACCTTTGCCCGGAGGTCTCTGATTTCCGGCCTTTTTTGGGTTCCGGTACAGCAGCGAGTGTCATCTTTCGCAATTTCCGTCCGCTATTCAGATTGTCAAAGAACCGGTCCCGCGCCTGTTGCGGGAGCGGCGGCTATCATAGTCCAGCGGAGCGGGTGTAGGACAGCGCTTTGTGCTCCCGGTCGGGGGCGGATATGAAAAAGCCCCGGCCCCATAAGGGGAGGCCGGGGCTTTCGAAGGCCATGAGCGGCAGGCCTATTTGTCTTCTTCAAACATGTTCACCGCATTTTCGCCGGTCGCCGAGAGGCGGATCTTGTCGCCTTCGATTTCGGCGACCAGACCGATCGGCAGATAATGGTGGGATGCGCCCTTGCCGTCCTCCGTCTGCGGGCTGTCCTTCTTGGTCAGCTTGATACGCTCGCCGCTGTCGTCGAGATGATCGACAATGCCGACATGCACGCCGTCGGCGCCGATGACTTCCATATGTTCCTTGATCTGGCTCTTGTCTGTCATGGGGATATCCTCTTTTTATTTGGGTTCTGCTGGATCAACGTGCGGGGAGCGATCCTGTTCCATCCGCTGCGGCGACGGAATTTTTTCAGGCACCCTGGCACGGTGATCGAAGGCGTCACTGCTTGCGCAGACGGGCCATGTTCACGGCGCTGGTCGTGCCCGACGCCCTTTCGGCGTCTTATTCCGGCGGGGGAATGAGGCGATCGATGCGATAGACCACATCATTTTCTGCGACAATCGGCGCACCGACGATGCGCGGCGCATCTTTGCCCTGTCCAAGCGTGACCGTCTGACCGTCGCGGTGCAGCGTGATTGGCGCTGCCCCCATGGTCGTCAGCGTTACCACTCCGTTCCCGGCGGCCAGGCCTTTTTCCAGATCCGTTGCAAGGACATAGCCCGGCGCGATATGCTGCCGCAGCACGGAAATCAGCTGCGGTCGGTTGTCCGCGCTTTCGATGGCCTGAAGCTCAGCCTCCTCGAGCGATTCCCAGGCATCGTCAACCGGCAGAAACACGGTGTAACTTCCCTCTCCGTCGAGTGCGGACCCAAGTTGGGCGGTGCCGATGAGCCGGGTCGAGATGGACAGGTCCGCAGCATCGCCGATCGCGCTGGTCAGCAAGTTGCTGTCCGGACTCGCCTCGACCGTCCCCTTGTCGGACGCTTGCCGGTCATTGTCCTGGCAAGCGCCGAGCATGGCGGTCAGTGCGACGACCATCGACAGTTTCTGGATGGACGGACGACGAAGTCGGTTGCTGTGCCCCATCAGACGATCAGTTCGATGACTTGACGGACCAGCTGTGTGGTCGGGTCAATTTCGTAAACATAGCCGTCGTTATAGCGGTAAGAGTTCGATCCGCTGTCGGCATATTGGCTGCGGTAACCGGCCGGCACGTTATAAAGCTCATATCCCTTCGGCGCCGGCGAGCCGACATTCCAATCGTCCCCAGTCAGCAGGCCGGCAATGGAGCCGATCATCCGGGTTTTGGGATCGACCCTGAAGATGGCGCCATCTGCATAGCGGATGCCGTCGGCCTGGCGGGAGCCGAAGTAGCGTTCCTGATAGGGCGAAACCTTGTAGTCGGTATAATTCTGGGGCCATGGGTTGCCGCTGAACAGGGCACCGCCGACAAGCGGCATGATGGACCGTGCGAGACCCGTCGCCGGATCAACGCGAAAGGCATAGCCCCGGTCGTAGCGCCAGTCATCGCCGCGATTGCCGCCAAACCAGTTTGCATATTGCAGCCAGCCCGTTCCGCGGTCATTGGCGCCGCCAAGCTTGCGGGCCTGGCCGGGTGGAAGGCAGCCATTATTCTTCTTCGCCAGTCCGGGAGGACATCCCTGGAAGCTTGATTCGCGCCTAGTATAGCGCCCATTCTCGAAGCTGCGCATGCGGACATTCTCGCGCCCCTCCTGACCGTGCGAGAGGATGGCAGCGGGGCCGTTATCGCCGCGCTGGTCGCTCTTGCGGTCGGCACGGACCTGCTTGTTTGCCGATGAGGCGGATTTTCTGATCTTGTCGGGCCCTTTATCGGAACGGCGATCCGCTTGCCCTGCACCGCCCTTGCGTTCGCCCGACTTGCTTTTTTCGCCACCCTTTTCGCTGGCCTTTTCGCTGCCCTGTCCGTGTTTCCCCTGGCCCTGCGCATAAGCAGGCAGGGACAACGGAAGGCTGAGCAACGCAATTCCGGCTATAAAAAACTTGGTTTGCATATCGGGACTCCTGGACCAAAGGGATGCCACAAAGGCAAAATGGTCGGTTAGGTTAAAATAGCGTCACTTTAAAAATACGATAATATCGGAAGTTATTCCATTTTCTGAAAACAAACAATAGAATGTTTTCTTTAACCCACCGTGAACAGTTTATATATTTGTCATCAGATATTAATTAGTAAACGTCAGTTTTACTATGATGTGCATCGCCCAAGACTGTGAAGTCGAATATCCATCTTAATCATCGCGGGACTGGCTAGCGACAGTAATGCGATCCGCCGCGCGGTGCCTGGTCGAGATGCAGATGGTCGGCGTGCGCCTTGTTATAATCCGGCGACAGGGTGGTGGCGAACAGCGTGCAGGCGCCGTCGCGGACCTCCTTGAGAAAGCGGGACCGCTCGTCGTCGGCGTCCCAGTGGCCGGCGACCGAGACGGTGCGCCCGTCGGCCAGCCGGAAAGCGGCGATATCGATCGCATTGGCCGTCGCATGTTCACTGAAATTGCCGCTCTGCCCGCCGCCGATCCGGCGGCAGCTGTAGCTGCCGAAGGTGGTGATCGCCTCGACCGTGGTGCCGAGATGGCGCGCGGCGGCGGCGTTGACGATCTGCTTTTCCCACAGAACCAGGCTGGCCGCCATCGGGCAACTGGTCTTGGCGGCGGGGCTGTAGGCGATGGACTGCGGCTGGTCGCGGGTGAGGGTGATGCCGTTGTCATAGCCGCAGTTTGGGCCGGCGGTGACCGGAGGCAGGGGTGAATAGCCGATGCTGGTCTCCTCGAGCAGCCGGTGGCAGCGCGGGGTGTCGCCGGCGAGCGCGCCGATCTTGCGGGTGGTGAACGGGCCGATCGGCTCGGCCAGCGACAGCGGCGTCCAGGGCATGCGGTAATCGTAGGCGACCCATTCCCAGGCGCGCAGCAGGAGGGCGAGGAGGATGATGAAGAGGACGAGGCGCATCAGCGCTGCCGTTTGGGAGGAGCGGAGTGGGACAGGGCAGCGGGGGCGGGGGTCAGGGTGGCTCTCCGGTTTTGGGGACTTGTTGTTTTAACTGGTGGGGGTGGGGAAAGTTCCCCTGGGGCGCTGTTTGCGGGATAGAGCGCCAGGGTGGAATCACGCGAAGGCGCGAAGACGCGAAGCGGAAATGTCAGATTAACCGTTCGTGGTGAGCCTGTCGAACCACGCCTCTCGTCGCAAGGCGTCCTTCGACAAGCTCAGGACGAACGGATAAGCTTTGGGAGTGTATACTGCCCGGGCTCAGGCTAGGGAGCAAGCGGCCAAATCTGCGTAACCCTCTCCCTCGAGGGAGAGGGATTTGTGCACTGAGTAAACTGTCACCGTAATTTACGAAGGAATTAGTGTGTTTAGTAAACTGTCACCGTATTTCTGTCACCGTATTTCGTGCATCGGCAACGTTCATTGCAGGCGATAGGACTCTACTTTCTGCGGCATTAATTCCTCAATATTGCAAGCATTTCCTCTGCGATGGACCTCACCGCTTTCATTGCAGGGTGATTGATGATGTCAAGCTGGATCCCATCATTGGGAACCCTCTTAATAAGATGCCGGAGTTGAATTGCCTTCTCTCGTAATTCGGTGGGAATTTGTTCACCTCCGCGACCAGAATTCAAGATGATGCTCAATCCGGTATCATCAAATGTTGAGCATACCGCTTCTTCAAAGGAAGACATTTCTCCTTCCGATTTGCCGAGCCAGACGCGCTCTTGAAACTCACGATCAGCCAGTTCTTCCAAGCCCCAAATGAGGTTTTGTATGTTCATTCTATCGTGCCTCAAATAGATTTAGAGGGATATGGGTATCGGGGGTTACGGTGACAGTTTACTAAATACACAAATCATCGCCCCCACACCCTCACTTCCCATAAAGCGCATCCATCCGCTCCCGATACCGCTCCCTGATCACATGCCGCCGGATCTTCATGCTGGGCGTCAGCTCCTCATTCTCGATCGAAAAGGGCTCGTCGGCAAAGGCGAAGCGGCGGACTTTTTCGATCACCGACAGGTCCTGGTTGACCCGGTCGATCGCTTCGCGGACGGCGGTCTTGAAGGCCGGGTTGTCCTGCAGTTCGACAAAGTCATAGTCCACGCCCTGCTGGCGCGACCATTCCAGCGCCCATTCGGGGTCGGGGACGATCAGGCCGACCATATAGGGCTTGCGGTCGCCGGTGATCATTGCCTGCAGGATTTCCGGCTGCAGGGTAAGCATGCCCTCGACCTTTTGCGGCGCGACATTGTCGCCCTTGTCGTTGACGATCAGGTCCTTCTTGCGGTCGGTGATCGCGATCCGGCCGGCCTCGTCGATATGGCCGATATCGCCGGTGTGCAGCCAGCCGTCCTTGAGCACCTTGTCGGTTTCCTCCTGGTTGCGCCAGTAGCCGTGCATGACCAGCTCGCCGCGGACCAGGATTTCGCCGTCCTCGGCGATCTTTACCTCGGTATCGATCATCGGCGGGCCGACGGTGTCCATCTTGAGGCCGGTGCGCGGGCGGTTGCAGGCGATGATCGGGCCGGATTCGGTCTGGCCATAGCCCTGCAGCAGGGTCAGGCCGAGCGACTGGAAGAAAGTACCGATTTCCGGGTTGAGCGGGGCGCCGCCGGAGACCATCGCCTTGATCCGGCCGCCGAAGCGCTGCTGCACCTTGGGGCGCAGGGTCTTGTCGAGGAACAGATCCATCAGCTTGTCGCGCTTGCGGCCCTTGCCCTCGGCCTCGCGCTCGCCGATCGCCAGCGCCTTGCCGAGCAGATAATTGGGCATCTTGCCCTGTTTCTGGACGGTCTTGATCAGCCGGGCGCGGAGCACCTCGAACAGCCGCGGGACGACGACCATGATCGTCGGGCGGACTTCCTCGATATTCGAGGCGAGCTTCTCCAGCCCTTCGGAATAATAGATTTGCGCGCCGATGCCCATCGGGAAGAACTGGCCGGCGCTGTGCTCATAGGCGTGGCTGAGCGGCAGGAAGGAGAGAAAGACTTCCTCGTCCCAGCCGAAATCGGTCTCGATCACCTCGGCCGGACCCTTGGTATTGTGCAGGATCGCGCCGTGATGCTGCATCACGCCGCGCGGCTTGCCGCCGGTGCCGCTGGTGTAGATGATGCAGGCGGTCTCGTCGCGGGTGATGCTGGCGGCCTGTTCGGTCACTTCGGCGACGTCCTCATCGCTGCCCTGAACCAGATCGGCCCAGCGGTAGAGATCGAAATCGCCGGACTGGCCGATGCGGAGATCAGCGATGCCGATGATGATATTGGCATCCGACGAGCTGATCACCGAGGGCAGCAGATTCTTGGCCAGCTTGCTGTCGGAGACGATCACCGCATGGGCGCCGCTATTGTCGAGAATATGCTGGTGATCGGACGGGGTGTTGGTAGTGTAGGTCGGCACCGTGATGCAGCCGGCGGCCATGATGCCGAGATCGGCGATGCACCATTCGGGGCGGTTTTCCGAGACCAGCATCACCCGGTCGCCCTTTTTCAGGCCGATGCGATTGAGCGATTTGGCGAGCGCCGCGACCTGGCGGGCGGCCTCGTTCCAGCTGGTCGCCTGCCAGGCGCCATCGACCTTGGCGTGCAGGAAGGGCTTGTCGCCGCCCTGGCGGGCGCGGTCGAAGAACATCGACACGAGGTTCTGATACTGGTCGATTTCGAGATAACGGTTTTTTGCCTTTTTCCGGGCCACGCGGTGCTTCCTCTCGCTCATGCGCCGGCGTCGTGCCGGGCTGGATGATTGGCGACCGGACTAGCGCGGATCGGTGGAGCGGGCAATTATTTTGGTAAACAGGGAAACCGGTTGGCGGCGCTGCGGCGGTGCAATCACTGCCAATGGACATCGCGGTTCGACCTGGTCTATAGCCTTGTCTCATATGAAAATATCCCGTCTCGTCGCTGCCGTGGCAGCGCTGCTCACCGTTTCCTGTACCCAGACCGGCCTGTCCGAACCGGCCGCCGTTTCCGCGCCGGAGACTGCCGTTGCCCGGAAAGCCGAACCGTTCGTGATCGCCGCCAATCCGCTGGCGGCCAAGGCCGGCCAGGATGTGCTGGCGCGCGGCGGCAGCGCGATCGACGCGGCGATTGCGGTGCAGGCGATGCTGTCGCTGGTCGAGCCGCAGAGTTCCGGCGTCGGTGGCGGAGCGTTTCTGACTTATTATGACGGCGCCTCGGGCAAGCTGACCGTCTATGACGGGCGCGAAACCGCGCCGGCGCAGGCCAGCCCGACGATGTTTCTGGGGCCCGATGGCGAGCCGCTCGGCTATCGCGAAGCCGTGACCAGCGGGCGGGCGACCGGCGTGCCGGGCGCGGTGGCGATGCTGGCGCTGGTGCATGAGGAGCATGGCGCGCTCGAGTGGAGCAGCCTGTTCGGAGCGGCCGAGCGGACCGCGGAAGAAGGCTTTGTGATCAGCCCGCGGCTGGGACGCTTTCTGACGAAAGGCTTTCCGCAGCTCGAAATGCCCGATGCCGCTGCTTATTTCAGCGATGCCAATGGCAAAAGGCTGACGATCGGCGACCGGCTGAAAAATCCGGAATATGCGGCGTTTCTGAAGCGGCTGGCGGCGAATGGCCCGGCTGTGCTCTATACCGGGTCGACGGCAGCGAAGATTGTCGCCAGAACGCGCTCCGCGCCGCTGGAAGGGCGGATGACCATGGCCGATCTGGCCGGTTACCGGCCGGTCAAGCGGGAGGCCGTGTGCAATCCCTATCGCGCCTATCGGGTCTGCGTGCCGCCACCGCCATCGAGCGGCGTCGGCCTGCTGCAACTGCTGGCGATGCTGGAGAAGACCGATATCGCGACGCGCGGCCCGAGTGATCCGCAGGCTTGGTTCCTGTTCGCCGAGGCGAGCCGGCTGATGTATGCCGACCGCGACCAATATGTCGGCGATCCCGCCTTTGTTTCGGTGCCGGTGCAGGGTCTGCTGGACCCGGCCTATGTGGCAAAGCGGGCGGCGCTGATCGGCAAGACCGCTTCTGCTCCGCCCAAGGCAGGGACGCCGCCGGGAGCGGTGCCGGTGGGCACCGACCATACGATGGAGCCGGCCGGAACCTCGCATTTCATCGTCCGCGATGCGCAGGGCAATGTTGTCTCGATCACCACCACCGTCGAATCGATCTTCGGCACCGGCCGGATGGTCGACGGTTTCTTTCTCAACAACCAGCTGACCGATTTCTCGTTCAGCCCCACCGATGCCGAGGGCCATCCCGCCGCCAATGCGGTGGCGCCGGGCAAGCGGCCGCGCTCGTCGATGACACCGACGATATTGCTCGACCGTGACGGCCAGTTCGCCGGCGCGATCGGGTCTGCGGGCGGCAATTCGATCCTGGCCTATGTCGCCAAGTCGCTGGTCGGCACGATCGACTGGGGCCTGTCGATGCAGCAGGCGCTGGCGCTGCCCAATCTGGTGGCGCGGGGCGCGGCCATTGGCGGCGAAGTGGACGAGTTCGAACCTGGCGTTGTGGAAGGTCTGGCCGAGCGCGGGATCGATCTCAAGCCGGGTCAGGGCGAGGACAGCGGCGTGCATGCGGTGATGATCCGCGATGGCAGGGTCGATGGCGGCTTCGATCCGCGCCGCGAGGGCGTGGTGCTGGTCGGAACCGGCGACTAGCCGGGTTAGCTAGGCGGTGCCGACAGCCTCGGCGACATTTTTGAACCCGTCGCGTTTGAGCAATTTTGCGAGCTGGCAGGCCATGGTCGCGGCAATGGTCGGGCCTTCGTAGATCATCGCGGTGTAGAGCTGGACCAGCGAGGCGCCGGCGCGGATGCGTTCATAGGCATCCTCTGCGGTGGCGATGCCGCCGACGCCGGTCAGCGGAATCTGGCCGCCGCTGGCCGTCCGGAAATCCCTCAGCCTTTGCAGCGCGAGATCCTTGAGCGGCGCGCCGGAGAGACCGCCGGTTTCGGTCCGGTTGCGGGAGAGCAGGTCTGGCCGGGTGATCGTGGTGTTGGATATGATCAGCGCGGCGATTTTCTGTGCCGTTGCGACATCGACAATATCATCGATATCGGCGGGTTCGAGATCGGGGGCGACCTTCAGAAAAACGGGCGTTTTCGACTTGCCCATTGCGGCCATCACCGCGGCGAGCAGTTCCGCCAGCGCGCCCTTGTCTTGCAGCGCGCGCAGGCCGGGTGTGTTGGGCGAGCTGATATTGACGGTCAGATAATCGGCCAGCGGCGCCATGTTTTTGGCCCCGATCACGTAGTCCGCGATCCGGTCGCTGCTGTCCTTGTTGGCGCCGATATTGATGCCGAGCACGCCCTTGCCCATGCGGGGGCGCATGCGTGCGAGACGGGGGAGGGCGTCCTGCTGGCCCTGATTGTTGAAGCCGAGCCGGTTGATCACCGCCTTGTCCTCGACCAGCCGGAAGATGCGCGGTTTGGGATTGCCGGCCTGCGGCAGCGGCGTCAGCGTGCCGACCTCGGCAAAGCCGAAGCCCATGCGGATCAACGCATCGGGCACCTCGCCATTCTTGTCGAAGCCGGGGGCCATGCCGACCGGGTTGACGAAGTCGAGCCCGGCGACTGTGGTCGCCAGTATCGGATCGGATTTGGGGGCAGGGCCCATTGGCAAGGTCTTCAGGCCGGCGATGGTCAGGCCGTGGGCGCGTTCGGCTTCGAGCTTGAATATGAAGGGTTTGGCGAGATTGTAGAGCATGGCGAGGCTATGGCATTGGACAGGGTGCTGCGCAATGCTGCTCCGCACCTGATGCCGCGCTTTTCGCGACAGCAGCGCTCTGCCTCCAGAGCTCCGCATCAAGTGCGGAGCACGGGACTGGAACCGCCGATATTTTCTGCTACACGATCAGCAGATACGCAAAGGACCGACAATGATTGCCACTCCACAATTTGATTTCCAGCTTGGCGAAATGGCCGACCAGATCCGCGACACCACCCGGCGCTTTGCCGAGGAAAAGATCATGCCGCTGGCGCAGAAGATGGACCGCGAGGACTGGTTCCCGCGCGAATTGTGGACGCAGATGGGCGATCTCGGCCTGCACGGGATCACCGTGGACGAGGAAGACGGCGGGCTCGGGCTCGGCTATCTCGAACATGCGATCGCGGTCGAGGAAGTCAGCCGGGGCAGCGCGGCGCTGGGGCTGAGCTATGGCGCGCACAGCAATTTGTGCGTCAACCAGATCCGCCGCTGGGCCAATGCCGAGCAGAAAGCCAAATATCTGCCGAAGCTGATCTCGGGCGAGCATGTCGGATCGCTGGCGATGTCGGAAGCGGGTGCCGGTTCGGATGTGGTTTCGATGAAGCTCAAGGCGGAAGCGGTGCAGGGCGGCTATGTGCTCAACGGCACCAAATTCTGGATCACCAATTCGACCGATGCCGATACTCTGGTGGTCTATGCCAAGACCCGGCCCGAGGCCGGCTCCGGCGGGATTACCGCTTTCCTGATCGAAAAGGGCATGAAGGGTTTCTCGATCGGCCAGAAGATCGAGAAGGTCGGCATGAAGGGCAGCCCGACCGCCGAGCTGGTGTTCGATGACTGCGAAGTGCCGGAGGAAAATGTCATGGGGCCGCTGAACGGCGGTGTCGGCGTGCTGATGAGCGGGCTGGATTACGAGCGCGCGGTTCTGGCGGCGATTCCGCTGGGCCTGATGCAGGCCTGTCTCGACACGGTCATTCCCTATGTCCGCGAGCGCAAGCAGTTCGGCAAGCCGATCGGCACGTTCCAGCTGATGCAGGGCAAGATCGCCGACATGTATGTCCGGCTGAACAGCGCTCGCAGCTATGTCTATAATGTCAACAAGGCCTGCGACGCCGGCCAGACCACGCGCTTCGACGCGGCGGGCGCGGTGATGCTGGCGAGCGAGAACAGCGTGCGGGTGGCGGAAGAGTCGGTCCAGGCGCTGGGCGGGGCGGGCTATACCACCGACTGGCCGGTCGAGCGCTACTGGCGCGATAGCAAGCTGCTCGACATTGGCGCGGGGACCAACGAGATTCGCCGGATGCTGATCGGGCGGGAGTTGATTGGGGCTGGATAGATGAGCGAAGCCGGAGAAGATAAGGCCGACGCGAAGAAACGTTCCAAAGCAACCGTTCGTGCCCGTGCCAAAGCGATCAAACCCTTTGTCTGCAAGAACTTGATTGCCGTGATCGAGGACCCTTCGGATATTAAGAACATTGGCACTGTCATTCGGAATGTAAACGCGCTCGGTGTCGAGAAGGTTTATATCGTCGACCCTCGGAAGGCATTGCCTGATGATTGGCAGGACATGAGAGAGCGAAAGTCACTGTCCAAAACATCGGTTTCGGCGGTAAAATGGAGCTTCGTAAAGCGGTTTGATACGACCGAAGACTGTCTTGACCATTTGGAGCGGAAAAACTTTCATTCGATCGTTACCTCGCCTCATGTGAAGGGTATGACCAACGTCTATCTTCATGAAGGAGAGTTTACCGAACACGCAAAACTTGCAGTCTGGTTTGGCAATGAAAAGCGCGGGATAAGCGACTTGGCAGTCCAGAGAAGTGATATGTGCGTTGCGATACCGATGTTCGGGATGATCGAAAGCCTTAACCTTGGCACATCGTCCGGCATCGTTCTTTACGAAATCACCACGCAGCGGCGAAAATATCAGAGTGAATACAGAAAAAGGGACAAGCGAGTGAAGCGTTCCAACCCCCTTCCTACGGTTTTGCCTCAAGAAGGGGGCTGAGGGAATTATCGTCAATATCAGACCCGCAAATTCTCCCACGGCCCGTTGATCGCATAGGTGAATCCGGGTTCCTGCACATTGACGAACAGCGTGGTGCCATCGGGCGAGAAGCAGGCGCCGCAGAATTCGGCTTCGTCCTTGTGGGCATTGCGGGCGAAATCGTAGATTTTGCCGTCCGGGGTCAGGCCGCGCAGATAGTTGCTGCCGCTGCCGTCCTCGCACAGGATCAGGTCGCCCCATGGTGCCAGCGCGAGATTGTCGCACAGGTCGAGCGTGTCGGCGCTGGTGGATTCGTAGAGCAGGGTCAGGGTGCCGGTGCCCTGGTCCGACTGGTCGGGCGCATAGCTCCACACCTGGCCGGTCTGGGCTGCTCCGCCCTGGGTGCAGGTGAAATAGATTTCGCCGCTGTTGCTGCCGGGACGCAGGCCGTAATCCATGCCTTCGCCGCGGCAGAAATAGGCTGCGCCAGCCGCATGGCCGCGTTTGGCGAGATCGGCGTCGGGGGATTCGACGTTGTCGAGATCGATCCAGTCGATTTCAAATTGCTGGCCCTGTTTGATGCGTCCTGCCCCGCCGCCGCCCCAGTCTTCCGGCCAGTTGTTGGTGAGCGCCGATTTCCAGCCCCTGATGGCGAGCGCCTGCAGCTTGCCACCCTTGGCGAGATCGCCTCTCACATCCGGGATGAAGCGATAGATCAGGCCGCTGCGATCATCCTCGGTCATATAGACGATGCCGCTTTCGGGATCGACGGCAGCGGCTTCATGCGGGAAACGACCCATGGCTTTCAGCGGCACGGCGTCGATCAGGCCGGTGGCGCTGGACGGGTTTTCGAAGACGAAGCCATGATATTTGCCGGATTCCTTGCCGGCGGTGAGCACTTCTTCCTCGCAGCTCAGCCAGCTGCCCCAGGGCGTTCTGCCGCCGGCGCAATTGGCTGCGGTGCCGGTGAGGACGAGAAAATCCCGCTCCATCTTCTTGTGCTTGAGGTCGTAGACCAGCTTGGTGACCCCGCCGAAAAAGGGCGAGCCGTCGGCCTTGCGGTCGTAGAGCTGGCTGCCTGACACGCGGTCGAGCAGTTCGGCACCCTTGCCGAAGGGGCTGCCGGTGGGGGTATTCTTCCAGTTTTCGTGATTGCGCATCAGGATGCATTTGTCGGCGCTGTCGGGATGCGCGAAACAGGCCATGCCGTCGGGGCGGCCGGGACGGAAAAATCCGTCGGACATGGTGCCGCCGGTCTCGCTGACCAATGTGTAGGAAAAGCCTTCCGGCAGATCGAGCCGCCTGGCGGGGTCGGGAATCAGTTCGAACGAACGGTTGGCGCTGCGGGCGCTGGCGCATCCGGTCAGCGACAGCGATGCATAGAAGAGGCCAACAGCTTGCGCGGACCGCATGAAATCTCTTCGGGATAATGTCATTGTTCAAACTTCCTGTTGTCGCTGTTATGCTGTCGGCGCGCGGATGAAGCCGCTCCTACCGGCGAAAGAAAACAGAAATATGACGTACACCCTGATCACCGCCAATCGCAACTATTCCAGCTGGTCGCTGCGGCCATGGCTGCTGATGAAGGCACTCGATATCCCGTTCGCGGACGAGATCGTCTGTTTCGAGGAGGAGAATTACGAGCGGTTCCGGGAATTTGCGCCGAACGGGCAGGTGCCCTGTCTGAAGGACGGCGATCGCACGGTCTGGGATTCGCTGGCGATCGCGGAATATCTGGCGGAGCGGCATCCCGGCTGCTGGCCCGAGGAAGACGAGGCGCGGGCCTGGGCGCGCTGTGCGGCGGCAGAAATGCATGGCGGCTTTGCGCCGCTGCGCAATATCTGCCCGATGAATGTCGGGGTGCGAGCGACGCTGCACCGGATCGAGACGCCGCTGCAGCGCAATATCGACCGGATCGGCGAGCTGTTTGCGCAAGGGATCGAGCGGTTCGGCGGGCCGTGGCTGGCTGGGGAGCGGTTCACCATCGTTGATGCCTTTTATGCGCCGGTGGCTTTTCGGGTGCGCAGCTTTGGTCTGGATATCGGGGATGCCGGGCAGGCGTGGGTAGAGCGCATCCTTGCCCATCCGGCGATGCTGGAATGGGAGCGGCAGGCGCTGGCCGAGCCCTATCGGGAGGTAGGGCATGAAGCGGAGATTGCGGAGGCGGGGGCCGTGACTGCGGATTATCGAGTGGGTTAGTGCCCCGGCGAAGGCCGGGGCCCATCTCTGCTATTGCGGCATGAGGGCAGGAAAAGGTTTGGCGCCAAACGCAAGTTGCGCAGCATACCCGCCATTGCGCACCCGGCACCTTCTCGAGATGGACCCCGGCCTGCGCCGGGGAACATGCGTGGGGACGTAGTTGTGCTCCGGCGCAGGCCGGAGCCCAGACGATCGGGCAGGATCATTCTGGGCCCTGCCCTTCGGCAGGGAACAACTTACGTGCTCCGCACTTGATGCGGAGCCCTGCACCCCAAGCGCTGCCTCCAGCCTCCAGAGCTCCGCATCAAGTGCGGAGCACAGGGTGCGAGTGTCGAGTTCAGCTTCCTCATCCGCTGCACGTTACCCGCGAAACTTGACTGAATCCGGCCCTTGCTGCAAAGCCGCGCCTTTCTGATGTTGCGGCGCAGCATTTTTACAGGACGGAGGCTGGCCATGGCCATACACAGCGATTTTCAGCGCGACTGGCTGTCGAATCCCAAAACCGAATTTCTCGCCGGCCTGGTGGTGGCGCTGGCGCTGATCCCGGAAGCGATCGGCTTTTCGATCATCGCCGGCGTCGATCCCAGGGTCGGGCTTTATGCCAGTTTCTCGATCGCGGTGATCATTTCGCTGGTCGGCGGCCGGCCGGGGATGATCAGCGCGGCGACGGCTGCGGTGGCTGTACTGGTGGTGCCGCTGGTGCGCGACTATGGCGTCGAATATCTGTTTGCCGCGACCATATTGATGGGCGTGTTCCAGGGGATCGCGGCGCTGCTGCGGCTAGACCTGCTGATGCGCTTTGTCTCGCGCTCGGTGATCACGGGCTTTGTCAACGCGCTGGCGATCCTGATCTTCATGGCGCAGATTCCGCAGATGACCGGCGAGGCGTTCACCGTGCAGACCTATGTGATGATCGCCGCCGGTCTGGCGATCATCTATGGCCTGCCGCGGATCACCAAGCTGGTGCCGTCGCCGCTGGCGGCGATCATCGTGCTGGCCGGGATCAGCATCTATTTCCGCGCCGATGTGTTCACCGTCGGCGATATGGGCGAGCTGCCCGACAGCCTGCCGTGGCTGCATATCCCGCAGGTGCCGATCAGCTGGGAAACGCTGCGGATCATCGCGCCCTATTCGCTGGCGATGGCAGCGGTGGGCCTGCTGGAGTCGCTGCTGACCGCGTCGATTGTCGACGACATGACCGAGACGCGCAGCGACAAGAAGCGCGAGACCTATGGCCAGGGCATTGCCAATTTCGTCACCGGCTGGATCGGCGGCATGGGCGGCTGCGCGATGATCGGGCAGTCGGTCATCAATATCAAGTCGGGCGGCCGGCGGCGGCTGTCGACCTTTGTCGCCGGGGTGATGCTGCTGGTGCTGATCGTCGGGCTGGGCCAGTGGGTGGCGCGAATTCCGATGCCGGCGCTGGTCGCGGTGATGATCTTTGTCTCGGTTTCGACCTTCCGCTGGAAGAGCTTTACCGAGATCACCCATCATCCCTGGCCGTCCAATGTCGTGATGATCGCCACCGTGGTGATGGTCGTGGCGACGCATGACCTGTCGATCGGGGTGCTGTCCGGGGTGCTGCTGTCGGGCATATTCTTTGCCTGGAAGGTGCGGCAGCTGGTGACGGTGCAGGATTTTGTCGAGGTCACCACCCACCGCTATGTCTTTGGCGGGCAGATATTCTTCGGGTCGGTCGACATGCTCTACGAAGCGATGGAGTTCAACGAGGATGGCATCGACAGCGTGATCATCGATGTCCATGACGCGCATTTCTGGGATATCAGCGCCACCGGCATATTGGACAAGATCGTCGAGCGGCTGAAGAACGAGGGCAAGACGGTTGAGGTCATCGGCCTCAACCAGGCGAGCGCGACACTGGTCGAGAAATATAGCGAGAATGAGAAGCCGTTTGAGAGTTTGGGGGTTGTGGGGCACTAGGTCTAAGTGGCCGCGAGAACCGGTGCCCCGGCGCAGGCCGGGGGCCATCTCCCGATATTGCCGCAAGCGGAATGGCTGTTTTGTCGCCAGACGTGAGTGCAGCGCTCGACATTCTCTTGCCCTCAAGACGAACATGCAGAGATGGGCCCCGGCCTGCGCCGGGGCACGGGTGCTGCCGGCATAAGGGTTGTACTCCGCACCCGATGCGGAGCTCTGGAGGCAGAAGATGGTGTTGCGACGGCAGGGCTCCGGATCAAGTCCGGAGCACAATGTGCTGTTGACCAAGCATCGGCTTTGCCGCACATTTGCTCCAAACATAAAGAGGAGCCCCCCATGATCAAGCTGCACCATCTCGACTATTCCCGTTCTTCCCGGATCATCTGGCTGTGCGAAGAAGGCGGCATCGAATATGAGATGGTGACCTATCACCGCGATCCCAGGACCCGGCGGTCACCGCCGGAGCTGGCCGAGGCGCACCGGCTGGCCAAGGCGCCGACGGTTGAGGTCGACGGCGTGACCATGGTCGAATCCGGCGCGATCATCGAATATCTGGTCGAGCGGCACAGCGACGGCGCGCTCGGCGTGGCGCCGGATCATCCGGAGCGGGCGAAATATCTCGAATGGCTGCATTTTGCCGAGGGCACGATGGGGATGAGCTTCATCATCACCGGCATCGCGCCGATGCTGGGCGGGCTGCCCGAGGTGCTGAACGGTTTCCTGCAGGCCGAGGTCGACAAGCTGCTTGACCATCTGGAGATCGAGCTGGAGGGCAAGGATTTCCTGGTTGCGGACAAGTTTACCGGCGCGGATATCAATCTCCATTATATGCTGGAAGGGCGCGCGGCGCTGGGCCAGCTGGACAATCGGGCGAACTGCAAACGCTACTTTGAGGCGCTGGTGGCGCGGCCGGGCTACAAGAAGACGGTGGAACTGGGCGGACCGGTGCTGTTGCCTCGGCCCAGCTGAATGTCATTGCGAGCGAAGCGTGGCAATCCAGAGCGGCACGCGCAGACGCTCTGGATTGCCGCGTCGCTTCGCTCCTCGCAATGACGGATGTCTAGCGAGGCAAAGCTGCGTTAACCCCGGTGGCAAATAAATCCCCACCATCCGCCGCATGGCCAAAGAACAGCGACGGTTCGATCAGTTCCAGTTCCATCAGGCGGAACTGGCCCTCGGCGTCGCGGAGCATATCGGCGCGGGTGTAGAGCAAGGTTTCAAGGCCGAGTATCTGTTCGGCCGCCTGCCGCGCCTGCACCGCGAGGTCCTGCGCTCCTGCGGGACAGTCGGTGCCGCTTTCCGATCCGCCGAGAAATTCCTGGACGCGGAAATCGCCCCGGGCGGGGCGCTTGAGGATGGCGTGGCTGAAGGTGCCGCCGAAATAGAAGAGGGAAAATTCGCCTTCCTGAGCAATCGCGGGCTGGAAAGGCTGGATCAGCATTTCCTTCCCCGCGATATCCTCGGGCAGGGGCTCGCCATTCCGTAGCCGGTAGGTGCCGTCCGCTCCGCCGGAAATCGGCGGCTTGACCACCAGCTGATCGGTGCCGAATTTTTGCGCGGCTTCCGCGAGATCACTTGCCGTCAATGCCGCGCTGATCAGGGTTGGCACGACCGGTACACCCGCTTTTTCCAGTTCCAGCAGATAGGATTTGTTGCTGTTCCAGCGCAGCACCGATACCGGGTTGGCCAAATTTATCTGCTGCTGTTCGAGCTGGTCGAGCAGCGCGAACCAGCGCGGGCAGTCCCGTTGATAGCCCCAAACTAGCAGCGGCAGGACCAGATCAAAGCCGGTCAGATCGCCGGGGTCGGTCCAGTGGCGGAAGGCGATGTCCTCGCCCAGCAGCCGCTGATAGGTGCTGTGCGCGGGGCCGAGGTCCTCGAAATAATCGGGGGCAGCCGTCAGGATGCAGATATTGGACAAGAGCGGGGTTTAGCCGACCGCTTCGCGAACAACGGCGGTGCCGGCCTCGCGCTGTTGTTTCAGTTCCGCCTTCAGCTTCGCCGGATCGCGGGCGAAGACAAAGCCGAAGCTCACGCCGCCTTGCTTGCCGATGGTGGCATGGTGCAGCTTGTGCGCCTGGACCAGCCTTTTGGCATAGCCGCCTCTCGGGACATATTTAAAGTAGCGCTGATGCACCAGGCCGTCGTGGATCAGGGTGTAGATGATGCCGTAGAAGAGAATGCCGAGGCCGATCCAGGTGCCCGGTTCCCATGCCGATGTGCCCATTACCAGCGGGCTGCCGATGGCGAACATCGAGATGCTCATCACCGCGCCGACGATGCCGTAGAGATCGTTTTTCTCGAGCGCCTTGTCATGCGGCTCGTGATGATCGCGGTGCCAGCCCCAGCCGAAACCGTGCATGATATATTTGTGGCTCGCCCATGCGACAAATTCCATCGCGATGACCGACACCAGTACGGTAGCAATGATGGAAAAAATGCTCATAGTGCGAAGATAGGCGCTATTGAGAGGATTTTGAAGCCAGTTCTCACTTGCACCGACAATTGATCTGACTAAACGAAACCCCATATCGGGAAAACAGGACCTTATGACCAAAGCGAAGACCCTCTACGAGAAAATCTGGGACGCCCATGTGGTGGACCAGCGGGATGACGGCACGGCACTGATCTATATCGACCGGCATCTGGTGCACGAAGTGACGAGCCCGCAGGCCTTTGAAGGATTGCGCAAGGCCGGACGCAAGGTGCGGCGGCCGGATCTGACGCTGGCGGTTCCCGATCATAATCTGCCGACCACCGCGCGACTGGATGCCGAGGGCAACAAGATTCCGATCGCCGATCCGGCGAGCGCGGCCCAGCTAGAAGCGCTGGAAGCCAATGCGCCGGCCTTTGGCATCAAATATATCGGCGCCAGCGATATCAACCAGGGTATTGTCCATGTCATCGGGCCGGAGCAGGGCTTCACCCTGCCGGGGACCACGATGGTATGCGGTGACAGTCATACCGCGGCGCACGGGGCGCTGGGGGCGCTGGCCTTTGGCATCGGCACCAGCGAGGTCGAGCATGTGCTGGCGACCCAGACGCTGCAGCTTAGCCGCTCGAAATCGATGGAAATCCGCGTCGATGGTCTGCTTGGCCCGGGTATCAGCCCGAAGGATTTGATCCTGCATATCATCGGCGTGATCGGCACCGCTGGCGGCACCGGCCATGTCATCGAATATCGCGGAGAAGTGTTCGAGCAGATGTCGATCGAGGGGCGGCTGACGATCTCCAACATGTCGATCGAGGCAGGCGCGCGCGCCGGCCTGATCGCGCCCGACGACAAGACCTATGCCTATCTGAAGGGCCGTCCGATGGCACCGAAAGGCGCCGACTGGGACGCAGCGGTTGCCTATTGGAAGACGCTGCCGACCGACGAGGGCGCCATCTTTGACAAGAGCGTGACGATCAGCGCCGCCGATGTTTCGCCGACCGTGACCTGGGGCACCAGCCCCGAGGATGTGGTACCGGTCAACGGCACGGTGCCGGCACCGGAAAGCTTTGCCGATCCGTCGAAGCAGGACGCCGCACGCAAGTCGCTGGATTATATGGGTCTGGAAAGCGGGCAGGCGCTGCGCGACGTGATGGTCGAGAATATCTTCATCGGCAGCTGCACCAACAGCCGGATCGAGGATCTGCGGGCTGCTGCCGCGGTGCTTGAGGGGCGCAAGAAGGCCGATAATGTCAAATGGGCGATCGTCGTGCCCGGCTCCGGGCTGGTCAAGGCGCAGGCCGAATCCGAAGGGCTGGACCGGATATTCACCGATGCCGGCTTTGAATGGCGCGAGCCGGGCTGTTCCGCCTGTCTCGGCATGAATCCCGACAAGGTGCCAGCGGGCGAACGCTGCGCATCCACTTCCAATCGCAATTTCGTTGGGCGGCAGGGCCCGGGTGCCAGAACGCATCTGATGTCCCCTGCCATGGCTGCGGCTGCGGCCGTGACCGGCAGGCTGACCGACGTGCGAGAACTGACAAGATAAGAGGTTGAAATGAGCAACGACAAGAAAAACGACAAGCGTCCTGACCAGAAGCCCGGCAAGACCAAGGCCCCGAAAGGCGATGATACCGGCACATGGTCGACCGGTGCCAAAGTCGGTGCCGCCATCGGCTCGGCTGCGGTTGCGGCTGCTTTGCTCTATGCCGGGCGGCACCAGATCAGAAAACATGACGATTTCAAGCCGGCGAAGGACAAGCCGCTGCCGAAATATGAAAATGAGCCGGATTATGATGACGGCGACGATGACGATTTCGACAGAAGCGAAGAGGAATAGAGATGCAGCCGGTCCAGCGGGTTGAAGGGCGCGCCATTCCTTTCGGCCAGAAAAATGTCGATACCGATGTCATCATCTCCGCCAAATGGCTGAAAACGGTCTCGCGCGAGGGGCTCGGTGCCGGCGCATTCGAGTCGATCCGGGCGCAGGAAGGCAATATTTTCGACGACCCGGAATATGCCGGTGCCTCGATCCTGATCGCGGGTGACAATTTCGGTTGCGGATCAAGCCGGGAACATGCGGCCTGGGCGCTCGACGACATGGGCATCAAGGCGGTGATCGCGCCGAGTTTCTCCGACATATTTTCCGGCAACGCGTTCAAGAACGGCCTGCTGGCAATCGCGCTGCCGCAGGACGCGATCAACCGGCTGATGGAGGTCGCCAGGACCGACCCGATCACCATCGACATGGAAAGCATGAGCGTCACCACACCGTTCCAGGATCGCTTTGTGTTCGAAATGGACCCGTTCCGGCACCAGTGCCTGATCGAGGGGCTGGATGAAATAGACCTGACAATGGCGAAGGCCGATGCCATAAAGCGGCACGAAATGAACAGTGATTCTGCGCAGCCCTGGCTCAAGCCGGTTGCGGCATAGAATCCAGAAAATTCCAGGGAAGGGAATGATATGAAGGCTTTGATGTCAACCAAAGTGGGCGGACCGGACACGCTGGAGATGATGGACGTCGCCGATCCGGTCGCCGGCAAGGGGCAGGTGCTGATCGATGTCAAAGCCTGTTCGATCAACTATCCCGATGTGCTGATCATCCAGGACCTGTATCAGTTCAAGCCGCAGCGGCCCTTTGCGCCCGGCGGAGAGGTTTCCGGGGTCATTGCAGCGATCGGCGAGGGCGTCGAGGATCTCAAGGTGGGCGACCGCGTTGCCTCGACCACCGGCCATGGCGGGCTGGTCGAGAAAGTTGTTGTCGACCAGAACAGCGTGTTCAAAATTCCCGACAGCGTCGGCTTTGAAGACGCATCCGCTCTGCTGCTGACTTATGGCACCTCGATCCACGCGCTGCTTGATCGGGGCCATCTCAAGCAAGGGGAAACGCTTCTGGTACTGGGTGCTTCCGGCGGCGTCGGTATTGCGGCGGTTGAGCTGGGCAAGGCTTTTGGCGCGCGCGTCGTTGCGGCTGTGTCATCCGAAGAAAAGGCCGCATTTGCCAAGCAGGCCGGTGCGGATGAAACCGTTGTCTATGAACGCGCTCCGTTCGACAAGGACCAGTCGAAGGCGCTGGCTGCGCAGTTCAAGGCGGCCGTCGGGCCCAATGGTGCGGATGTCATCTATGATGCGGTTGGCGGCGACTATAGCGAACCGGCGGTGCGTTCGATCGCCTGGGAAGGCCGCTTTCTGGTGGTCGGATTTCCGGCCGGGATCGCGAAGCTGCCGCTCAATCTGACCCTGCTGAAATCCTGCGATGTCTGCGGCGTGTTCTGGGGCGCCTATGCGATGCGCGACCCGAAGGGCAACCGCGCCCATATCGACCGGCTGTTCAAGCTCTGGGACCAGGGCCATATCCAGCCGCGCGTATCGGAAGTCTTTGCCTTTGCCGATGCCGGCAAGGCGATCCAGAAATTGGCGGATCGCGGCGCGATCGGCAAGCTGGTCGTCAAGATCGCCGACTGATTGGCCGTCCGCACTTGCAGGGAGGCCCGGTGATGCCTATTTTTATATCCACACAGAGCAAGGGAAGTTCATGACTGATTTTAACGATCGCGAACGGGCGTTTGAAGCGAAATTTGCCCGCGACGAGGAGATGGCGTTTCGCGTGACCGCGCGGCGCAACCGCCTGCTCGGTCAATGGGCTGCGGAAAAAATGGGTCTGACGCCCGAGGAAACCGATGCCTATGCGAAAGAGGTCGTCGCGGCCGATTTCGAGGAAGCGGGTGACGAGGATGTCATTCGCAAGTTGCTTGGCGACCTGACCTCGGCCGGCGTCGAGATGGACGATGCGGGTATCCGTACGGCTCTGGCCGAAAAACTGGTGGAAGCCCGGCGCCAGTTTATCGAAGAAGCCACCTAGCGCGATGGCAATGGCAAGCGCAGATATCGAGGCGATGATTTTGGCAGCCTTTCCGGATGCGTCGGTTGAAATTACCGATCTTGCCGGCGATGGCGATCATTATGCCGCCAAGGTCAGCTCTGCGGCGTTCGCGGGTATGAGCCGGGTTAAACAACATCAGGCGGTTTACGCCGCGCTGAAGGGAAAAATGGGTGGTGAATTGCACGCGTTGCAATTGACCACGTCAGTTCCGGACTAGGAGAAACAAGATGAGCGACGTGAACGAAAAAATCAAAGCGGTGGTGAACAGCAATGATGTGGTGCTTTTCATGAAAGGCACCCCGCTGTTTCCGCAGTGCGGCTTTTCCAGTCGCGCCGTTGCCATATTGGAGCATCTCGGAGTGGGCTTCGAGTCCTTTGATGTGCTGCAGGACATGGAAGTCCGTCAGGGAATAAAGGATTATTCCGACTGGCCGACCATTCCGCAGCTCTACGTCAAAGGCGAATTTGTCGGTGGCAGCGATATCATGATGGAAATGTATGAGGCCGGCGAACTTGGCGAACTGATGGCCGAGAAAAAGGTTGCTCCCGCCCAGGCCTGAGCGCCTACCGGCTTGACCCGGAAATAAAAACGGCTCGGTCTAGGAGGACCGAGCCATTTTCATTTGGGGTAAGCTTGGGTAAGCTTTGTCGAATTTTCAACGAGAGGGGACAACAGAGACCAGTCGATTGTCCCCCTCATTTATCCCTCCTGAAAGGGGGGGTGGGGTTGTGAAATATTCTGTACGACCAATACCTTGCATCGGTCGTGCCAGTTTTCGAAAATCCTTTAATTACAATTACTAGCCCGGTTTATGCGCCGTTAAGGATCGCGGTTCGTGTAAAATATTTCGACAAGCGCCTGTTTTCGACAAACGGCCGCTGATGATCCACCAACGACATCGCTCCCGACATTCACTGTTTACATCCGTGGTCGATTAAACTACAGGTGTAGTCACTGACGATTGTCGCCGGAGGGACTCATATCATGACCGAACGCATTAGCGATGCAGAACATGCCGTCATGGAAGTCCTCTGGAAGCGCGCGCCGCTGACCGCCACCGAAGTGGCCGATCGGGTGGCAGACGAAAAGGACTGGTCGCTGCAGACCGTCAAAACGCTGCTGTCGCGTCTGGCCGCAAAGGCAGTGGTCGGGACCGAGCGCGACGGTCGCCGTTTTCTCTATTCACCGCTGGTCGAACGAGATGCCTATCTGACCGGCGTGTCACGAAATTTTGTGGATCGGCTTTTCGGGGGAAAAGTCATGCCATTGGTTGCCCATCTGGCCGAGGCCGATGAACTGAGCGCCGAGGATATCCGCGAAATCGAGGAGCTTTTGAGGGAGTTGAAAAAATGAGTGGCGAACTGAACCAATGGATCTGGGATACCATGGTCTCGATGACTCTGCTGTTGCTGCTGGTGCTGGCAATCCGCAAGCCGGTGGCCCATTTTTTCGGCGCCCGTATCGCCTATCTGCTCTGGATCGTGCCGGTGGCGCGGCTGTTCATGCCAACGCTGACGCTCGAGGCACCGGCCGAGGTTGAGCCGATAGCGGCATTCGTGCCGGCAACGGCCGGTTCCGATCTGCTTGTCGCCGCGCCTGCCCAAAGCAGCGCATTCGGCGCCCTGGCTTCGCTCGACTGGATGATGATTGCGCTCATCCTGTGGCTTGGGGGAGCGGGGCTCCTGTTCATCAGCAAACTGGCCGCCTATCTGCAGTTCCGCGAGGACATCGTCGCCGACGGCCGTCTGATCAGCCGCCATGGCAATATCAAGATTCTCGAAACGGCGGCGGTCGGCGGGCCTCTCGCCTTTGGCCTGTTCGACAAATATATTGCGGTCCCGACCAATTTCTTCCGCGACTATGCACCGCGGGAACGGAAACTGGCCCTGGAACATGAAATCGCCCACCACGAAGCGGGCGATCTGGCGGCCAATTTCGTCGGTCTGTCGATCCTGTCGCTGCACTGGTTCAATCCGGTCGCCTGGTTTGCCTGGATCGCGTTCCGGCAGGACCAGGAAACGGCCTGCGACGCGCGGGTGCTGGCGCAGAGCGGGCGGGATGTCCGGGCCATCTATGGCCGGACCATCGCCAAGTCGGCGTCCGGCCACCGGCTGGGTCTGGCCAGTCCGCTGAACCAGAAGGACAAGATCAAGGGACGGCTGAAAATGCTCGGCCAGTCAGAAAAATCGACGCTGCGCCGGCGACTGGGAGCCGCACTGGTGGCGGCAGGGACACTCATCGCGCTGCCGCTGACGGCAACCGTCACCTATGCCGAATCGGTCGATCCTGTGGACCTGTCTGTTCCTGAGGCGCCACTGGCACCGCTCCCACCGGCAGCGCCATCCGCTCCGGCTGCTTCGTCGGCGGTATTTGCTCCCGAAGCCCCCTCGGCACCGTCCGCGCCAGCAAAGGTGGGCGATGTTACCACCATCACCATGCTCAATGGGCGAAAGAATTATGACCCGGCCGACGACCATGTTCATACCATCAAGCATAATGGCCGGACGATCATATTGCGCACAGACAAGAAACTGAGCGAACAGGAAGTGCGCCAGATGGTCAAGGAAGCCGAACAGTCGCGGCTGGAGGCCGAGAAAGCGCTGCACGAAAGCGGATGGGACGAGACCGAGATGCGCTCGACCATGAGCGAAGTCGACCGGGAACTGGCCGAAGCCAAGCGCGAAATGGAACGGGAGCTGCGGGAAGCAGACCGGGAAGTGCGCGAAGCGCAGCGGGAGGCACGGCAAGCCCAGCGCGAAGCGATGCGGGAAGCGCGTGAGGCCCAGCGCGAGGCTTTGCGCGAAGCCCAGCAGGCCCAGCGGGAGGCTGCCCTTGAGGCTCGCGAGCAAAGCCGGACCGCTCTCCTTTCCTCGATCTCCTATGCGAGAAGCAGCGCGCATGCGGCCAGCAGCAACGGTCCCGACTGCAAGGCGATGAACAAGCAGATCGCAATGAGCGGGAAAAATGGGCTCACCAGTCAGGCCTGGGCGGTGGTGGCTGGCTGCGGCGGATTTGAAGTCAAGGTCGACAGGGCGGCCATTCTCAAGGCAACATTGTCGGGTCTGGAAAAAGGCCGCGCCGAAGCGGCGAAATGCACGGACAACATGAGCACGCGCGCCCGGACGCTCAAGGAGCTTGATCGCAGCATCCAGAAAGTGAAAGCACAGCTGTCGGAACTGTCGATGACCTGAGCCAGCCAATCCGATTTGCACGGTGACCGGGCGGTTCGTTTTCGCGGATCGCCCTTTTTCATGGTTGTTTTATGGTCGGGATATGCCACATCATATCCATGGACTTTGACCCTTCAAAATATCCCACTGGCCTGTGCGAGCAGATGGAACCGCTGGTGGCGCGCGTGCTGGCCGGCAACCCCAGCCCCTACACCTATACCGGGACCCAGACCTATATTGTCGGCAACAAGTCGGACCGGGCCGTCATCGACCCCGGCCCGGCGATTGATGAACATATCGAGGCGATCCTGGCAGCGGTGGGCGACGCACGGATCAGCGCGATCATGTGTACCCACACCCACAGGGACCATAGCCCGGCGGCCGCGCCCCTGGCGGAGCGCACCGGCGCGCCGATCATCGGCTGTGCGCCGCTGGTGCTCGAGGCAGACGGCCCGCGTGCCGACGAGAGCTTTGACCGGCATTATCAGCCCGACCGGGTGCTTGCCGACGGTGAGACGGTCGCTGGCGACGGCTGGACTATCGAGGCGGTGGCGACGCCGGGCCATACGTCGAACCATCTCTGCCTGTCCGTGCGGGAATCGGGTGCGATGTTTACCGGCGACCATGTCATGGCCTGGTCGACCAGCGTGATCGTGCCGCCGGACGGCAATATGGCCGATTATATGGCGAGTCTGCAGAAACTCTATGAGCGCAAGGACACGGTCTATTATCCGGCCCATGGCAAGAAGGTCACCAATCCGCGGCAGCTGGTGCGGGGGATGATGGGCCATCGCAAGCAGCGCGAGCGGCAGATATTGAAGCTGTTGCAAAGCGGTCCTGCCGCCATCGTCGACATGGTGCCGCAGATGTACAAGGGGCTCGATCCCCGACTCACCGGCGCAGCGGGCCAGTCGGTACGGGCGCATCTGCTCGATCTGCTGGATCGCGGTCTCGTCGAGCAATCTGGCGACGTCTGGAGCATGGCTGCATGAGCAGGCCGATGTCGTGGCGCGTCTGGTTGCCTTTCGCCATCATCGGCGGATTCCTGATCCTGATCATCGCGCTCGTCTGGATGCTTTTTGCCCGGGTCGAGAGCAGCGTCAGCCCCGACCCAGTCTCCATCGCCAATGCCAGCCTGAGCAACATGCAGGAGCAGAACCGGCTGACTGTCTTCTCGGCGAGCTACAACGCCACCGTCACCACCACGCTGACCAGGCTCGGCCTGTCGGCGCGCAAGACGCTGATCATGCCCGGCAGTGTCCGCTACGAGCTGGACCTGGCCAAGCTGGACGCGGGTGACGTCCGCTGGGATGCACGCGACAATACGCTCTACGTCGAAATACCCGCAATCGAGATCGCCCGGCCCGAGGTGCATATCGACCAGATCCAGACCTATGATGACGGCGGAATCTTGATGGCGCTGACCGATGCCGAAGATGTGCTCGACCAGGCCAATCGCAAGAAAGGCGTCGAGGAACTGGCCAAGCAGGCGCAGAATCCGGTGCAGGTACGGCTGGCGCGAGAGGCCGCGCGGCGGGCCGTGCGGCACAATTTTGCGGTGCCGTTGCAGGCAGCGGGCGTGGAGGCGAAAATCGATGCCTTCTTCCCCTATGAGCGCAGCCGCTACAAGGAGCGGTGGGACTATTCGCGGCCGATCCGCGAAGTGCTGGCGGAGCAGCAGCAGAAGAGGGAAGAGGCGCAATGAGATTTGCCAAGAGTGCGGTGCTGGCGCTGCTGGCGACAGGAATGACCCTGTCCGGCTGCGAACGCAGTCCGCAGCCGGAACCGCTGTCGCAGACCGCGGGCTTTGTCCTGCCGGAACCGATCAGCAACAATGCGGTGGCGGTCATCGACGGGCCGGATGGACCGACCCTCTACAGCTTCAACGGCCTGAAGGGGGGCAAGACGTGGAAAGACACCAGCAACGTCGCCTATGCCTGCGTGCTGGCGACCGAAACCTGCAAGATCATTGCTTCGGTCCCGGTTCCGGAAGGACGGCTGGCCAGCACGGCGGTTCCGGTCGCGGGGAAAATCTATATATTCGGCGGCTATACCGTTGCCGCCAATGGCGATGAGGTCTCCACGCCGGACGTCTTTGCCTTCGATCCGGCGACCGGGCGTTATGAGAAAAAGGCGGATATGCCTACTCCGGTGGATGACGCTGTGGCGGTGCCCTATCAGAACCGCTTCATCTATCTGATTTCCGGCTGGCATGACGAAGGCAATGTCAGCGTGGTGCAGCTGTTTGACACTCAGACCGGCGCCTGGACCGAGGCCACGCCCTTTCCCGGCACGCCCGTGTTCGGTCACGCGGGCGGGATCGCGGGTAGCAGCATCATCATCAGCGACGGGGTGGCGACCGTCTTTGCCGATGGCAAGCGCAAGTTCGTGCCGGCGAAACTGACCTGGCGCGGCGATATCGATCCGCAGAATCCGACGCAAATCAGCTGGCGCGGAGTCGATGCCCATGCCGGCACGGCACTGTACCGGATGGCGGCGGTGGGTGATGAAGCGGGGCATCGCGTGATATTTGCAGGCGGCGGCGACAATCCCTATAATTATGACGGTATCGGCTATGATGGCGTGCCGGCCAGGCCGTCAGGCGGTTTTTTTGCCTATGATCTGCAAACCGACCGGTGGCAGCAACTGGGACAACTGGCCGAACCGAGCATGGACCATCGCGGTCTCGTTCAGGCCGGTGCGGAATATTATATATTGGGCGGCATGGATGCGGAGCAGAAAGTGACCGACCGGATTGTCAAATTCCGGATAAGCAATTGATTTCCATTGAACGGTAACTTGCCCTAGACTCTTCGGGAATCAGAAACTCCGTTCGCCCTGAGCCTGTCGAAGGGTGGCAAGCGTGCTTCGACAGGCTCAGCACGAACGGAAACAGGATATAGGAATAGAAAATGGACGCACGTGGTGGAATAGGCGGCAGCTTGGCCGGGGTCGATATTGTCGAGGAAATCAACCGGCTGCGCAAGGAACGCAACGCGATCATTCTGGCCCATTATTACCAGAAGCCGGAATTGCAGGATATCGCCGATTTCGTTGGTGACAGCCTCGAACTGTCGCGCAAGGCGGCAGAAACCGATGCCGATGTGATCGCCTTCTGCGGCGTGAAGTTCATGGCGGAAACCGCCAAAATCCTGTCGCCGGAGAAAATTGTCATTTTGCCGGACATGGATGCGGGCTGCAGCTTGGAAGACAGCTGCCCGCCGGACCAGTTCAAGGCGTTTCGCGAAGCGCATCCCGACCATATTGCGGTGACCTATATCAACTGCTCGGCGGAGGTGAAGGCGCTGTCCGATATCATCGTCACCAGTTCGTCCGCCGAACATATTCTGGCGCAGATTCCGCTCGACCAGAAGATCATCTTCGGACCGGACAAGCATCTCGGCGGCTATGTATCGAAGAAAACCGGTCGCGAGATGCTACTCTGGCCCGGCGTGTGCATCGTCCATGAAGCGTTCAGCGAGACAGAGCTGCTGAAGCTGCAAGCTCAGCATCCGGGTGCGCCGGTGGCGGCGCACCCGGAATGCCCTCCCTATATTCTGGATCATGCCGACATGGTCGGATCGACCAGCGCAATCCTGAAATATGCCAAGGAATTTGAAGGCGACACGATCATCATCGCCACCGAACCGCATATCATCCACCAGATGGAAAAGGCATTGCCGGAAAAGAATTTCATCGGCGCGCCCGGTGCGGACGGCAACTGCAACTGCAATATCTGCCCCTATATGGCGCTGAACACGATGGAAAAACTCTATATCGCGCTGCGCGATCTGGAGCCGCGGATCGAGATGGACGAGGAAATGCGTCTGCAGGCGCGCAAGTCGATCGACAAGATGATGGAAATGGCGAGCGCGACGATCGGGCAGGGCGATCTGGGGCCGACTGATCTGGCGCATGAGGGGTAGGACATCTGTTCTGGAGGGAATAGAGCTCATTTGAGCGAATGTCTCCTTTCGCCGACCGACTGGATTCCCGCCTGCGCGGGAATGACACAGGTGGTTAGGACCGAAGCGCACTTGTCATCCCCGCGAAGGCGGGGATCCAGCTGGCACGCTCTTCAAGGCTGATCATCCGTTTAGTGTGTCAAACAGATCACCCCAGTCCGGATTGCTCTCCTCGATCAAACGCAATTTCCAACCACGGTTCCATTTCTTGAGCGCCTTCTCACGGGCGATGGCATCGCGGACATCGACGAACGGTTCGATATGGACCAGCCTTGTTACTCGATATTTCTTGGTAAACGCCGAACCCCTTCCGTTTCGATGCGCGAAGATGCGGGCGGCCAGATTGTTGGTGACGCCGATGTAGAGAGTCCCGTTGCGCTTGCTGGCGAGAATATAGACATGATAGCTTTGAGGCATGGCCTGTTCTAACTGGATTCCCGCCTTCGCGGGAATGACAAAACGTGGGAACGGATTATCACTTTCGGACAGGCCACTGCCGCTTCTCCCGTGAGGGAGAAGGATACGGAGCCTTATCCGCAGGATTAGGCGGAGTTGGATGAGGGCGTTCTACACTATCGAGAGCGGTACACCCTCACCCAGCTACGACTAGGCAGCAAGCTGCCAAGTCTGCGCAACCCTCTCCCGCACGGGAGAGGGAAAACTAACCAGCCATCACCCGTTTCACCACTTCCGGTTCGGCGCGGATCACCTTGAGATAGGCGCGTACCGCGGGCGGGGGCATATGGCGGCCGATTTCATATTGGCGGATATTGGCCAGCGGGATGCCGTAAGTGCGGGCAAATTCCTCCTGCGTCAGGCCGAGATCATATCGCAGCACCCGGATGAAGCGGCCCATATGCGCGCGTTCGAGGCCGGCGACGCTGACGTCGAAGTCTTCGGGGTCATCGGGATCAGCCGGGATCGCGATCATAGTCTCTTTGTTCCGCGCCATTGCTCCTCCTTACTGAAATCAATCTTATTGCCGGGCCACGTTCAACATATACAGCGGTGAAAAGCTTGCCGTCGACCAGGCCGACCGCCTTGTACCTGTATTCGCCATCGATCGGCCGGAAGGATGGCAGGATCGCGGCAAAAGGATCATCGAATATCCGCTGCCCGAATGCGAGCGGCAAATGATGCTTCGCCCGGTTGATTGCGTCCTTGGCTGGATCAAATTCAAAATCCATGTCGCTGTATATGTGAAACACATAGTTATCACAAGTCAGCCGCCTCGACAAGTCATGACAGTTTCGGCCATTCACAGTTTGTCTTGAGCCGGGCGCGGGAATGGCTAGAAGGCGGTATGAGCTTCACCCTGGACCGTTTCGATCTCGACGCTTTCGTCGCTGCTACCCTTGCCGAGGACCTCGGGCCGACAGGCCGCGATGTCACGTCGGAGGCGGTGATACCCGCTGATGCGATATTCTCCGGCGTGATGGACAGCCGCGATGATGCGGTGATTGCCGGACTGCCGATTGCCGAGGCCTTTTTTCGCCATCTCGATCCCGATGTGGAGATCGAAATCCTGGTCGCGGAAGGCGAGGCGGTGGCAGCTGGCACCGATATCATGCGGCTGAAGGGCAAGGGTCGTGCGATGCTGACCGCCGAGCGCAGCGCGCTCAATACGGTGCAGCATCTGACCGGCATCGCGACCATGACACGCGCCTATGTCGACCGGATCAGCGGCACGGGTTGCACGTTGCTGGATACGCGCAAGACCATTCCTGGCCTGCGCGTGCTGGAAAAATATGCGACGCGGATGGGCGGGGCGCAGAATCATCGGATGGGCCTGTGGGACGCGGCGATGATCAAGGACAATCATGTCGCGGTCGCCGGGTCTGTCGGCGAAGCGGTCCGGCGCGCCCGGGATGCGGGCGTCGAACAGATCATCTGCGAGGTCGACCGGGTCGATCAGATCGAGCCGGCGCTGGCGGCGGGGGCGACGCATCTGCTGCTCGACAATATGGAGCCGGCGACGCTGCGCGGTGCGGTGACGCTGATTGGCGGGCGGGTGAAGACCGAAGCGAGCGGCGGCGTGATGCTGGAGACGATCCGCGACAAGGCGGAAACCGGGGTGGATTATATTTCGGTGGGGCGTTTGACGCAATCGGCCCCGGCGGCAGATATCGGGCTGGATTTTGAACAGGTTTAGCAACGTTCGTCACCCTGAACTTGTTTCAGGGTCCATGGTGCGTCGATTTGCAGTCCGCTGGCGGAGGCACGATGGATGCTGAAACAAGCTCAGCATGACGAAGAATGTGGGAATTGAGCAAATGATGCTAAAAAACCGACCACAATCGATCATCTGGTTTGAACGGGCTTTCTGGTTCAGCTTTGCAGCAGTTTTGTTCGACGAAGTGGTTGCGCTTTTTAGTGGTGGCCCAACTCTTGGGCTGTCCATTTTCTTCGAAATCGCCATTACGGTCCTGCTATGGCATTTGATCGCTGTGAAAGCAAAAGACTGGGCACGCTGGCTATATATCGTTTTGACCACTTTGTCGGTTGTCATGACGATTTTAGCCATGATCCAAGATAAATCGTTTTTTGTTCATACACCGTGGTCGTTTGTTTCGATTTTAGCCGGAGTTATTGCAGCTGGTTTTCTTTTCAGGATTGATGCGATTCTCTGGTGCGCGCAATCAGATTCAAAAGAGCAATCTTAATGGCGTCGTTGCGACGATCAGTCGCTTTTCTCACTTTGGGAAGCATGTTGAGTTTTTCTTCAACAGCCCAAGCCCAGTCCTACCAATGCCGCGCGCCATCCGTTCTCCAGTCCGCTCCGCCGGAGCGGAAACCTGCTTCCGAACCCCGCCGCGCCAGCCCGGTCACGGGCTATACGCTCGCTCTCAGCTGGTCCCCCGAATATTGCCGCACCCGCAAGACCAGTCCGCGCGACAAGACCCAGTGCAGCGGTGAGGATGGCAGCTTTGCCTTCATTCTCCATGGCCTGTGGCCGGAAACGCGCGGGCCCGGCTATCCGCAATGGTGCGCGTCGACCAAGCCGCTGCCACCGGCTGTGGTGAAACGCAATTTCTGTATGATGCCGAGCACGAAGATGATGGCGCATGAATGGGCGAAGCATGGCACCTGCATGACCCGGCGACCCGAGACCTATTTCCGGGTGTCGCGGATCCTGTTCGATGCGGTGCACTTTCCCGACATGGACCGGCTGTCGCGCAAGCCGCTGACCGCGGGACAGTTCCGCAATGCCTTCGCCGCCGCCAATGACGGCCTGATGCCGGATATGGTGCGGCTGAAGGTGAATGAACGGGGCTGGCTGCAGGAGGTGCGGCTGTGTCTGGGCGGGAATTTCCGGCCGCAGCGCTGTCCGGCCTATATGCGGGCGGTGAAAGCGGATCAGGCGGTGAAGATCTGGCGCGGGGGATAGCGCCCCTGCGCAGGCAGGGGGCCATCTCCCGCTGTTGAATATATCGACAAGGGTGAAGAAGAAGCGTCAGCGGTGAGGCCAGTTCTCACAACCACTCCAGCGTCCGGCGGATCGCGCAGGAGATGGGCTCCCGCCTTCGCGGGAGCACGCTATCCCTCGATTGTGCGGGTGCCGGGGTGATGCTTGTCGAGATGCTTGCGGATGATCTTCAGATTCTTCGTATTCGACCGCCAGAAAAAGTCGAAGACATCGCCGGCGAAGGGGATCGCGCCGAGCGCGGTGTCGATGCCGACATTGGCCGCCATGCGAGTCAGCTGCAGCTTTGACATGCCGAGATTGCGGGCTTCCCAGACGATATAGGCGCCCATCAGGGCGGTGGCGATATCGCCGACCACCGGGATCAGGCCGACGAGAGAATCCAAGCCGATCGGCCGGTTGATACCGGGAATGACAAAGGCCCGTTCGAGGATTTTTTCCATCGCCTCCACGCGAGCCCGGACCGCTTGCGGATCGCGACTCGCGTCGGGCAGCTGTTCAGCCAGACGCTTCAGCTGTTCTTCGGAAATGGCCATGGAAACTCCCTGTCATCAGACAATATTATAGTCAGGATATGGGGATGCCGACCAGCGGGTTCAATGGATGCCAGCCGCGGGAGTTGACCGCGAAGCCGCGCTGGTTCTGCCGGGCAAGCGACCAGCGGATGGGAACCGCGATCGGAATGAAATTATAATGGTCGACGAGCAGAGTCTCGACCTCGGCATAGAGTCTCGCCTTGATCTGGAGATTGGTTGCGGCATCGGCCTCGGCAATTTTCGCATCGGCATCATTCAGACAGACCGTCGTCTTGACGCAGGTGAACTGCTTCAGAAACCAGGGAGCGCTGTCATAAGGCGCGATCTCGTCCAGCAGTTCGACATCGGCGGCTTCGCTGCTGCTGACCTTTCTGGCGTCGAGACCGACGCGCCTGAGATCCGATTGGATTCGCTTGAACAGGATTCGCGCGCCGGCCGCATCGGGCAGGGCGATGATCAGCGGAGCCACTGGCCCTTCCGACTCTTTCCAGCGACTGACATGGTTTCGGGCAAAGGCGATCCGGTCCTCCATCGTCATGCTGGCCCAGTCCGGATAGGTGTTGACCCCCTCGACATCGAGCGCTTCTGGAATGATCTTGAGCCGGCTCTGCCAGGCGCTGACGCCGGGAAAAGATGTCAGCAGCGCCGGGCGATTGATCGCCATGGAGAGAATTTCACGGTTTGCCGGCACGGTCCAGAAACCCTCGGCGCGCATGAACCGCAGGCCAAAGAGGCCGGCAACCGGATCCAGCCGCAAGTCGCCGCTGCTGATATCCGCCGCGCCGACCAGCGGCAGATGATGATATTTGCCATTGAGCACGATCTGGGCGCTGCCGGCCCGATAGCGAGCGATGGCGATCGCGGCGGGTTCGCTGCGCAGCGATACCCAGCGGTCGTCCTGCTCTTCCGTTTCCTCCTCATCCTGCGACAGCTGTTCGAACTGGCCGAGCTTGATGCCATTTTCCTCGTCGAGCAGCCGCATCGGACCCGCACCGTGCCCCGACCGGAACAGGCCCATTTCCGGCTGGGCCAGCAGCTGCAGGAAATTGGGATGCGGCGCGTTCAGCTTGATCTCGATCACCCGGCCGGTCATCGAGACGACTTCGTCCACGGCCGTCACATCATAGCGCAAGCGGCTGTTGCGCAATTCCGAGAGGCGCTGGTTCAGCAGCCGCGCCACGCGTTCGGCGGTGATCTGGCGACCGTCGTCCCACTTCGCATCGAACAGCCGGAAAATATAGCTGAGGCCGTCGTCGGTGACAATCCAGCGGGCGGCGAGGGCCGGGACCACGCGGCCTTCCTCGTCGAGCCCGACCAGACCCTTGGCGATCGCTGCGCGCATGGTCGAGGAAGCGAAATTCAGGCGGTTGCCGATCGGATTGATCCGGGCATCCCCGTCCTCGATCACGGTAACGCGCACCTGGTCCTCGTCGCCGGCATAGCCGCAGGCGCCAAGGGTGGAGAGTGCAAGGGCCGCCGCGATGCAGTTCAGCCGGAATCGGGAACGGAAAATCATCAGGGCCTTATACGCAGAGTGCGGCTGGGATGCACATTGGAAATATTATCTTCCCAGCCCGCAATGCGCTTGGCGACGAGACTGCGGGTCACATAGAAATAGAGCGGCAGGATCGGCATGTCGGCGATCAGCCTGGCCTCCGCCCGGCGCATGAGTTGCTGGCGCCGCCGCGCATCCGGTTCGGCGATCGCCCTCGCCAGAATCCGGTCATATTCGGCGCTGGCATAGCCCGAATAATTGCCGGCGCCATTGGCGGCCTGATGCACCAGGAGGAAATTCTCCGGAGTTGGCAGGTCGGCAATCCAGCCGGAGCGCGCGAGCGCAAATTCGTGCCGGCGCAGCGCCGCAAAATGCAGGGCGGCTTCGCTGTTGAACAGGCTCGCCTCGACGCCGAGCGGCTTCCACATCGCCGCCAGCGCGACCGAGACACGGCGATGCTCGGCAGAACTGTTGAAGCGGATTTCGAAGCGCAGCGGATTGTCCGGCCCATAGCCGGCTTCGGCAAGCAGGCGGCGAGCGGTGCGCAGCCGCTTGTCCCGCGGCCAGTCCGCCCATTGCGGGCGCAGTGGTTCAGCCCCGGCGAGGCCCGGTGGCAGCAGTCCCCAGGCAGGGATATTGTCGACGCCGATGACCTGGTCGGCGATCCATTCCCGTTCAACCGCCATCGACAGGGCGGTACGGACCCGCCGGTCGTCAAACGGAGCCCGCTGGGTGTTGAAGGCGAAATAATAGCTACCAAAATAGGGCACGCTATGGGCGATGTCCGGATGATTGTCCCTGAGCCACCGATGGCGGCTTGGCGGATAGTCCGCCGCGATATCCGCACCGCCGGAGAGGAACAGGCGCAGTGCCGAAAGGCTGTCCTCCATCGGTTTCCAGATGATCGTCGCCGTTGGCGCTTGCCCGTCGTGCCACTGCGGATTGCGCGCCAGCCGGGCATAATCATTCAGTTTCCATTCGGCCAGCCGGTACGGCCCGCTGGCGATCATCGGCCGGTCGGAGGTCCACTGGTCGCCGGCCTGGCGGACCCGGTGCAGGGGAATGGCCGACATCGCCGGATGGGCCAGCAAGGCAGGCAGGGCCGGATCGGGAGAGGCGAGGCGCACGACCACTTCATTGCTGGCCGGAGCTTCCATAGCGACGATATTGGCGAACAGTGCCAGTGATGGTGCTGCGGTCTCCGGCGCGCGCAGCCGTTGCAGCAGGGCCGGAAACAGCGTCGCATCAAAAGGCGTATCGTCGGAAAATGACAATGATTCCCGCAGCGTGAAGCTCCAGGTCAGCCCGTCGGCGGCCATGCGCCAGCCTTTGGCGAGCCCCGGCTCCGCTTCGCCGCTGGCGTCGAGACGGGTCAGACCCTCGAACTGATCGGCGGCTATGCGGAGCGAGGAGAGATCGGAGATTTTCTGCGGCTCGAGACCCTTGATCTCCGAGTCGGACAGGCGGACGATCTGTTGCGGGCCGGGCGCAATGCTGATCGCCGGGCTGCGGTCGCAGGATATCAGCATCAGCATCGTGCAGAGAAGAATGAAATTGCGCATGTCGCCTGTTTTCTCCCCGGTCAGCCGCCAAATGCCGTGACGCTGCCGCCGTCAGCCAAAGGGACGGTTGAGCTGTACGATCCTGGTGTTGAGGACCGCCGCGAAGGACACCCAGAGAAAATAGGGCAGGATCATCGCCCCGGCTAGCGCTGTGAAGCTCCAGGTGATGACCAGCATGGCGACAACCGACAACCAGAGAAACACCACCTCGACCAGCGCCCAGTCCGGTCTTTGATATTTGAAAAACAGCGGCGACCAGAGCAGGTGGAACAGGAAATTCGCTCCATAGACCGCCATCAGGATCGCCTGGTCGGAGCGATTGTCGGCCTGGTCCCATGACAGGATCGCGGCCCAGGCGGCCAGCCCGAGGATGATCGTCCATGCCGGGCCGAACAACCAGTCCCGCGGTTGCCAGCTCGGCTTTTTCAGGTCGCGGTACCATGAACCGATATCCGTCAGCAGTCCGCCCGCACCTCCGAGAATGACGGCCCAGAGTATTGCGGCAATGATGGCGGGTTCGAGCATGAATCTGCCTTGTTGAGCGGTTTGACGAAATAGTCTGTCGCAGTCGTTTCGCGATTCTAGACAGATTTGCGAACGAAGCAAAGGCACCATGACAAATCTGGCGATAAACTGGTGCGGACGGCGGGACTCGAACCCGCACACCCATTTCGGATAGCAGATTTTAAGTCTGCTGCGTCTACCATTTCGCCACGTCCGCACCGGTAGCTCCGACCGTCAGCCGGAGCCTGTCGACAAGCATTATTGCGCGCGCGCGGTCAAGTGCGGAGACGCATTATATCGGAATATTTCGGTAACTAGCCTTTGTTCAGCCGCTCGCGGATTTCCTTGCCGGGCTTGAAATAGGGCACACGCTTGGCCGGAACCTCGACCGACTCCCCGGTGCGGGGATTGCGGCCGACCCGCGGTTTGCGCTGGCGGGTGGAAAAAGCACCAAATCCGCGCAGTTCGACGCGACCGCCCTCGGCCAGCTTCTGGCTTATCTGGCTGAAGAAAATGTCGACAATTTTTTCAATTTCATCCGGCTTCAATTCCGGATTCTCGTTTGCGAGTTTTTCCAGTAGTTCAGAACGTATCATCGGTGCGCCTTTCCGATTTGATGCCGATTCAGCAGTTTCCCTTGACAGAGACTCCCAAGGATCATGATGTCTTTTGTTTTTAGAGTCCTTAGATGCCAGAAAATCCGCCTATTTTCAATGGGCTTGGCAGTTTAGTGGAAAACTGATGTGAAATGGGACACGGGCAAGAAAAAGCCCGCCCCGTTGAGGGGGCGGGCTTGTCTGTAATCCGGTCCGGTTGGACGAAGGACTATTCTTCTTTCTTCTTCAGCGCAGCACCGAGAATATCGCCGAGGCTTGCACCGGAATCGGTCGAACCGAACTGTTCCACAGCCTGCTTCTCTTCAGCCAGCTGATGCGCCTTGATCGAGAAATTCGGTTTCTTCGAACGGTCGAAGCCGGTGATCATCGCATCGAGCTTCTGACCAACCTGGAAGCGGTCCGGCCGCTGTTCGTCGCGATCGCGACCCAAGTCGTTGCGCTTGATGAAGCCGGTCGCGCCGTCGTCGCCCATCTGGACTTCGAGGCCGCCATCGCGGACTTCGAGAACGGTGACGGTTGCAACCGAACCCTTCTTGAGGCCGCCGGTGTCGGCACCACCCATGGCGGGTGCGCCTTTTTCCAGCTGCTTCATGCCGAGCGAGATGCGTTCCTTTTCGACATCGATGTCGAGAACGATCGCCTTGACCTGCTCACCCTTGTGATGGAGGTTGAGCGCGTCTTCGCCGGAAATGCCCCATGCGATGTCGGACATGTGGACCATGCCGTCGACGTCGCCTTCAAGGCCGATGAACAGACCGAATTCGGTCGCGTTCTTGACTTCGCCTTCAACCGTGCTGCCGATCGGATGCGTATCCGCAAAGTCGGTCCACGGGTTGGACTGGGCCTGCTTGAGGCCGAGCGAAATGCGGCGTTTCTCGGTATCGACTTCGAGAACGATGACTTCCACTTCCTGCGAGGTGGAAACGATCTTGCCGGGATGGACGTTCTTTTTGGTCCAGGACATTTCCGAAACATGGACAAGGCCTTCGATGCCTGGTTCCAGTTCGACAAATGCGCCATATTCGGTGATGTTGGTGACCGAACCGGTAAGCTTGGTGCCAACCGCATATTTTTCGGTCGCGCTGTCCCATGGATCGCTCTCGAGCTGTTTCATGCCGAGCGAGATGCGCTGGGTGTCCTTGTTGATCTTGATGATCTGGACCTTCAGCGTGTCGCCGATGTTGATCATCTCGTTCGGGTGGTTGACCCGCTTGTAGCTGAGATCGGTAACATGGAGCAGACCGTCGATGCCGCCGAGGTCGACGAACGCACCATAATCGGTGATATTCTTGACCACGCCTTCGGTAACCTGACCTTCGGCAAGGCTCTCGATAAGGCCCGAACGCTGTTCTGCGCGGGTTTCTTCGAGGATGGCACGACGCGAGACAACGATATTGCCGCGCTTGCGATCCATTTTGAGGATCTGGAAGGGCTGCGGAATGTCCATCAGCGGGGTCACGTCACGCACGGGGCGGACATCAACCTGGCTGCCGGGCAGGAAGGCGACGGCACCGTCAAGGTCAACGGTAAAGCCGCCCTTGACGCGACCGAAGATAACGCCTTCGACGCGATTGCCTTCGTCATATTCTTTTTCCAGCTTGTCCCAGCTTGCTTCGCGACGAGCGCGGTCGCGGGACAGCATGGCTTCGCCATTCACATTTTCGATGCGGTCGACATAGACTTCGACTTCGTCACCGACGGTGATCGTGGCTTTCTGACCGGGAGCGGCGAATTCGCGCAGCGCCACACGGCCTTCTGATTTCAGTCCTACATCGATGACAGCCATGTCATTTTCGATGCCGGTTACGGTGCCTTTGACGACGCGGCCTTCAAAGCCCTGGTCTTCGCCACCGAGTGATTCGTTTAACATTGCCGCGAAATCGTCGCGGGTCGGAAATGCCGTTGAGGCCATATGGTATAATCCTTGACAGTCAATTTTTCTGGCCAGGCGGTTGGTTCCGCCGGTCTTGGACCAAAATTGCCGCGATCACCTCATGTGATCGCCGCATCCCTCAGGAAACTGCCAAATTTTGGTAGATGCGAGGCTAAGCATCAACAGCAAAAGCTGCGCCAAAGCCGAACCGGTTTCTG
>TARA_R110002033_G_scaffold110306_1_pt1 | contig 101527 bp, 90 predicted proteins | sample TARA_R110002033 | Tara Oceans TARA_R110002033 (sample SAMEA4397051) | marine metagenome | biome: Polar Biome; feature: [SRF] surface water layer (ENVO:00010504); material: water (ENVO:00002006), including particulate matter (ENVO:01000060) such as... | depth 5 m | reverse complement strand
TTCCCTTCTTACGCTAACATTATGATCTATATTGAAATTTTGTGGAGATACCTCAGCATCTGACCCCAAACTCGTATATTCATAATGACCTATAAAATTTTAATAATACGCATGCGCGTTTACACATCCACTGATACTAAAAGACTTTGTCGTTTCCTACCAGCCTAAACAACAACTAAAGCCCACTTAGTGAGCTTTAGTTGCTTGTCGCTTAGAAGTCTACAAAGTTGCGTTGGCCGTAGTCTTTGACGCGGGTGATATTGTCGTTTACCCAGTCTGGTGTTTGCATTTGGGCAATTTGCTGTTGGTACATGCGGACGGCTTGGATTAGGTCGATGAGTTCTTTTGATGGAACGACGACGGGGTCGCTTTGTATCTGCATGGATTTGACGATGTTGTTGAGCAGTTGGTACTTGTCCTTTTCCGCGAGCGCTAGGTTGTCTGTGGTGGCGGGAAGTTGCTTCTGCTCGTGGAGCTGTTTTTCCATTTGGTTGAAGGCGTTAATGTAGGCTTCTTTGAATTGGGCGGCTTTGGTGCCGGTGAAGCCCATGGCCAAGAAGACGAAGCCGTCGCGGGTGATGCGATACGCTCGATCTTGGCGAGTTGCGCCTTTGCCTACTTCCACATCAATTATTATCAGCTCAAAATTGAGCACTTTAAATTCAGCACTATATTTTTGGCTACTTATAATCTCCCCCTAAACAGCTGCTATTTCGCATTACGAAATTTTTTCTGTTCTTTTTCTATAAGCTCAAAACTAGATGGCCTTGTCTCTTAGATATCTTGTAATTTTATGACATAATGTCTGTACTATGTCGCAGGGAGTCATTTCCTTATGTCGCGACGCTTTTTTGAATTAATTCGATAGTAGAAGCATGTCACTAGATAACGGGGCAACCCCAGTAAACCCAAGCAATAAGCTTGATCGTCGCTTTTCCATCGCTCCCATGATGGATTGGACGACTAGCGATTACCGAGTATTCGCTAGAAAATTGACGAAGAATACGCTGCTTTATACTGAGATGGTGACCACTGGCGCGCTGCTTCAGGGCAATCATCCTGAAAGATTCTTACGTTATGATGAGTGCGAGCACCCTATTGCGTTGCAATTAGGCGGTTCTGACGCAGTTGCCTTGGGTAAATGCACAAAAATGGCGCAGCAAGCTGGCTTTGATGAAGTTAATCTTAATGTCGGTTGCCCAAGCGATAGAGTGCAAAATAGTTTAATCGGTGCCTGTTTAATGGCTCACCCTGACAAGGTAAAAGATGCCATGCGCGCCATGCTGGACAACTGCTCTATTCCAGTGACGATCAAACATCGCATTGGTTTAGATGACCAAGAAGATTACAGCGTAGTACGAGATTTTGTTGGCGATGTGGCCACCACTGGCGTGACGACTTTTATTGTCCATGCCCGCAATGCGATTTTGGAAGGTTTGAGCCCGAAAGAAAACCGCGAAGTACCGCCGCTCAAATATCATTATGTGCATCAGTTAAAGAAAGATTTCCCTGACCTTGAAATCATTATAAACGGTGGCATAAAAACATTAGATGAGTGCAAAGAACAGTTAGCACACGTAGATGGCGTTATGGTTGGCCGTGAGGCATACCATAATCCATGGATTTTAAGCCAAGTCGACGAAGTATTATTTGGCGGTCAGCCGTTGGTTAATGATCGCTACGAGGCACTAGATGCTTTCGTTCCTTATGTTGAACGCAAGCTGCAAGAAGGCGAACGCTTGATGCACCTAACCCGACACATTTTGGGTATTTTTCAGGGTGAAGCCGGCGGCAAACAGTTCCGTCGCTACTTATCTGAAAATGGTCATAAAGCTGACGCACAGGTAAATGTATTATTAGAGGCCATTGAATTGGTCAAAAATCATCAACGCAAAGGATAAGAGCAATGAGCAATAAGTTATCTCAGTTAAAAGAGTTCACGACCATTGTGGCCGACACCGGTGATATCACGGCAATCAAAGATTTTTTACCACAAGATGCGACAACAAATCCGTCTTTGATGCTTAAAGCTGCACAAATTCCAGAGTATGCCCCTTTCCTAGATCAAGCGGTTGCTTGGGCAAAAACACAAAGCAACGATAAAGATCAACAAGTTCTAGACGCAGGTGACAAACTTGCGGTTATTGTTGGTACTGAAATTCTAAAATACGTTCCTGGCCGTATTTCTACAGAAGTAGATGCACGTTTGTCTTTTGACAAAGAAGCGACACTAGCGAAAGCACGCAAATTGATTGCGCTTTATGAAGAAGCTGGCGTGTCTCGTGACCGCGTCCTGATTAAAGCGGCGTCTACTTGGGAAGGCATCAAAGCCGCAGAAGAGCTAGAAAAAGAAGGCATCAACTGTAACCTGACTTTGCTTTTCTCTTTTGCTCAAGCACAAGCTTGTGCTGAAGCTGGCGTTTACCTGATTTCTCCATTCGTGGGTCGTATCCTTGATTGGTACAAAAAATCTACTGGTCAAGAGTACACAGCTGAGACTGATCCAGGCGTTGTTTCTGTGACTGAAATCTACAACTACTACAAGCAGCACGGCTACCAAACTGTAGTAATGGGTGCGAGCTTCCGTAACATCGGTGAAATCGAGCAACTTGCTGGTTGTGACCGTTTGACTATCAGCCCTAACCTGCTGGAAGAATTGAAAAAAGACGAAGGCAAACTTGAGCGTAAATTGGTTCCAACAACTGACGTGAAACCTGCTCCAGCATCTATCACAGAAGCAGCATTCCGTTGGGCGATGAACGAAGACGCAATGGCTACAGAAAAATTAGCTGAAGGCATTCGTAACTTCGCTGCAGATCAACGTAAATTAGAAATTACTCTAGCGTCTATGCTATAAAATAGAAGCACGTAAGTTAAAAACGCGGCCTAGGTCGCGTTTTTTATTTTTCACAAGAAGAACGAAAGATGACCGAAACAACAGAATTTGAAAAAATGGCTAATGGCGAAGCGTTTAATGCTATCGACCTAGATCTTCGTCTACGAAGAGAAGCGGCTCGTCTTGCCTGTGCTAAATTCAATGCGCATCCAAGTAAGGGTAATCTTCGTCATGTTACGCGTTTGTTTGCAGAATTTGGTAGTGTGGTGATTGAACCGGGCTTTCAATGCGATTATGGTTCGCAAATTCATCTTGGTGAACGAGTATTCATTAATTTCCAATGTATTTTCTTAGACAGCGCTAAAATTCATATCGGTGACGATGTATTAATCGGTCCCGGCGTTCACTTTTATACGGTTGATCATCCTAGGGATGCTGACTTACGTGCTTCGGGTGAATGCTTTGCTCGTCCTATTACTATTGGCAATAAAGTCTGGATTGGCGGCGGTGCCAAAATCCTACCCGGTATTGAAATTGGCAATAACGCCATTATTGCCGCTAATGCAGTGGTGACTCGACATGTTGCAGAAAACGAACGCTACTTCGGGCCATCACTTTAAATTTTCAATTTAGAAAGCGAGTTTAAGTAGCTACTATTTGCATGATCCCATCAAAAAACATGCTTTAAGACCTTAATTAACGCTTCGCTGAATACTTTATCCAACTAGGCAAGCAATCGGCAATTGTTAAGGAAATGCCTTCTAAAACCCTCATCTTGCGACTATTTTCTATATACTTCACTGAAATTCGCGGTAAGAGGTCGCCTTTATGAAAACTTGGATTCTATTTTTAGCAGGCCTGATGGCGCTAAATGTTAGCGCCTCGGATGCTATCGTTGATGATTCACTAAACATTGATCAAATCACTCAATTTGATGGCATACCTTGGGGCATTGCCATAATCAATGATCAAGAAGCTATTGTCACAATCAAAAAAGGTTCCGCATATAAAGTCGATTTAACTACGGGTAAAAAGCAGGCTCTTACAGGACTTCCAGAGGTGGATAACCGAGGCCAAGGCGGCCTGCTAGACGTGGCAAAATCCCCGCAGTTTAAAGAACAAGGTTGGTTATATTTCACCTATTCAAAACCAACCGATGATGGCTCAAAAACTACGTTAGCCAGAGCTAAATTAGCAGGCAACAAACTAACTGAATGGCATGATTTATTGGTCACAGACTCAGCGACCAGCGAAACCAAGCACTATGGTGGACGTATTGCCTTTGATGACCAAGAGCATGTCTTTTTCTCAGTTGGTGATCGTGGTGTTCGTGAGAATGCTCAAGATTTAACAAACCATGCGGGCAGCGTTATTCGTTTAAATTTAGATGGGCGTATACCTGCAGACAATCCTTTTGTCACTCATGCCAATATCCGCAATGAGATATGGAGCTATGGACATCGCAATCCTCAAGGCCTTTTTTACGATACAGATACGCATACGCTATGGTCAAATGAACATGGCCCAAGAGGCGGAGATGAAATAAACCTAATACGCCCAGGTGCGAATTACGGCTGGCCAATTGTGTCTTATGGCAAAGAATACTGGAGACCAATCAGCGTCGGTGAAGGGAACACAAAAGATGGCATAGACAACCCTGCTAAGGTGTTTATTCCTTCTATCGCACCAAGCAGCTTGATACGTTACAAAGGTATGTTGTTTTCGAACTGGAACGGTGATTTCCTATCCACTGCACTCGCTTTGAGACATTTAAACAAGATCAAAATTGATAAGAATGGCAAGACAACGGAAACTCGTTACCTAGAACATTTGGATGAACGTCTTCGTTCAATTGCTCAGGATTCAGCTGGTGTGCTGTACATTGGTACAGACTCTGGAAAGGTATTAAAGATTACACTTGCAATAGATAGTGGTCTCAAGAAAGCAAGCTAAGGAGCATTAACAATGCTCCTTCATTTTGGGCTCAATCTATTACTAGCGTCTAATGATTCATTAAATGAACTCATCAAAAACACCTAAACTCTTAATCCATTAAAACAACACAATTCCGACCAAGGCTTTTTGCTTTGTATAACCGCTGATCGGCAATTCTGTATAAATGCTTAAAATCACCACGCCCTTTCTGACTACAAGACACGCCAATACTCACAGTATAATGAATTTCCAGCTCATCAAAATAAAATAGAGAGTCATCTACATACTGGCAAAATGCGACTGACCAGTCCTTGCTTTGCGCTGCTGGCATAAAAACACAAAACTCTTCTCCACCTAAGCGAAATAGCTGCTCGTTATCATCAACATGCGCCCTTAATCGCTCAGCAAAGTCCACCAGCACCGCGTCACCAACTTCATGCCCATGTATATCATTTATTTTTTTGAAATTATCTAGATCTATCAAAACAAGTGCTAATTCATCGCCCATCCCAGTAACTTGTTGAAGCTGATATAGCGAGTTTTGACTAACATTACGGCGATTGGCAAGACCTGTAAGAGGGTCGGTAGATGCTATTTTCTTTAAAGCATATAACATTTTCTTGTGAACTCGCTCGGCACCGTGAGTTAGCCCCCATAAGAAGACATAGGCTAGAAACAAGTTCACGACAATACTAATTAGACCGTCTTTAAAATCATCATAAAAGCGCAGAAATAGAATAGTACTAACCAAACAAAGGCAAACAGCGCTCAACCAAAAGCCTGTGCGTTTACCCAACATAAGATAGGAGGTCATAGGGAAAATAAGCACCCAAACCTGTCGACCAGAATACAGAGGAGAAAAGCTGATTCCGATTAAAATACAGGCAAAGATAAACGCTACATAAAGCGAAACAAACCACTTGTAATGACGCCACTGTATAGGGCAAAACCATACACAAATGGTCAGCATTAGCAGAATAGCTTCTGCCAATGCGACTTGATACTTTGCCGCCATTACATTAAGCACTATCAGTACAAGGCAAGAACTGCCTATCACTAGCAAAAAACCTTTTACTAGCGCTTCATTAAAAAGGCTTTCATTAAACCAATGGGATGTCGACAGCCGCTTATTCATTAAAATAGATTCTGTTATTCGGACCAACTACTGTCCGCGGTGACATCACTCTCTGACGAAATATTGCCATCCGTCGTTGCGGCAGAGTCATCGCCCCAACTATCGACTTCAGCTTCATCCCCCCAGCTATCACTCGCAGAATCATCACCCCAACTATCATTCGCTGCATCATCACCCCAACTATCGTCTGCTGAATCAGTATTTTTGATAGCTTGTTTCTTTGGTGGATTTCCATCGTAAACTTCATAAGCTCTATTCTGTAAATACACATCTCGGATAAAGCTATACCTGTCCCCAACAATCATGCCTTCTGCATTAAGGTAACGTGCTCTTGTTTCCACAACGTCTAAGGCTAATAAACCAAGCTCCTCATCACCATTTAAGTCGAGAATACTTGTTTCATCAAGGTACGTATATTTAATGGCTAAACCTGAACCATCACGCACAGTAGAAGGACCAAAGAATGGTAATACCAAATAAGGGCCAGATGACACACCCCAATACCCAAGCGTTTGGCCAAAGTCTTCATCGTATTTTTTTAGCCCCATTTCGCTAGCCACATCAAAAAGACCCAACCAGCCAGCTGTACTGTTTATCAGAAAACGAAAAGTAGACGACGCCGTTGCATCCCATTTACCCTGTAGTAAATTGTTGGTTATATTGCCGATTTCTCCAAGGTTAGAGAAAAAATTGCTCACACCTCTCTGTACGGGGTTAGGCGTAATAGCCTTATATCCCTCAGCAACAGGCTTTAAAACAGCACCATCAATTGCATCATTGAAAGTAAACATAGAGCGGTTGAAACCTTCCCATGGATCTTCTTTGGTTTCTACTGGCACCTGTGCACAGGATTGCACAAGCAACAACAAAGAGCCAAAAAGTAAAGTGCCGATTGCTTTAAACATTTTCACTATCCTTAACTTGTAAGACTTCACGCACAGCGTCTGACTAAAAAACCTTATTTATAAAATCAAACCAATTTTTTAACTTCTTGCCATTGCTTATTTAAGCGCTTCTCTGAAATGGGCTCTAACGTGCCAACCGACTGAGCAAACAAAGAAATACGATATTCCTCTAACATCCAACGATATTTGATCAACTCTGGATCATATAAGGCTTTTTCGTCATGGGCTTTTTTCTGTCTAGAATAAGTTTGCCAAAGAATTTCTAATTCAGACACATATTGATTTTCTTTGTTCAAATGATTTTGAAAACGCTCCAAGCGCACTTCAATACCTTTGAAATAACGCGGTAATTGCCCTAACCAAAACAAGGGTGTATTACCGATAAAACCGGGGTAAATAAGCTGCTCTAATTGGACTTTAATATCACCGTAAATTCGTGTCCAAGGCAATGGAATACTGCCTTTCATCCTCTTTGCCACACCTTGATAAGATGACAACACACGATAAAGCTGTCCCGCCATGTCGTTCGCCACACTCACTAATTGTGGTTTATGATTCAAAACACAGCTTTCAAACTCAGCTTTCGTTCGTGGCAAAGCACGCCCATCCAAGAAAACCTTATCTAAAACCGCATTAAGTAAATCGTCCAACAAGGTTTCTTTTTGACCTAATGGAGAAAAAATTAGCATGGATTCTTTTAAGTGCGGTAGGTTCTTTTGCAAATAACGCATTTCTTTGCTCAATGTAAGTTTAAGCAAAGTGATCACACCTTTTCGATGGGTTTCCAACGCAGTGTTTTGATCATCAAACATCTTCAATGAAACATGATCGCCTTGCGCTACCAAAGCGGGAAAAGCCGTGACCTTGATGCCAGCTTGTTTAATCTCCTGACGCTCAGGAATGCCCTGATCTGGCCACGATGTTAAACCTTCTTGCTCATGCTGCTTGGTACCAAACTTCGCAAAGCTTTCTTCAACTAGATCACTAAACTGAGTTTGCAGCTGCGCTAGGTTTTTACCTACACCTAGTACCTTACCGCGCTCGTCCACTACTTCTAAGTTCAGCGTTAAGTGTGAATCAAGTTTTTCGGCATTCCACTCATTTAGCGGGATATCAATCAGCGTTTCGCGCTTAATCTGCAAACTAAGCTGCTCAAGCAAATCGCCTTTGTCTTTCGACAAGTTGGGATAAACACGATCAACAAACTGCGGAATCGGCACAAAGCGACGACGCAAAGCCTTAGGCAAAGCACGCAGCAAGGCTTCGCAGCGCTCTTTGATAAAACCAGGCACAGCCCAACCTAAATCCTCTAAGCTCAGCTGACGTAACAAACCAACTGGCACTTTTAAGGTCGCACCATCGGCTGCTTGACCTGGATCGAATTTATAATCGATCGGTAAAGCCACACCATTCAAACCAAAGGAATCAGGAAAGGCAAGATCGTCGACACTGACATCTTGATTAATCAAGTCCTCACGAGTCATTAACAAAGCATCAGGCGAAGTTTTAACGAAATGCTCTAAGCTTTTTAGATTGCGAACATGATCAGGTAATCGAGAATTGTAGAAGGCAAACACCGTTTCATCGTCAACCAGAATGTCACGTTTGCGCAGTTTAGCTTCTTGGGCCTCTAACGATTCCATCAGCGCTTTGTTCTTACGATAAAACGCCTGTTTAGTACGAAGTTCACCTTCCACTAACCCAGAGCGAATAAAAATCTCGCGTGCTTCTTCAGGATTCACATGACCATAATCAATACTGCGTTTCGCCACAATCACCAAACCATAAAGCGATACTTGCTCATGGGCCATGATGCGGCCTTGATTACGCTCAAAGTGTGGGTCAAAGTATTGACGCTTCACAAACGGCGCCGCGTACTCTTCGATCCAAACAGGATCAATTCGCGCCGTGACTCGCGCATACAATTTACTGGTCTCAATTAACTCAGCCGCCATAATCCATTGTGGCGGTTTTTTGAATAACATGGACCCAGGGAATATCGCCAATTTACGCGAACGACAGCCAAGCATTTCTTTGCTGTCTTCCATTTTATTAGCAACTTGCGTAAACATACCGGCCAACAAAGAACGGTGAATCGCTTCGTAATGACGTTCTTCATGCTGGACTTCTTTAAAGCCAAGCTGCTTACAAGCAATCATGATTTGTCGATGAATATCTCGCCATTCACGCATGCGCATGAAATTCAAAAATTGCTTACGGCAATATTGGCGCAATTGATTTTGTGATAAGGCTTGGCGTTGCTCTTCAAAACGTTCCCACAAATTCAAGAACACAGCGAAATCTGAGTCTTCGTCTTTATCGACTGCATGAGCTTGGTCGGACTGAGCTTTTTTGTCTTGAGGGCGTTCACGAGGATCAGGGATAGACAAGGCACTGACAATAATCGCCACTTCTTTGAGCACACTGTGCTGCTCGGCTGCGATTAGAATTCGCCCTAATTTAGGATCGATTGGCAACTTAGCAAGCTGACGTCCAATCGGCGTCAGTCGCTCTTTGTCCAAGGCACCAAGCTCGGTTAACGCTCGGTAGCCATCGTTGATCATGCGTTTTTCTGGCATTTCAACGAAAGGAAATTTCTCAACCGCACCAAGTTTTAAATTGGCCATCTGCAAAATAACCGATGCCAAGTTGGTACGGAAAATTTCTGGATCGGTAAACTCTGCACGATTGTTAAAATCTTCCTCGTCATACAAGCGAATACAAATACCATCCGCTACACGACCACATCGCCCTGCTCTTTGGTTAGCACTGGCTTGGCTGATTTTTTCAATCGGCAACTGTTGGACTTTGGAACGCACGCTGTAGCGACTAATTCGCGCCAAACCCGGATCAATCACGTAACGAATACCCGGTACCGTCAACGAGGTTTCAGCAACGTTGGTCGACAACACAATACGACGACCAGAATGGGATTTAAAAATACGTTGTTGCTCGCTAGCGCTCAATCGAGCATATAAGGGCAAGACTTCCGTGCTGCGTAATTCGGCACGACGAAGAATTTCTGCGGTTTCACGAATTTCTCGCTCACCCGGCAAGAACACTAGAATGTCACCCGCACCGCGATAGCCGGATTGTCGCTCTTCGGCGATCAGCAGTTCTACTGCGTCTAAAACGCCTTGCTCCATACTTTGGTCTTCGTCTAGCTCTTCTGAGTCAGACTTACTGAGCAATGGCTGATAACGCACTTCAACAGGATAAGTTCGACCTGATACTTCGATGATAGGTGCGTTTTCAAAATGCTCAGAAAAACGCTCAACGTCGATAGTAGCCGAGGTGACAATGACTTTTAGATCTGGTCGAGCCGCCAAGACTTGCTTTAAATACCCAAGCAAGAAATCGATGTTCAGACTGCGTTCATGGGCTTCATCAATGATGATGGTATCGTATTTATAAAGGCGTTTATCTTGTTGGATTTCGGCCAACAAAATACCGTCTGTCATCAGCTTAATCAGTGTTTCTTCATTACTTTCGTCACTAAAACGAACCTGAAAACCTACTTGCTCGCCAAGATTAACTTGCAACTCATCACTGATACGCTCAGCCACGCTACGAGCGGCAATTCGTCTTGGTTGTGTATGACCAATCAGACCAGCGATTCCGCGACCTGCTTGCAAGCACATTTTAGGCAATTGCGTGGTTTTACCAGAGCCTGTTTCACCAGCAATAATGATGACTTGATTTTCTTGGATCGCTTTGATGATTTCGTCAGCACGAGCCGCAACCGGCAAGCTTTCATCGTAGGTAATCTTTGGCATACGTGACAAACGAGCTTGGTACAGAGTCTCAGATTTTTCGATAAGAGCATTCACTTCAGATTGCATACGATCAAAAGGCAAACCATCCTTTTGACGCTTACTAAGCTGCGCTTGTTTTTGATCAATTAGATGACGATCGCGCGTCATTACGGCATTTGTCGGCATGATAGGTAAACTTGTATCCTTTTTACTTGGCGCAGAGAGAATAGTTGCAATAAATAAAGCGCCGTTTCTATTCGAGGTTGTGGCACAGCGCTTCAAGTGAAGCTAAGTTGTTGTACAAAAACCTCTATCTATATAGTTGCAAATTCTAACATCAATCCCAACCTAAGGGTTATAGTGAACAACATTCGCGGCACATCTAATACGATGTTGCCATTACTTTCTAAAGACCAACTAACTACAGATCAACAACAAAAAGGAAATGGTATGTCTCATCAAGTATTTGAAGATAACTCTCTTACCATTGGCAACACGCCACTTGTACGTTTAAACCGTATCGGAAATGGAAATATTTGGGCAAAGCTCGAATCTCGTAACCCTGCTTTCTCAGTAAAATGCCGCATCGGCGCCAACATGGTGTGGGATGCAGAAAAGAAAGGCATTCTGAGCAAAGGTAAATCCATCGTTGAAGCCTCAAGCGGTAACACAGGTATCGCCTTGTGTTTCGTTGCTGCATCTCGTGGTTATCCGATTACCATCACTATGCCATCCAGCATGAGTGTGGAACGTCGCCAAGTCATGAAAGCCCTTGGGGCGACTATCGTTCTAACTGAGCCAGCTAAAGGCATGAAAGGCGCCATTGCCAAAGCCGAAGAAATTGCCCAAGACGAAAACTTCGTTTTGCTGCAACAATTCGAAAACCCAGCCAACCCTGAAATTCATGAGAAAACCACTGGCCCAGAAATTTGGCAAGACACCAATGGTGAAATCGATGTTTTCGTCGCAGGTGTTGGTACTGGCGGCACTATCACTGGCGTGAGTCGCTACATTAAAAACACCCAAGGCAAAGCCATTATCAGCGTAGCGGTTGAGCCAACCAGCTCGCCTGTTATCACACAAACGATTAACGGTGAAACACCAACACCATCTCCACATAAAATCCAAGGCATTGGCGCAGGCTTCGTACCGAAAAACTTAGATCTTTCTATCGTAGACCGAGTTGAGCAAGTATCTAACGAAGACGCCATTGCCATGGCAAAACGCCTAATGCGTGAAGAAGGCATCTTGTGTGGTATTTCTTGTGGTGCTGCTGTCGTTGCTGCGGAACGCTTAAGCAAACTAGCAGAATTTAAAGACAAGAAAATCGTCGTAGTATTACCAGATTCGGGCGAGCGCTACTTGTCTACCGCTTTGTTTGAAGGTGAATTTACCGACAACGAATTGGTTCAGTAATAAACGAAATGTAGGTCGACATAAATGTCGACAAAAAACTCGAATCCCTCCTCCTAATGTCTTGCAAGAGGAGGGATTATTTTATTAACGCAAAGCACAATTAATGCGGTTTTTTCGTACCGTAACGAACCATGTCTTTGCCATTTTCAAATACTTCGGTGGTCACATAACGCCCTAACACCAACTGCTGATTATCATCCAGCACTGCCACAAATGGACGACCATTGGCATTATTCGTCGCCAACGCCACGCCAGATACACTGTTCAGACCTAAACCACCCACCTCAACCAAACGTAGAAACGTCTCAAGTTCGTCCAAGGTTTCAATTACATCATTATCATTAATCATTCGTTCTACTCTGTTACACCAATAATGGCGCTAGAATAACAGTAATCACAGCGAGAGAAAAATGGGGAACGCTTAACCTAAACCATGGCGATTCATTTTTGCTATTTTCTCTCGGATAGCATCACAGACAAAAGCATTTAAACTTTGACCTTCAGCTGCAATAACGGCTTCTCGATGCAACGCCTCACCAGTTCTAATATTAAATGAGCCTTTACAAGGCTTTTGAGCCTCACGCCCAAGCTCTTCACAGGATAAAAGGTATTCATCTACCGAACGACGAAACTCAACTTCAAGCTCTTTCAACGTCGTCGCTTCATAGGTTACTGTGTCACGAATGAAAGCAAGCTTGCCAAAAAGCGTATTGCTTTCCAGCTCCGGTTCAATAGTGCCTAAATAATCTTTATATCGCAGATAAGTCATAACCAACCTTCTTGTATCAAATGCAGCTTCACCGATTTTAAAGCGCCGCCTTTCAGCTCATTCTCAGGGTGAGGTTTATGTAGCAATAGCATGGCATCTTTACCTTTGTGGTAAAAACGAACTCGCGAGCCTGCCATTTCTTTCTTTTCATAGCCAAGCTGAGTTAACAACGTGACTAACTCGCTCCAAGGAAAAACTTTTCTGGCCGTTCTAAGCTTATCCATTAGCTTCTCTTGCTTACCCATTGTTACTTCTTCCATCGTCCTGATAGTTTAAGTATAGTTTTTAGACAAAAAATAGCAACTAAAAATAGTTGCAAAAACATTCACGTTTAGCCACGACATTAAAAGATTGTTGTTAAGCTATTGAGCCGCCATTACCGTTTATAACTTTAATCAGCATGCTACCAAGCTGTCTAGTGTTGTAAGGATTGCCATTACTATTAAGCAAACCAATGCTGAACTTGGCTGCCAATTCCCTTAAAATAGGCTTCGCTGGAGAGATTACCTCCCCATTCCTCAGAATCTCGATAGTTCCATTTTCTAGTTCATGGATTGTGAATGGCTCAGAGTACGCTGCTTTTATGACTGGAATATCAAATCGTTCTTTTGACACACTTAGAAGTTTTGACAAAGAAATTGACACTTTCCCATTTGAAGAAGGAATCCCCATTAGTTCTATCGCCTTTTCTTTTGGCTCATTTAGCAGGGTTTCGATTTGCATTTCTTCTGTATTGATTCGCAAAATCATTACACGGTCAACTTTGTCAAGGGTTTTAGGATTAAATGAAATATGTCCTGACAACCCCATTATAGCAGTTGTTTTTACAGAAACTCTCTCACCTAAAGCACTGACAACATCGTAGCCCTCTTGATTTATCTCAGTCGCCATTTGCCCATTGGTAATTAGAGCTGCGTAAAGCTCGCCAATTCGGCCACTAAGGTGACGTAGTTCTGTAGGTGGTACCCCCCATTGTAATTCTCTCTCAAACCAAGACATTGCCTCGCCAAGAGATTGGATAATTTGCATTTGAGTTATCGCCACTAGTACTCCTAAAGCATATTTTAAAAAAATGAGAGTCATTTCGCTCATCGTGCCCTACAAATATTGAGAAACACATTTTTAAATTGCCGTCACCAGCAGCAGCCAAAGCAAATCCTATGAGCGAGGTCAAACGATAGTGTCGAGCGACGGGGATTGCTTTGGCTGTTACGGATTAGAGCAACAGTGGCGTGACCACGGTGATAACCCTCTATCGTAGATTGACTTCTATCTATTATGTTAGATGCTGAACCAGTCTGAATCAGCACCTTTTTTCTTCTTCTTGGATTGCCTGCCGCCTATAACTGCAACAATAACAACACCGAAGCTTACACCTATCCCTATGGCTTTTTCTCTACCCAGAATTTGCTTAGATTGACGTCCTTCAGTCATATTTTAATCCTTTTTATCTCTGATGACCTCGAACCCGAAACACTTCAGAATAAAAGGATTTTGAAGTACTTTGATCTGAGGCTAAAACTTAGGTGATATCAATCCGACGAATATTCATATTCTTACACTTCCGATTGATGACGCCTAACAACTAAGCGGAGCGAGTGCCTTGATTGGTTTGTTATATGTCGTTGTTAAATTTGATATTGTTTGCTTTGCACCAATCTATTGTAGCTTGCTTTAACGCTAACTCTTCGTAGGCATACCAAGCATCTAGTAACTCTAATGATCCTAATAAATCTTTTAAGCGAGAGTATGCTCCTTGCTTACGAAACATGTCATAAACAGAGTCGAGATGCTCTGGAATCTTCTCTGATGTAAAACGAATTACCAGATGCTTGCCTAAATCTAATTCGCGTTTATCCGGTATTTGCAAATACTTATCACTGTCATACAAATCATCTGGTATTGGTTCTTCAACAGCATCACCGATGTAATATATAGCACCACTTGCAATATCAAGGTAAGCCTCACTGTCTCCGCAACCAGAGGAAGCAAACTCAATAGCCCATTCTATGTCATCTAGTTTTACTGTCATAACCCCCCTAGAAACATAACAACTACGTTTTCAACGGCATTCTTTAATAAATGAGAGTCACTTCGCTTATCGTGCCCTACAAATATTGAGAAACACGTTTTTAAATTGCCGTCACCAGCAACAGCCAAAGCAAATCCCATGAGCGAGGTCAAACGATAGTGTCGAGCGACGGGGATTGCTTTGGCATTCGAGATAAGCTGATCCCTTGAAGATACAAAAAACCCTTGTCGGCATAAATGCCGACCTACACTATAAGTTATAAAGCTTCTGCTAAATTGTTCGCTTTGATCTGACAAACTACTTCGCCACCTTCAAACACACATAGCTCACCTTCTTCCATTTGTTGCCACGTTTCGTCGTGGGTTAATGGTTGTGTGGCGATGACGGTGACGACGTCTTTGTCTGTGGTGACTTCTTTGAAATCAATAATGACATCTTCATCTGACAAGGTGGCTTTCTTAAATGGCGCTCGACGGGTAATCCAATGCAACTTGGTGGTACAAAAGCAATATAAGCGCACACCATCAGACAACATCATGTTGAACACACCACGTTTTTTTAGCTGCAAAGCTAATGCCGATAGCGCTTCAGACACTTCTGTTAAGCTTGGTTCCTTATCACCAAAGCGTGTTTGTAGTTGCTCAACGATCCAACAAAAAGCGCGCTCGGAGTCTGTGCTACCCAATGGGTGATGAAAAGTAATCGGTAAGGAATCCGCTGCTTCTAATTGCCCGTTATGAGCATAAGTCCAAGTTTTACCCCATAACAAACGACTAAACGGATGTGTATTTAATAAACACACCTCACCTACGTTGGCTTGGCGGATATGACTGATCACGATATCGCATTTTAATGATGTGTTGCTGATGACTTCCGCCATGTCCGAATCAGCACTCGGTCTTGGGTCGTGGATCGCCCAAACATAGCCATCACGATACATAGCCATTCCCCAGCCATCTTTATGAGGACCAGTACGCCCGCCACGAGCACGTAAACCAGAAAAACTAAAACATATATCGGTTGGCACATTGGCGCTCATGCCCAATAACTCACACATCGTCTAGATCATCTCTTCTAAGGGATTGATTTTTCTTTATACGACGATACAAAAATATACCGCCAGCTATCACCACAATGCCGCCTAGATTTAGTGCGGCATACAAAACCCATTCTGATGTTGATAGATTGTTCGCTTTATCTAAAACTTGATCAGCTACAGACTCTTCCGTTGCTGAATTCTCTTTTGGCAATGGATCAGAAGTTTCTGCAACATCATCGACAATAGACACAGATGGTGGAACGAACACAGGAGCCACATCATTGTTAGACGAAGGTTCTGACATATTGAGCGAACTATTCATATCGCCATTCACCAAAGTAACGATTGGCGCGCCATTTCCTTGTCGATCAAAGTGCCACATTGGCGTCCAATAATCAAAACGCTGTCCAGTTTGAGTCATGCCAATCAACTTAGCTCGGACATTAACATTATCGCCCGGAGAAACAGGAATGATTTTTTCCCAATAACCTTGCCCAACAAGGGGCATTTCTTCCGTCTCGGTGGTGCCATTATTGTAGGTAAACTCAAGCTTCACATTAGAACGCAGCATGTTCAGTTTTAAGTTCACAGGCTTCGCAGAAAACGCGACTAAATTACCGCCAGGACTCGTACCTTCGAATTCAATAGCAGGATGAACGGTAAAAAACTGGCTAAGCTGGCGAGAGAAGGTTTTGCCATCTAATAAGCTGACAAGCTCATAATTGCCCGGTTCGGTAATACCGTCTAAACGCTGCTTAAATTGCTCATTCGTTCTCACCGTATCCTGAGAGAAAATAGTCTCTTTTTGTTCGCCACTTAAACGTACTAACGTTTGTTTTACGTCCAGTAGATTCAGCACTTTGTCGTCTTTGATTAGCTCATTTTTTTGAAACAAGCCGACAGTTGAATAAATAGGTTCATTCTGAAATATCACGGGTGCGACAGGTGTTGCTTGCGCACTTAAATCTGTAATCACGCGAATGCTGCTTCGATCAAGATCAACATTATTGACTTGCCATGTACCAGACGCAGGACCGCGAACAGTTATTAGGGTGTAATGATCCGAACTAGAGACAGACACTTCTGCATTGCTAGCCAGTGACAATAACTTACCATCAGGTTTGACAATATGAGGCTGTATACCGTTTTCGTGGAAAACAACAAGTGTAAGCTCTTGGATCGCATCGTCCACTGTAAAACGATTACCATCGAATGGTAATTCATCCGAGGGTGAAGCTTGGGAGAAAATACGGTCAAATGTGTCTAATAAGTCTTCAGGAATAGCGACTTCAGTGTGTGTTGCATCAGTGCGCAATGACAAGGATTCAAGTAACGCTTTGTCGGTGTAACCCGTCATAGAAATAGTATGAAGATGAATACCACGCTCTTCTAACTTAGACGTTAATTGATTAAGAATACGATCACGAGAAGCTTTGTTCACCGCCTCGTCCAAACTGATGTCTACCATGCCATCAGTAACTAAAATCCAATGACGATTAAAGCCAGGCTTTAGGTTTCCCGAGTCGGGTGTTTCCAACAAAAGCTTGATAATGGCTTCTAAATCGGTTTTGACATCTTGCGTCACATAACTATCTACATAGCTCGCCAGTTTAGTCTTATTGGCTTTATTAACGATTGCTTCTGGTAAGAGCACTCTAGGCTCCTCGCCAAACAACCAAATCCCTAGTGTGGCTTTTTCTTCAGGCGCAAGATTAGAAATAAGACGCAACGCCTCAGATGTAAGCTTATCAGGATCACTGATCAACATACTGCCAGAGGCATCAACAATGACACGGAACTGAGTGTCCGCTTTACTCAACGGCATCCAAAAGGATAAAACAGCCACCAACAACACAGTATTTATTTTCAACCACTTCACGTTTGCGAACTCCTTGAACTACTTTACTTTGCTGAATTTAGCGACCATTTGCCGTAACTAAGCCGAGATCTCAAATTACATCATACGGTTCCGGCATACCATGTACCCATTTAATAACATGGGTTTCCCACTCTTCTTCATCAACGGTATTTTCATTCACCGCATAATGGCGAACGGTTAGCCCTTGGCGAAGCATTTCTTTATCACTACCAACCACCAAAGGGTGCCAATTCGGCAAGTCTTTGGTTTCGTACAATACACGATAACTACAGGTATCAGGTAACCAATGAAATTCGTCAACCTGATCAGGTGTTAGCGTAATACATGTCGATACTTTATCTTGTCGAGTTTCATAGACCTTACACTGGCAAGAACCAATATTCAGTTGATGACAAGATAAATTGGTATAAAACACCTCTTCGGTTTCATCGTCTTGTAATTTTTGCAGGCAACATTTACCGCATCCATCACAAATAGATTCCCATTCGACTGGAGACATTTTCTCCAGTGGAGTGGTTTTCCAAAAAGGCTCGTAACGCTTTGCAATCATTCTCTAAATCCAAGTAATTAATAAACCGCTTGCGTCGGTGTTTTATATAAATCCAACAAATACTCTTCCTTCACTGGCGGTAATTGCAAATAAAAACCTTTTTCACGAATGCCTTTAGTGACACTTTCTGGTGTCGCGCGAGCTAACTTACTTTCATTGGTCAACAACATGGTCATCGCACTGATGCCTTTGCCAAACCGAGTCATTAACTCTTCAGGGATTTCTTTCAATCCCTTGCTTTTTTCCACATACAAGTACATTCCATCATGTTTGCTGGAACGAAATACTTCTACGATTAAATGCTGTTTCATATTTTACCCTTGGCGCTATAAGGCCATTTTAGGACTTTTAAATCTTTCTATTTTTTAAACCTATTCAATATAGGATCAACAATCACATCACGACGCCAGCCAGTCATTGCAGGATTTTGCAAGTCAATCTCAGTACCTTCGTACAAATGACGCACTAATGGATCCAACAACTTACGCTTCATCATAGCTTCCGGCGCAATATTTAACATCTCAGCTTTATCACGAATAAACGCTTTAATTGCTTTCGTTAAATCACCGGCCTGAGATGGTAAAGGGATTTCCAACGGCAATTGATATTCATCAGGTGACAATTCATTCACCAAAGCGACATTTTGCAAAATAACCTCACCATACAAACGGTGCTGACGGCCAGTTAGCTCTTCCGCCTCAGAAACTGCTTTATGATGTGTCGGCAAGGTTTTCGCCAACGACCAAAGAGTACGATCTTTTAATATCTGCCCTTTAGGCACGTCTTCTTTACGAGCTTGCTCATCACGCCAAATAAACAGCAAACGCAATAAGGTTAAACCAGCTGGCGTCAAACGCCACGCGGTTTTAATGCCATCCCAGTTTTGCTCTGGATCAGAGTTCATCTGGTATTGCCATTTCAATGAATCGCAATCTTCCATTGCCCATTCGAGCATGTTTTTCGCTTCTAAACGGGCAATTTGCATTGGATAGACTTTTGCCAGATAAACCACATCAAGCGCTGCATAACGCTTTTGTGCATCCGTTAAAGGACGTTGAACCCAGTCCGAACGAGTTTCATCTTTCGCTACTTCAATTTGCAAATATTCATGAATCAGCTTCACATAGCTTAGCGACCATTGCGCGCTAGCATAGGCTTCACCAATTTGAGTATCGTAAAAAGGCGTAGGTAACACACCTAACAAACGATCAAAAACATCCAAATCTTCGGAACAAGCATGAAACACTTTCATCACCGAAGGGTCCACCATCAGGTTACGAAGAGGTTCCCATTCGTCGATGCTCAATGGATCAATCAGTACGGCTTTCTCGCCTTCACTAATTTGAATGAGCCCCGTAATTGGAAAATAGGTTGTGCGACGAATGAATTCTGTATCGACCGCAATTACAGGCAAATCTGCCCAATAATCACACCAGCTCGCCAGCGACTCATTATCCGCAACCCACACAATATTAAGAGCATCATCTTGATCATTCATACTAGAGTTTCTTCCGTCCCTCTAGCGCTAAAGCCAGAGTGTTTCCATCAACGTATTCCAGTTCGCCACCCATAGGAACACCATGGGCAATACGACTGACATTAATGTTCAATGTTTTTAATTTTTCAGCAATATAGTGACAAGTCGCCTCGCCTTCTACTGTTGAGTTAGTGGCAATAATCGCTTCTTCCACTTCATTATGCTGAACCAAAGCTTCTAAACGATCTAAGCCTAATTCTTCCGGACCAATGCCATCAATAGGTGACAAATGCCCTAGCAAAACAAAATAACGCCCAGAAAAGCTACCTGCAGATTCGATTGCAACGACGTCTGCTGGTGTTTCTACAATACATAAATGCTTTGCATCACGCTCGGGATCTGTGCAAATCCCGCACTCTGACTCTTCCGTCAAAGTACGGCAACTTGAACAACGCCCGACTTTGTCGAGCGCCTCGCGCAATGCATTTGCTAGTCTATCTGCCCCTTGATGATCACGTTCCAATAAATACAATGCCATCTTTTGCGCCGACCTTGGTCCAACGCCCGGTAAACAGCGTAATGATTCAATCAGTTCTTTAATTAAGGGACTAAACAAGGCTCGCTCCTAGAAAGGCATCTTGAAGCCAGGTGGCAAAGACATACCCGCTGTAGCAGCAGCCATTTTCTCTTTTTGAGTCACTTCGATATTACGAACAGCATCATTCACTGCTGCAGCGATCAAGTCTTCTAGCATTTCTTTGTCATCACCAAACAAAGAGTCATCAATAGAAACTCGTTTCACATCATGACGACCTGTCATCAGAATTTTTACAAGACCAGCACCCGCTTGACCTTCTACTTCCATATTGGCAATTTCTTCCTGCGCTTTCTGCATATTTTCTTGCATCTGCTGCGCCTGGCGCATCATGTTACCCATACCACCTTTAAACATAACTTTTGCTCTCCAATTTAAGCTTTAACTTTAACCGTATCGTAAACCAACTGCGCGCCCATCGTTGCCGACAAAGCCTGCACAACTGGATGTGAATTCAAATGTGTAATTGCCACTTGCAAGGCTTCTGCTCGCTTACTAGCGGCAAATTCTTCTGCGGTCACACCTGTGGTGTCTTCCACTGTATCTATAATCAAAGGCACCGTCATTGCGAAGAAATCGCTCAGTGCACTTTGTATTTGTTCGTAACGCACTTGGTTCAACATGTGCCCGTATTCTAAAGGCACTTCAAGTCGAATACCTTGATCACTTGCATCCACCAAGCTGGAATTCATTAAAATATTTTGCACCAAACCTGTCAAAGGCAAACGCGGTGCCACCAGCCACCAAAGCTTCATGGTTAGTTCATTATAATGGCTCATCTCTGGCAATGGCATACCTAATGCAGGTTGAGCAATGGTATTAGGCACTTTTGAAAGTCGCGTGTCAGGTTCTTTGCTTTCTTCGACGATTGGCGACTCTATAGGTTCCGCACCTAAGGCATCAACCAAGTCTGCCGCGGGATTAAATGGATCGACAATATCAGCAATGGCACGTTCTTCAGCTTCTTCTTCGTCCTCATCCTCATCACTTTCATCTAACAATTCTTCTGTGAATCTATCTTCAGCAATAACAAAAGATTTAGGCTCAAGTTCAGGCTTGCTAGCAGTCTCTACCTGTATGTCTGGCTCTTGCTGAGCAGTAGGCTCTAACGCAATGCTGACGGTCTGCAACTCTACATCAATAGACTTTTCTAGCTCACTGCTTTCTACTGCTGCGATTTCAACATCATCTAAAGTGATGGATTCAACATCTTCTTCAATATGGTCCTGAACAGCCTCACTCTGAGCGCTTTCGCTGTCAACAGAGACATGTTCAACAAAATATTCTTCAGCGACGACAGGTTCCGGTGCATCTTCCCAAGGCGGATGTTCAGCAGGTGCTGTAGACCGAACTGACTCTTGCATAGGTTCTGGCTCGATCATTTGCTCAGCAGGCTTAGTGACTAACGGCTCTTCTGATTCAGCTGCTAATGTTTTTTTTTCTGTAATCGGCGAAGACGGATAGTCAGGTTCTGCCGTTTGGTACATTGTTTCAGGCAATGTTTCAGATGATGCTACTGGCACAGTGTCTGTTTGAGCATTCATTACAGGCGGCGCATTATGACTAACCGCCATTGGCGGTACTGGACGGAAGGCTATCAGCCTTAGCATCAGCATTTCAAAACCCGCACGTGTAGAATGTGCTAAATGCAAATCACGACGGCCAATCAATAGGCTCTGATACATGATTTGTATTTCTTCAGAACTAACGCTAGCAGCAATAGCTTGAATACGCGCCAAGTCACCCAGCTGATCCATTAATGCGCCCGGAACTTGTTGCTCTATCGCCACACGATGCAACACATCTAATAAGCTGCCGCATATAGCCGTAAAATCTGGCTGATAGTCAGCAAGTTGCTCTATACGAGTTAAGACTTGCGCCGCGTTTTTAGACGCAACACTTTCTAATAAATCTAATACTTGCGCTTGATTCACCAAGCCCAACATTGCCGTCACGCCAGATTCCGAAATCGTGCCATTACCAAAGGCAATCGCTTGATCCGTCAAGCTCAACGCATCACGCATACTGCCATTTGCGGCTTGGCCAATTTGCCAAAGCGCAGGCTGATCAAAGTTAACTTCTTCGGTAGTAAGCACGGTTTGTAAATAATCCACCACGCGTTGCGGGGTCATATTTTTAAGGTTGAACTGCAAACAACGTGACAAAATCGTCACAGGAAGTTTCTGTGGATCGGTCGTTGCTAGTAAAAATTTGACGTGTGCTGGCGGCTCTTCAAGAGTTTTTAACAAGGCATTAAAGGAATGAGTCGACAACATGTGCACTTCGTCTATCAGGTAGACTTTAAAACGGCCACGAGTTGGCGCGTATTGCACGTTTTCTAATAATTCGCGGGTATCTTCTACTTTGGTACGAGATGCCGCATCCACTTCGATGAGGTCGACAAAACGACCTTCAGCGATTTCTCGGCAACTATCACAAGTTCCACAAGGCTCAGGCGAAATGCCATTGGTTTCACAGTTCAAGCATTTAGCGAAAATACGCGCGATAGTGGTTTTACCAACACCGCGTGTCCCGGTAAACAAATAGGCGTGATGCAAACGCTGTTGGCGTAAAGCATTCACCAACGCTTGAAGTACATGGTCTTGCCCAGCCATTTCAAGGAAAGTCTGTGGGCGCCATTTACGTGCTAAAACTTGATAACTCATGATGGATACTGGCTGATAAAAAGCGATTTTTTATTGTACGGCAGTACGAGCAATTTCGAAACCACTCTTAGTGCACAGGACAGCAGGTAATTAGGAGAAATAACAAAAAACTTCGCTATAAAGATCAATAGCTTAAATTTAGAACACATTTTCGCCCGATCTATCACCTAAAAATCTAAGTGATAGATCGAACAAAATCCTTCTGCTAGTTCGCTTTCGCTGCGCGGACCTTACGCTGGCGTTCTTTTTCTAGTGCTTTTTCAACACGATGTTTTTCAACCGCATCTAATACTTCTGCACCAATATGTTCTTCACCACGAGAACGGGCAAGCTGAACTTGGCGCTCACGTTCGATAAAACGCTGGCGCTGTTCATCAGTGTATTTATCTACACAATGCACACAACTCACGCCTTGAATATAATGCTCGCTTTGTTTCTCTTCTTCAGTAATAGGCATACGACAAGCATGACATTGGTCGTATTCACCTTTTTGTAGATCATGATTTACAGAAACACGATTATCAAAAACAAAACACTCACCTTCCCACAGGGTTTCTTCTTTTGGCACTTCTTCCAAGTACTTCAAGATCCCGCCTTCAAGGTGATAAACCTCTTCGAAACCTTGTTCTAGCATATAAGCTGTGGATTTTTCGCAACGAATACCGCCAGTACAGAACATGGCAACTTTTTTGTGTTTCGCTGGATCCATGTTTTCCTTTACGTACGCTGGAAATTCACGAAAGGTATCGGTTTTTGGGTTTACTGCGTTTTTGAACGTGCCAATTTGCACTTCGTAATCGTTACGCGTATCAACCAAAACCACATCAGGATCAGAGATCAACGCATTCCATTCGCTTGGTTTAACATAAGTACCCACCACGCGTTTAGGATCGATGCCTTCAACCCCCATGGTAACGATTTCTTTTTTAAGCTTCACTTTCGTGCGATAGAAAGGCATATCTTCGTCATAAGACTCTTTGGAGACAATCTTATCCAAACCTGGTTGCTGATCTAACCAAGCCAACATGGTATCAATACCTTCACGAGTACCGGCAACCGTACCGTTAATACCTTCGCTAGCCAGCAACAAGGTGCCGCGAATACCATTATCTTCTAATGTTTTTTGAAGTGGTTCACGAAGGGACTCAAAATGAGGTAAGGCAATAAATTTATAAAGGGCACACACAACGACTTTAGACATAACTCTCTCCTATGCGATCTGGAACGTAAAACCAGAGCAATTAAACAAGGCGCGCATTATAGAGAGTTATAAACCATTTTTCGAGGCTAAATCCAAAAAAACCACACAAACAAGAGGGAGTAAATTTATTGGTCTGGATCAAGTGTAGAGCCTGTGGTGTTATTAACACGGAACCAGCCAGCGATACTGTGCCGTGTTCGTTTAGCCACCATCACTTCATGATAAAAGCATTCACTCAGAAACACAGCCAAACGACCTTTTTTAGGGAAAAAACGCCCGACTTCGATAGAAGGATCATTTTCATCATAAATAACCAATTCGCCGCCATCGCCATCTTGCCAGCCTTCGTTTAAATACAAAACGGTAGACAAAATACGATTACTTTCACCTTTGAAAGCATCTATGTGTTTTTCATAAAATGCGCCTTCCTCGTAACGAGCAAAGTGTGCCTCGTAATCAAACAAACCAAGAAACAAACGACGGTTCAGCGCAACGCGTAAGTCAGCCATCATTTTTAAGAAATCTACACGAACGGGCTTATCCGGATCTATCCACTGAATATAATCACGACGAGAATCTAATACGATTTGATGATCCTGTTTTCGCCCAACGCCAGCCTGCAACATAAAGACGTTTTGAATACTTTCTGCTTCATCCATCAAGGCTTGAGTAAAATCTGTTGAAAAAAAGTCATCCTGAACGCTCCAACCTTTTGTCTGTAGGTCCATTAGCAAATTAGCAAATGGCTCTTCTCGACTAAAAGCTGGGATAGAGTTTTCAACATATAAACGCTTAGCAGGCAGGACTTCAGTAAACATAGATAGGTTCGTCACTTATAAAAAATCACTTGTAAAAAGGCAAATAACTACAGCAGCTATGATACTGTAGCCCAACAAACAAGACATCAAGATTTCGCCAGATAGATTTAAAAGACCATGACCCAAACCTTTCAATTACGAGACTATCAAATTCAAGCCGTTGAGGCCTCTTTGGTACACTTTCGTAATAGCGATGACCCAGCCGTTATTGTGCTTCCCACAGGCGCTGGCAAAAGCTTGGTAATTGCAGAACTTAGTCGACTCGCCAAAGGTCGAGTTATTTGTCTGGCGCATGTGAAAGAATTAGTTGAACAAAACCACGCTAAGTTTCTAGCAACAGGATCCTCAGCAGGGATTTTTTCTGCTGGCTTAAGCCAAAAAACCAGCACAGAGAAAACCACCTTTGCCAGCATTCAATCACTTTCCGCAAACCTTGCTGATTTCATCGAGCCAGTCAGTTTAATAATCATCGATGAATGCCATCGAGTTGGCATGGAAGAAAGCGGTCAGTACAACAAAACCATCGAGCATTTTCGAGCCCTAAACCCAAAAGTAAAAATTCTCGGCTTAACCGCCACGCCCTATCGTTTAGGCAGCGGCTGGATCTACCAAAATCATTACCATGGCTACACACGAACCTGCACAAACTCGCTCTTCAAGAAATGTATATTTGAACTACCGCTGCAACACATGGTTAAAAAAGGCTATTTAACCTCGCCAATCCATTACGATGCGGCCATTGCCCATTATGATTTCAGCCTACTGGCCGAAAGTTTAGATGGCGAGCAAAACACCGATGACATCGCGCTGAACGAGCTCATCCATAAACACCCTCGGGTTACTAAAGCCGTCACCGAACAAATATTGCAGCTTAGCCAAGATCGCCAAGGCGTAATGATTTTTGCAGCGACCATCGATCATGCAAAAGAAATCGCCAGTTACTTGCCCGCCGATAAAACCGCACTAATAACCGGCAAAACAAAACTCAAACAACGAGATTCATTGATCGCAGCGTTTAAAGCCAAAGAGATTAAATACCTCGTTAATGTTTCGGTACTAACCACAGGATTTGACGCACCGCATGTGGACGTAATTGCTATATTACGCCCAACCCAATCGATCAGTTTATTTCAACAAATCGTTGGTCGTGGTTTGCGCTTAAGTCCTGGCAAAAAAGACTGCTTAATCTTGGATTATACTAATAACGGCTACAATATCTTTCAGCCAGAAATTGGTGAGAAACGCCCCACCCAAGATTCTGTCGCCGTACAAGTTTATTGCCCAGTCTGTGACTTCGCCAATACTTTTTGGGGAAGAAAAGATGCCGAAGGTAACATTCTTGAGCATTTTGGGCGCCGTTGTCATGGCCTAGTGGAAAACGAACAAGGTGAAGAGCAACAATGCAGCTATCGATTTCGCTTTAAACGCTGCCCTTATTGTAATGAAGAAAATGATATCGCCGCACGACAATGCCAGCATTGCGCAGAAAAGCTTATCGATCCAGATGATTTACTAAGAAGTGCGCTCAACCTAAAAAACAACAAAGTGCTACGCTGTTCAGGCATTACGCCAGAATTAAATATGAAAGAGAAAAGTATCAAGATTATTTATCACGATGAGGACGGATTGACGCTATCAGAGACATTCCGCTTTAATTTCAAGAAATCACGACAAGCGTTTAATGATCTGTTTGCGCGCAGAATAGCCAACGCAAGCCAATCTATTCAATTTGATAAACTTGAAGAAGTAGAACGCTTTTTACCTTACCTTCCAACGCCCGATTTCGTCATCGCTAAGAAGCAAAAACAACACTGGCAAGTCACAGAGCGATTATTCGACTACCAAGGCCCCTATCGAAAAGCCAACGAACTTGGCTAAGCTTTATTTTTTAACGCATTACGATAAGACATCTCAAACGGTAGATTCATACGTTTTAAATGATCGATCGCAACTTGCCCAAGAACACCTTTTGGCACTCCCGTTAGCAAAACGAACCAATAGTTAGAAATCATATTTTCCGCAAAAATACTTGCTGTTTTATCGTCCACGCCCACTTGCTTAAAACGCTTGATAATGCCTTCTGAAATTACGGCCATTTGATTAGTGTGAAAGCCACCTTTTGCCAAGCTATCCAACAACACTTGGCGAGTAAATTCTGCGTACGCATCATAAAACTCAAACAGCACTTGTGCCATTTGCAAAAGGTAATCAATTGGAGACGAACTGGCTTTTTGAGAAGCGACGGCAGCACGAAGCGCCACATCCATCTCATCAAAAAAGATATCTTTTACTAGGGAGAGCTTATCAGGAAAGTGAACAAATAAGGTTCCGACAGCAATGCCAGCTTTATCACTTAAATAACGGGTACTGGTTGCTTCAATGCCTTGAGCCAGAAAAGCTTGCTTAGCAATGGTTTTGATTTTAGATCGCGTATTGGCTTTTTGTTGCTGACGAAGACTCACCTTAACATTCCCCTAAGTAAGATATTAAGAGAGTTTAGCGTGTCTAATTTTCAAAGACGAGTGTAATTTAATACATGAAACATTAACGCATAGAACTTAGATTAGGCATAGATGATCGACTTAGAGACTCAGAAAGATCTGTCATAAAGGACACGATTCGCTCTGCATTCACTCCAAAATCACCACTCCCTACCCTTGAACAGGAACGCATATCAATTCGAATTTTCTTAGGCTCTATCTGAGTAATACGAATCACCACATCATCTCGAAAGCCAAAAATAGGCGTACGAGCCGTTGCTTCGATAATACCGGCTCCGGAATACGTTGCCACCACATCCCAGCCACGTTCCTCAACCAACGCTGTTATAGCTGAATACACTGCTGTTTTGCTTTTTGTAGAAAATAAAGGCTGAACATCAGGATAATACTTATGCTGAATAGGTGCCCATTCACTGTTATAACGCAGATCATTTTCTTGAGATTTTCGAATGAAGTTAACATTTAGAAAAGCGGGAGGGACATCTGTATCAGTCGTAATATCATTTATGTCAGGTAAACCAGAGCGCTGCAGATAAAAACCAATCCACATAATGCTATACACCAACGATACGATCAGCACTAAAAAGAAAAATCTCTGACACGCTATATTTTTTTCTTTCCGACAAACACCTAGTGACACAGCTGCAAGCAAGGATAAAACTAAAGAGGCAAATACGCTTTTGCGAAGCATAGAAAAACCAGTTATTGGCTCAAAAATCCCAACTCGAACACCGGCAATAGATATAAACGCTATACACCCTACTAACATGAGAAGAACGTATAAAACCGGAGAGATATAACGACTCATAGACAACTCATAGCGAAAAAATAATATCTCACACCTTATCGCGACTTGAAGACAACGAACAGGAGCAACAAGCCTGTTTCAACGCATTCCTTTGTATTTGCATATTTTGTGTAAAGTTTTCCGCAAGACATCTAAAGAAGAGACGTTTTTGTTAACAATTTGAAACATTTAACTCATATTAGCTCTTACTTTAATCACGCCACTAAAATATGAAAAATCAACATGAGATCTGCCTCACTCTAGACATTTCAAACAAAAAGCTGATAATGGCGCCGTTAAAAACAGAGCATAAATCACATGAAGGTTACGCCAAACAAACACTGTGTCGACACATTGCGCGAGCAGTGTAAAACAGACGCGATGAGGCCCTTCATCGCGAGAGGTTCCAACGCCATTCGCTGCCCTCATTGTCTAATGGCGGAATTTGCCTGCTTTTGTCACTTAAGGGAAAACCAAACATCTCCTATAGAATTTATTCTGCTTTTCCATCGTGATGAAATCCACAAACCCACCAATAGTGGCAGACTTATCGCTGATTTATATCCAGATGACACTCAAGCCTATTTGTGGAGCAGAACCGAGCCACAACAAACGTTGCTAGATCACATAGAAAGCAAACAAGGGAATTGCACGATATTATTCCCAAACACAGAAACAGCTCAGGCACAGAAAAGACAAACAAGAAGTGCTGCCCCATCAAGAAATAAAGGCGATGAAAAACACACTTTTATTATCTTGGATGGGACATGGAAGCAGGCTAGTAAAATGTTTCATCAAAGCGAGTGGTTAAAAGACATTCCTCACTTTGAGATAAACAGCGAAGCGCAGCGCTCTTTTCTTGTTAGACACTCAAGCCATCAAATGCAATTTGCCACCGCTGAAGTTACCGCTATGTTGTTCGACGCACTAGGGCATAGCGAACACAGTCAACAGCTACTTAGCTACTACCAAGCGTTCAACGAGCATTGCATGATCAGTCGAAAACGTGGTAACAACGAGCGCTTGTGAAAGATAATTACAAAAAAAGAAAGCCTGCCAAAACAATGAAATACATGAATCTGCTAATTAAGATTCTCTAAACAGCAAATTTACCCAACCATTAGAATGAAACTGTACTGCTTGTTTTTTCTTTTTACCGACCAAAACAGGCCCATTATCGAGGAACAAAAATGCTTTCCATGTGCGTTTAAAAACGCCCCAAGGAAGTTCAAAAACTAACTCGTTATGGCAGCAAAAAAACACCGTAGTATCATCACCCCAAGCAGAAAAATGCGCCAAGATCCCCTCCGGCAATGATGCCTGTTCACTATCCCACGCTTTTTCCCACTGAAGCTTACCATCTGGAGCCTGTGTGCTGGCTTTCTTTAACCATTCTCGATCCGAAAAATGATCGGGATGTATTTGTTCATCACTAATGTAATCGCGCCAAATCTGGCCTGCACGCTGCTCACTTAACAAGCGAATTTCCTGCAAGTCTTCTGGCTCAACTTTTGGATCATTACGTTTAAAAATCCAACTCTTTGAAAACTGTTCTAACGATTGGTACAAGGAGGTTTCCTTAAATGTGTTCTTATCTAATAGATATAAAAAATGATGAAAAAAACTAACCTAACAAGTGAAAAAGGATCGTTTGTTCAATCGGTCAAGCTTAACTAATATTAGTATTGTTGTAATAAAACAACATTTCTTAATTAGCAAATCAGGAGAATACTATGGACTCTCAACAACAATACGAAGCACTTTTAGCAAAATGGGGCTACGCAGATACTACAGTTGAAGACCACGCTCGCCGTCAAAGACGTGCTCGCCGTGTTAAAGCTGTTGTTACTTTCTTTAAAACAACTGTAAAAGCAATCAAAAAAGTAAGCGCTCGTCCTCAGCAACTTGGTCAAACAAGTAACTAAGCTCCACAAGAATAAGCCCATAATAATTGGGTGTTAGTGTATCGTAAATAGATCTTTTTAAGGGGAGAAAAATAATAAAACCCCCTCCCTTCCTTAACCCCCCTCAAATTCGTTATCATCAATACTCATTCACAACAAAATATCTTCTTTATGACTTACTCATACAAAGCAATAATCTTTGATTGCGATGGTGTCATTGTCGACACAGAAAACATATCCAATACTATTTTAAAATCCATGCTTAGTGAATGCGGCCTTGAACTCGACGACGAGACTTTGCACGCAAAATTCACCGGATTCACCAACAAAGAAAACCTCATCAATGCCGAAAAATTACTTGGTAAGCCATTACCAGCGAACTTTGATGAAGATTATAGACAGCGTTTTCATGCCATCATCGAAGCTGATCTAGAACCTATTTCCGGTGTGCGAGATTTACTCAGTAAAATAACAGCCCCCATTGCCATGGCGACCAATGCACGACGCCAAGAAATGAACTTCAAATTAGACAAAATTCAATTGTCTGAGCGATTTTCTACTCGTTTCTGTGTCGAAGATGTGGCAAATGGCAAACCAGCGCCAGATCTTTACCTAAAAGCAGCTCAAGCATTAAATGTCGATCCGAAAGATTGCTTAGTAATTGAAGATTCTATTGCAGGAATTACGGCAGGACGAGCTGCTGGAATGAGAGTACTAGCTTTTAGCGAAACCCTTGATGAGAAAATGCAAGCTGCCGCAGGTGCGACAGAGTGCTTTAAAACCATGAAAGAACTAGAAGGCTTGTTAGGTCTTTAAACAAACCTTCTGACGTTCATTTATTTGAACTAAGTTTGTATAACAAAAAACTTAGTTCGACATAGCCTGCAATTGTTTCAGCAGACTCTTCGGCAAGTCTTTAATAGTAAGCGTGCCAGAGTCTGCATTAAATACAATTGACTCAGCCAGCAGCTCGCTATCAAAACTAATCGTCAAAGCACGAGAACTGCCGGACAAACGCGTCAATTTTTTCAGTGCGGCTTTTTCGACAAAAATTTCTTTTTCCATCTTAAAGCTATCTGAATCGGCAATTTCTAAAAACTTATTTGCCTGCTCAACAGAAAATCGAGATTCAACCTGAGAAGCAATATCTTTAATCGCCAGAGGTTCACGGTCTTGCGCTTTCGCCTGACAATGCTCAGAAACCACTTTCTTGAATTCATTCGCCTGCTTAGAGGGAAACCCTTCTGACTGACAAAACGCCGCCGTCAAATCTACTAGCTTACGCGTTTCTTTTGCCGCGACTTTAGGTTCATCACAACCAATAAACTGAGTAAAATACTCACTCTCGAATTTTGGCGCACGACCAAAACGAAACGAAATATAACGACCTTCATCGCCAGCTTGCCACGCTGTCAAATTGATACGCAACGACATGTGAAGCTTTTCCATCTCAATCTGCTCAATTTGAGACAAACTAAGATCCGCACCAAGGCCTATGCCTTTTTTGCGTTTCAGCATCACTATGTACAAGAAATGCGTATCGTGAAGCTCGTAATGGTTAAACCACAACAAACCACCTTCGGCTTCTTCAACAGGCTCTAAATATTTTAGGAACTCCGCCGCGCAATCTTTGGTAAATCCCGCAAAATCCACAAAGGTATCGTTTTTAAAATTCTTAAAAAGTAGAGCGGGTAATTGCGCGCCCTCCTCACTTCCCTGAGGGTTAACAAAACGCCCTGTATTCATACCAGAACGATTAAATAGATTCGTCACCTGAGCAGACAGGGCTTCGGCTTGCCCATCAACTGGGTTCTCATTTGGACGCGCAATAAGTATCGCTTTACGCTCGCCTTCATGCTTTTGAATCTCGTGCACAATTAAGTTGCTAATAGACACCAGCTACCTCTTACGTTTAATATGGATGATTACGATCAATTTTTAACCCATCGACTTACTAAAGGATCTTCCCAAACCAAAACACTATGATAAAACCAAAAACCACAAAAAGAGACACACGAAAAGAACTTGAGTCTCTGGTAGATCAATTTATCAAGAAAAACGGAACGATCCAGCAAGTCAACATGGGGGAATCCGGTTTAGTTGATGGCAAGTATAACACGAGCCATATGGGCTTTAACGAGCCAAAACAAGATCGCACACCATTAAATCACGTTGTTGCCGCTATTCAACAACGAAAACACAGCAAATCCCCTCCACCAGCACCAACCAAAAAGCGCCCTAAGAAAAAAATCATCTATGATGACTTCGGCGACCCTCTTCGTTGGGTCTGGGAAGAATAACAAGACTTACCACTCCAATTAAAAAGGAGTCTTCTGTCTATTGTTTTGAAATGCCAAGCTGATACTGCAATAATACTCCCGAATATTTTCACCAAAATAGGGACTGATCATGTCTATTCGATACCTACATGCCATGATAAGAACAGATAAACCAGAAGAAAGTCATACCTTCTATACTGAAGGCCTAGGCCTCATTCAAACAAGACGTATGGAAAGTGAGAAAGGTCAATTTTCGCTTATCTACTACGCTACTGAGCAAGGTGCGCCAGAAGTAGAACTAACTCATAACTGGAGTGATCGCACTTACACTGGCGGCGACCAATTCGGCCATCTAGCCTTTGAAGTAGACAACATTTACCAAGTATGTGAAAAGCTACAATCTATGGGAGTAACCATTTTACGACCACCTCGCGATGGGCATATGGCTTTTGTTAAAGACCCAAATGGCATTTCGATCGAATTGTTGCAAAAAGATGGCTCCCTTGAAAGCGCTGAACCATGGGCATCCATGGAAAATACCGGTAGCTGGTAATTACATAAGTTTACAAAAAAAGCGATTTATTAAACAACGCTACAAAAATACGATAGTCTTATTGCCTTGTATTTCTTAAGCTAACAGAATCGTAGAACTTAAAGGGTAGCAATAGCGCCATGAAGACTCTCATTAAAACCATCGCACTAACAGGAACATTACTGGTTTACGGGCATCTATCTGCTGCCGAAAGCCTATATGCTTCCAATGTACAGTCTCGATTGGCTGATGCAGATCGAGATGGCGTTATTGATGCTCGAGACCTTTGCCCAGGCACCACTGAAGGCGCAGCTGTAGACAACTATGGCTGCCCTAACCAAACTACCAAACTACTCTCAGTAGAACTAAACATTCTATTTGATACGGGTAAAGCTGATATTAAACAGCGCTTTTATTCTGAGCTGAAAGATCTTGCTAAGTTTTTAAAAGAACACCCAGCAAGCACAGTGGTCATTGAAGGACACACAGACAGCCAAGGTTCAGCAGAGCTAAACCAAGAGTTATCTCAACAACGCGCCTCAGCGATTGCTGATGTGCTAGTAGACAGCTTTAGAATCCAAGCAGACCGTGTAAAAGGTATTGGTTATGGCGCAACCCGCCCTATCGCAGATAACGACACAGAAGACGGTAGAAAACTAAACCGTCGAGTTGTGGCTGAAGTCTTCGCCAAACAACAGTTTGCCAACGAACGTTGGACAATCTATAGCGTAGACAAAAACGGCAGCACCGCGCTAAACAACAGAAACTAAGCGCTTAGCAAATAGAACCCCCAGAAAACCAGTCATGATAAATGACTGGTTTTTTTTGGTTTGGAGATAGGAGCCATCTAAAAGCTAAGCCATTTTTCATTTCCTATCCCATTTTTGAGCAACGCCACCTTTTCTATTTGTTACACTGTCAGAAATAACACCAAATAAGAGAGAGTTTTATGGCTAGTGTTGGGTTTTTAGGTTTAGGCATCATGGGTAAGGCGATGGCAGCGAATTTGGTTAAGGCTGGATTCGATGTGACGGTATGGAATCGCAATTCAGAAAAATGTGCTGAGTTAGTCGCATTGGGAGCTCGCCAAGGTTCAACACCAAAAGACGTTGCTGCTAATTGCGATGTTACCTTTGCGATGGTGTCTGATCCTGAAGCTGCGTTAGCGCTTTGCCAAGGCTCTGACGGCGTTGCTGCAGGAATTGGCGCTGGTCGAGGTTATGTTGATATGTCGACGGTTGACGACGGCACATCAAAAACAATCGCTGCTTTGATAAGCCAAGCTGGTGGACGCTTTTTGGAAGCGCCCGTTTCTGGTACTAAGAAGCCCGCTGAAGACGGCACTTTAATCATTCTCGCCGCTGGCGATCAATCCCTTTATGACGATGTTAAACCTGCGTTTGAGGTGATGGGTAAAATGTCACCGTATCTTGGCGATGTCGGTCAAGGCGCTAACATGAAGCTAGTCGTTAATATGATGATGGGCGGCATGTTAAGCATTTTCAGCGAAGGCATGTCTTTGGGACAAAAAGCTGGTTTAGACGGTCAGCAGATTTTAGACATCGTCGATGCTGGCGCCATGTCGAATCCGATGTTTAAAGGCAAAGGCGCCATGCTGCTGAATGAGAACTACACCACCAGCTTTCCGCTTAAACACATGCAAAAAGATATGCGCCTTGCGGTTGCCCTAGGCGATCAACTTGAGCAACCTTTGCCAACTGCAGCAATTGCCAACGAAGCCTTTAAACAAGCAATAAAAGCAGGCTTTGCGGATGAAGACATTGCCGCGGTTTATAAAGTGATAAAGTAGTCATTGCAGTAACATTTAAGAAGTTAGTTGAGTACTCCACTAACTTCTTTTCTCTTATCTCTTCTCAGTGTGTTATCTAAATTCATGGATCTACAGTCCACAGAATTGTAGTATGAGCTCTTTTATCCTGAAGGCAGCGTCCTTACATGAGCATTTTTTGAGAAAAATGGAATCTTAAAATTCAGCTGCGATGAATCTCAGTGAGACTAACTAAAAGAATAAGCCTCTGAATATCTAACACATAAGTGCAATCAGCAACACCATACAAAACAACATCCCATTAAGAGAGTTATTAAATTAAGCAGCTCAGCACTTACCTTCGTTTCATGTCATATTTAAAAAGCAGGTTCGACAGTTTTAATTATAATGTCAATTAATAGGTCAATTTGATTTGTTAATGTCTCTAAAGTCTGAGCATTAGCCTTAAGTCCGCGAGAAGTAACTGAAAAAATGTAAGCTAAATCTTGAGCATCCAAACTAGAATCCGTTGGCAAAACACCTCTAATTAACTCAGCAAGCATAGCCTGAAAAATTTCATAGTGATTATTAACTGCATCAGGTGCATAAGAAGATACATTTTGTAAAATATCTCGCCCTGTATCCAACACTATCACTGAAGCTGCTGGTTGAAGCGTCCAAACATCAAAAAAACGCTCAAGCTTTCTGCGAAACGATAGATCAGACAAAGCTAATCCTTCTGTCTCGCAAATATTATGCTCTAGTGATTCATTGATTAGACCAACGACAATCGACTCTTTATTTGGATATGACTTATAAAGAGTAGTTCGAGAAATCTGACAGGCATTGGCAATGTCTGTCATGGTCACTTTAGGGTACCCATACTTCAAAATAAGTTTCTGCGCTTCTCTGAGAATAATCACGTTAAATTCTATCCATCTTCTGTAGATACGAAAGCATGCCTAAAAAACATATTGACATCAAGTGTTAACCTGTTAAGTTACCCAAAAGTGGACAAAATTACATAATGTGTTCACATGTAAAATCACGAGTTTATATAGGTGCACTATGAAAATTTTTATATCTGGCGTTACAGGTTATGTTGGACGGAATGTCGCTAGACACTTAGCTCAGTCTCATGAGATCGTTGGTCTTTCACGAGACACAGAAAAAGCCAAAATCCTTAAAGACACCTCGTTAACATTCGTATATGGAGATCTACATCGCCATGCACTAAGAAATGAGCTAAAAGACTGTGATATCGTAATTCATACAGCAGCGGATACAGACCACAAGAACCTTTCCAAAAACCAATATAAAACGAATGTCGATGGTACAGCCCAACTGCTCACAGCCGCTAAGGTAGCTGGAGTGAAACGGTTCATTCATATCAGCACTGATTCAGTAGTACTGACAGGCAAGCCTATGAAAAATGTGTCGGAAGACGCCTCATATCCAAAAAAGAGTGTAGGAGACTACTCACACACCAAGCAACTAGCGGAAAGGATAGCGTTAAATGCGAATTGTGACGCTTTCACTGTTATTGTACTGCGACCTCGCTTTGTCTGGGGGCGCGACGATACAACAGCCATGCCACAAATACTAAAGGCTATTGAAAATCAAACATTTTCCTGGATCGGCGGCGGACACTATCTCTCGTCAACGACGCACATTGCCAACTTATGCCATGCCGTTGAAGCCTCTCTCTATCGCGGCACCCCTAAGGAAATCTATTTCATTAGCGATGGCGATGATAGACCCTTCCGAGAGACCATTTCTGGCCTAATCGAAGCCCACGGACTAACTGTTCCAGATAAAAACATCCTTGGTTTCATTCCTCTAGTAATTGCAAAGTTAGACAGCTTACGCCGTCGTCTAGTCCCCAAAAGCAGCCCACTTCCAGTTACTTTTCAAGAATACGCCACAAGCGCTGTAGAAGTTACCCTAGACATTACCAAAGCCAAACAAGATTTAAGCTATCGTCCAATTATGACATTTCAAGCAGGACTAGATGAATTAAAGACAACGAAGTCTACCAAGCAGCTATCGTAATGTAATGAGCCGAGTTGGTTTCTTGCGGTGGGCGGCAGCTTTCACTCGGCTTCCGCTCAAATACATGCAAAAAGATATGCGCCTTGCAATTGCCCTAGGCGATCAACTTGAGCAGCCTTTGCCAACCGCCGGGATTACCAATGGAGCGTTCAAACAAGCGATAGAAGCAGGCTTTGCGGATGAAGACATTACGGATGAAGACATTACGGATGAAGACATTGCCGCGGTTTATAAAGTGATAAAGTAATGAGCGTTCAAGGATAAGAGGTAAGTAATACTGACATTCGAATGTAAGTATTTCTTTCCTCTCCTATTTTTCTTTTCCTGATTAGAGAACGGCAACCAAAAAATTAAGCAGTTAAAATATCAATGCCTTTATCTCTCAATTCATTAAACGCGCTTTCTGGCAATCCTGAGTCGGTAATAATGGTATCAATTCGCTCCATATCCAATGCATGAAAGGCGGCAATTTTCCCATATTTAGAGGTGTCGGAAACCAGACAGACAGCTTTCGATGATTTGGCAATAGCATGCTTAACAATGACTTTATCTTCATTTGGTGTAGATAGCCCTTTCAAATTCCAAGACGAAGTCGAGATAAAGGCGATATCGATGTTCATGCTTAATAAAAAATCGGCCACTTTTGATCCAACGGTAGACTGGTTCTGTCGGTCGATTTTTCCGCCTGTATGGTAAATATCGTTAGCAGAATTCGCCATTAGGAAAGCCGATATAGCAAAGTCGTTAGTGATAATGAGCAGGTCATTTCTTTGGGTTATTTGGTGAGCAATTTCTAACGTTGTGGTGCCTGCATCAAGGTATATCGTCATATTTGGAGCAATGATACTCGATGCCAACTTGCCAATTTGCTCTTTCTCAGTGGCAAACTGAGTAATTTTAATATCATGCGAGAGCTCAATATGAATGTTTCTTGCTAGCTGCACGCCTCCAGAAACTGAACTAACTTTGCCAATAGCCTCAAGTTTTTCAATGTCTCGGCGAATAGTCATATGAGACACATTAAATAAATCAACCAGCTCTGAAATACTCACTACTTCTTGATTCTTTAATAATGTCAGGATCTTTCTTTGCCGCTCTACTGGAATCATCTTTCCGCCGTTCAATTCGCAAAATTACTTCCACTGCAGCTTAACAAAAAAAAACCGCCATGTGAATTTATGTGAAAAAGTATCTATACATTGCATGAAAGCACTATTTTTAACGCCCTCAATCACACTAGCAACACAGCACATAGGCAAAAAACACAAAAACCTTTCAGACTGAGTGTTAAATATTGTTGAAATATGTGAAATAAAGCGTTTTAATCATTCCCATCAATTATAAAATCACAAATCTGAACATAAACTAACAATAATTCAGTAGGTATTGTATGACAAATAAAGCGAAATCCGTCGGTGTGATCGGACTAGGCTCAATGGGCATGGGCGCGGCCAAGTCTTGTATTAACGCAGGATTGGACGTCTATGGTTTTGACTTAAACCCTAAAGCCTTGGAAGAACTAAGCCTAGCAGGAGCTAAAGCAGTTTCTAGCAGCGCTTTAGATTTTGCCGAGCAATTAGACGCTGTCTTAGTGCTTGTTGTAAACGCAAAACAAGTAAACGCTGTACTTTTTGACAGCGGCTTAGCCGCCGCACTAAAACCACAAACTGCCGTCATGGTGTCTGCGACTATTTCTGCTGAAGATGCTAAAGCCATTCACCAAAAACTCTCTCAATACCAATTATTGATGCTCGATGCGCCCGTGTCTGGCGGTGCAGCGAAAGCGGCAACAGGTGACATGACTGTCATGGCATCTGGATCGCTAGAAGCCTTCGAGAAACTACAGCCTGTCCTAGATGCGACAGCGGCTAAAGTCTACAACATTGGCGAAGAGATTGGCCTTGGTGCGACGGTTAAAATAATTCATCAACTGCTCGCTGGTGTACATATTGCTGCTGGTGCAGAAGCGATGGCGCTTGCTGCTCGTGCAAACATCCCGCTTGATCTTATGTATGACGTTGTCACAAATGCTGCTGGTAACTCTTGGATGTTTGAAAACCGCATGAAACATGTTGTCGATGGCGACTATTCACCTAAATCTATGGTGGATATTTTTGTTAAAGACTTAAACCTTGTTGCAGATACCGCCAAAGAACTTAAGTTCCCTCTTCCTTTATCTAGCACTGCTTTAAATATGTTCCTTTCTGCTAGTAACGCAGGTTTCGGCCAAGAAGATGACAGCGCGGTTATCAAGATCTTTGATGGCATCAATTTACCAGGCGTGGAGAAGTAATATGTTATTAGGTGTTATTGCCGACGACTTTACTGGTGCTACCGATATTGCAGGTTTTCTTGTTGAAAATGGCATGCGTACTATTCAAGTGAACGGCATCCCTTCGGCAAATACGGAGATAAATGCAGACGCTGTCGTCGTCAGTTTAAAGTCGCGCTCATGCCCGACCGAACAAGCGATTGAACAATCTGTTGCGGCTCTGAAATGGCTTCAAGCACAGGGCTGCAAACAATTTTATTTTAAGTACTGTTCAACCTTTGATAGCACGGCTAAAGGCAACATCGGTCCAGTAACGGATGCGCTTCTGGATGTCTTAGGCGAAAATTTTACTATTGTCTGCCCTGCCCTTCCAGTTAACGGACGCACTGTTTTTAACGGCCATCTTTTTGTGCTTGGTCAGTTGCTCAGTGAATCAGGTATGCGTAACCACCCAGTCACTCCAATGACTAATTCTAATCTTATGGATTTGATGGACGCGCAATCTAAAGGCAAAACGGGACTGATTAATTATCAAAGTATTGAGCAAGGCGCAGACGCCATTATTGGTGAATTTTCTGAGCTAAAAGCACAAGGAAAACGTTACGCCGTTGTCGATGCTTTTACAGCGGAACACCTTAATGAGATTGGCAAAGCAGTTAGCTCATTGAAATTAGTAACTGGCGGTTCAGGGTTAGCAGCAGGTATTGCAAAAAACTGGGGGGAACATTTACAAGACCAAACCCAAGCAAAACAAGCAGGTCACCCAGCCAAAGCACCAACCGTCATATTTTCAGGCTCATGCTCTGTCATGACCAACAAGCAAGTTGAGCTTTATAAAGCCAAAGCACCTTTCTTTGCCCTTGATATTGAGCAGTGCATGAGCAATGAAAACTACGTCAACGTGTTATTTGACTGGGTTGTCAGCCACGCTAACGAGTCATTGGCTCCTATCGTTTATGCCACGGCGGATGCTGAAAAACTCAAAACAATTCAGCAGCAATACGGTGCAGAGGCGTCCAGTCAAGCAGTTGAGACTCTCTTTAGTTTGTTGGCTATCAAGCTGCAAGATTTCGGCATACGTAATTTTATCGTTGCAGGTGGCGAGACGTCAGGCGTTGTAACTCAAAGCCTAAAAGTCGATAGCTTTCACATCGGTCCTCAAATTGCCCCTGGCGTGCCTTGGGTAAAAGCCATCAATCAAGATTTATCGCTGGCGCTTAAATCTGGCAATTTTGGCGACGAGAACTTTTTCACCACGGCTCAGGGGTACTTTTAATGAATGAAGCTGAATTGAGACAACAGATGGTCGACTTAGCTCGCTCTATGTTCGATCGTGGCTACGCAACAGGTGGTGCTGGTAATTTATCGTTGAAATTACCTAATGGTCATTTCTTAGCGACACCGACGGGGTCGTCTTTTGGTCGCTTAGTTGCAGAAGACCTGTCTGTCATTGATAAAGACGGTAACCATCTATCTGGTAAACGACCTTCTAAAGAAGTGGCTTTTCATTTAGCCATTTATGAGAAAGATCCAAACTGCAACGCTATTGTGCATTTGCACTCTACTTATTTAACGGCACTTTCTTGTCTAGAAAATCTGGATCCTAGTAACGCCATCAAAGCATTTACGCCTTATTACGTGATGCGAGTCGGTGAGCTTCCGGTCGTCCCTTACTATCGCCCAGGCTCCCCACATATTGCTGAAGACCTTGCAAAACTGGCGGGCAAATATCGAGCATTTTTGCTAGCTAATCATGGGCCAATCATCACTGGCAGCGATTTTTTAGACGCTGTTGATAATGCAGAAGAGCTAGAAGAAACCGCTAAATTGTTCTTTTTATTAGCAAACAAACCTACTCGTTATTTAACCGATGACGAAGTAACTGATCTAAAAGGGAGAGGCAAATAATGGCTAAGTTTGCAGCAAATCTAACCATGTTATTTACCGATGTGCCGTTCTTAGAACGCTTTGAACGAGCACATAATGCGGGTTTTAAAGCCGTTGAATATCTATTTCCTTATGCTTTTGACGTCGATGCTTTAGCGTCTAAATTAGAGCAATATGGATTTGAACAGGCTTTGTTTAACATGCCTCCTGGCAACTGGGATGCAGGTGAACGAGGCTTTGCAGCTATTCCAGGCCGTGAAAAAGAATTCCAACAAAGTGTAGAAACCGCTTTAACCTACGCAAAAGCGCTTAACTGCAAAAAAGTACATGCTATGTCTGGCATTGTTGATCAAAACTTCACCCGTGAAGAACATATCAACACATTCATAAATAACATTCGCTTTGCCGCAGACGAATTTGCTAAGCACGGTATAGAGCTCATGATTGAGCCACTGAATAACCGTGATGTTCCTAACTATTTTATTGCTCATCAAAGAGAAGCTGCCGAGCTAATAAGACAAGTAGATAGACCAAACGTCAAACTACAGCTCGACATCTATCACGCTCAAATTATGGATGGTGATCTAACCCACCTAATTCAAGATCTTGCCGATTTCACCGGTCATATTCAAATTGCTTCTGTCCCTAAAAGACATGAACCATCTGAAGGTGAAATCAACTATCCGCATTTATTCAACATATTGGACGAGTCTGGATATAAGGGCTGGATTGGCTGTGAATACAATCCAAAAAACACCACAGAAAGTGGCTTAGCTTGGGTCAAACCTTATTTATAAAAAATCAAAATAAAAAGTATAAGGATAAAAATATGAATATTGTCATTACTGGCGGAGCTGGTTTTTTAGGCACTGAACTATTAAAAAATTTAATGGAAAACTTCCCTACGATAAACAGTATTAAGATTGTTGATAGAGTTTCATTAAATCCAGATTTGATAACAAGTAACAAAATCCAATCTATTATTGCTGATATTACCGTTGCAGAAGAAGTTAAAAAGATCATTGATAAAGAAACAACTCATGTTTTTCATCTTGCGGCAATCGTATCAAGCCATGCAGAAGAAGATTTTGAACTTGGTATGTTGGTTAATTTAAAAGCGACTCAACTTTTATTGGATCGTTGCCGCGAAGCCAACACAAATATTCGCTTTGTTTTTTCAAGTTCTCTTGCTGTATTCGGCGGAAAACTACCAGAAAAAATCGATTACATGACAGCGATGCAACCTAGTTCATCTTATGGCACTCAAAAAGCCATCTGTGAATTATTAGTGAATGACTATGCTCGAAAAGGCTTTGCTGATGCTGTATCTGTGCGCTTACCTACCATTTGCATACGCCCAGGAGCACCAAATAAAGCAGCGTCTTCTTTTGTTAGTGGCATCATTCGAGAGCCACTAAAGCATGAGAAAACCAACTGTCCAGTCGATCTAAATCTACCGCTGTGGGTATCCAGCCCAAACACTGTCATTAAAAATATTGTTCATGCCAGCCAGATCAATACAGATCGTTTAGATGGATTTAGAACCATTAATCTACCGGGCTTACAAACATCCCCAAAAGAAATGATTGAGTGCCTTTCCAGCGAACATGGCGAATCTTATCTTGATTTTATTTCTTATGAAAAAGACTCAAAGATCGAAAAAATCGTTTCAAGCTGGCCAAAATCCATTAATAACGAAAAAGAGTTATCTCTAGGTTTTATAAAAGATAACAACTTCAATTCGATATTCAGTGAATATGTAGAATCAGTAAAATAAAAAACAATCTCTAATAAAAATAAAGGAAATAAAACCATGCTACCTATATCTGTAATCGGCTTAATAATAGCTGTATTCGTTTTAATATTTTTAGTATTAAGAACGAGAGTTCATGTGTTAATTGCCATGCTAATTGCAGCATGCATTGCCGGTTTAATCGGTGGGTTGAGTGTTGATGAAACCATGTCAGCCATCAGTAAAGGATTTGGTGGAACATTAGGCGGTATCGGTATTGTTATCGGTTTGGGCGTCATGATGGGAGCAATTTTGGAAACCTCTGGTGCCGGTGAATCGATTGCCTATCACTTCATCAAATGGCTAGGGAAGAAAAAAGAGGAAATGGCTTTAGCCATTACAGGCTACATCGTCAGTATTCCTGTTTTTGTGGACAGCGCACTGATAATTTTGTATCCGATTGCTAAGTCTTTAGCAAAAAAATCCGATCGCTCTATCTTAACCTTAACAGTAGCGCTTGCTGGTGGTTTGGTTGTTGCCCATCACTGTATTCCACCAACACCTGGCCCATTGGGCGTTGCAAGTATCTTTAATGTCGACTTAGCTTCTATGCTTGGTTTTGGTCTATTAATCGCCATTCCTTGTGTATACGGTATTGTTTTGTATGCTCGCTGGTTGGAAAAGCACTTCCCTGAATTTTCAGTTTCACCAACTTTAGCCGCTGATGACGATCTTAAGAAAATCCATGATGATTACATGGCTTCTAAAGAGTCTAAAGAACTTCCTTCGCTTATTAAATCAATCATGCCGATTGTGGTTCCAATCGTCTTAATTTTAATTAAGTCGCTTATGAGTCTTGCCGAGAAACAATTCGGTATGGAAGGCTTATCTACTAGCATCGTCGGTGTTGCTTTTAACTTCCTTGGTAATCCTATTATTGCGCTTTCAATCAGTACATTACTTGCTATGTATACGCTAACGCCTTATTTGGATAAAGAGACAACAACCCGAAAACTAGAAGAAGGCATATCTACTTGTGGCATCATTCTTTTGGTAACAGGCGCAGGTGGAGCATTAGGCAGCGTATTACGTGAATCTGGCGCAGGTGCAGAAATTGCTAACCAAATTGTTGCTCTTTCTATATCGCCAATCATGATCCCGTTCATTATTGCGACCTTAGTTAGAATCATCCAAGGAAGTGGCACGGTGTCGATGATTACTGCAGCCTCTATCTCAGCGCCAGTACTAGCAGAAATGCAAGGCGTTAACATGCTGTTTGCTGCGTCTGCCGCAACTATGGGTAGTTTGTTCGCTGGTTACTTTAATGACAGCCTATTCCACATTGTTAACCGTTTAATGGGCGTTACTGAAGTGAAAAAACAGTTGGTGATCTGGACTGTTCCAACAACAATTGCTTGGGCTATTGGTGGATCACTTATCATGATCCTGAACCTAATATTCGGCAGCCTAGGCAGCATCTACGATCCTGTACTACCGTTACTCGTATTAGCTGGCTGTATCTTGTTTGTGAAAAGCCAAAGCAAGCCACAAATCAAGACAGCTTAATAGATATAATTAAATAAGCATCAAAGGGCCGACAGTGAAATGTCGGCTTTTTTTTTATTAAGTTTCCAATCAAAAATTCATATAAAAATGCTGACTACACATTACTTTTTATAACAACGAACGCCATCCTCAGTTTACCTTAAAGCCTCCTACATATCTCTACACATAAGAAATAGATTAAAAACAATACGCACCAAAAAAAGGCGAAATGACGACGCAAGCACAAATTAGATGCATCTATTCATTTCAAAAACCTTATCTTATATATTTTTTATCATTTAAAAACAGCAACTTAAAAAAATTATTTTTTTAAGTTGCATTTAATACTTAAATTGATCTACATTAAAAATGTACTTTTTATTAAATATACATTTATAGATTATGAAATCATCCAAAATAAAAATGAACATTGACGATTTGCAAGCAGGATTCCGTAAAAGGCAATTTACGCCTTTGGACATTGCTAAATTTGCCTTGGAAAAAGCCAAACAGCATCCAGAAGTGTTTATACAGATATGCGAAGCAGAAGCATTGCTACAAGCTCAGCAATCAACTCAACGCTGGCTAGATAACGCTCCCATCAGTGAGCTAGATGGCATTCCATTTGGCGTAAAAGACTTATTTGACATTGAGGGATATATCACTACTAGAGGTTCAAAACTTTATACAGATCCAGCCAATTCAACGGCTCCTCAGGTTTCAGATTTGATTAAGTTTGGTGCTGTATTAATTGGCAAAACAAATTTGAGTGAGTTTGCTTATTCTGGATTAGGCCTAAACCCACACTTTGGAACTCCTACACAAAAAGTAGAAAGCAGAAACTATATTACTGGTGGGTCATCTTGTGGATCTGCCGCTGCCGTTATGGAAGGGATTGTATCTTTTGCATTGGGCACTGATACGGCCGGTTCTATTCGTATTCCATCATCTTACTGTGGGCTGGTGGGGTTTCGAGCATCAAGTTCACGTTACGACAATTCTGACATTGCCCCCTTATCTCCATCTTTAGACACAACCGGGCCTATTTGCGCTTCACTCAAAGACGTTTGTTACATCGATAATCTGCTAAACCAAAACACGACATCGATACCACAAAATACGCAATTCAAGCTGATATTTGACGAGCAGTTCTGTAATCAACTCGCAATGGATGAAGCAACAAAAAACGCTTTCTTTGCTTCCATTGATGCACTAAATAAACATGGCATCAAGATAGAAAATCATAAGATAACCACACTTAACCAAACGCTTGAATTGGTGAATCGTATAGGCTGGCTAGGAAGCATCGAAGCCTATGTCACTTACGAACACATCATTAAACAGCAGCCGTTATCATCCATCGATCCCTTGGTTGCCCAGCGCTTAAAAAATTCTAACCGTATTGAAGCCGCAGATGTATCTCGCCTGTATCAGCAAAGGGAAACCTTAAAAAGACAACTTACTAAAGAGTTAAAAGGCTGCACGCTACTCATGCCAACAACACTGACAACAGCTCCGCTGCTATCCGATATTACTCAGTCAGTAGAGTCATTCAATGAATACAACCTTAAAGCACTTCGCTTAACCATGATTGGAAGCTACTTAGATTGCCCAGGCATTGCACTACCTAATGGCTTAAGTCCCAACGGTTTACCAACAAGTTTACTGCTTTCGCAGTGCTCCGGTAATGATACCGAGCTCCTTCGTCATGCCATGACGATAGAACCTTTCATTACCTCACTTTTTAACCAAGCAAGAGGAAATAACAATGGCTAAAGAAATCTTATGCGCTATCGGTGTTGATGTTGATGCAGTTGCGGGCTGGCTCGGGTCATATGGAGGGGAAGATTCTCCAGACGACATTTCCCGCGGTTTATTCGCAGGGGAAGTCGGTGCACCACGACTACTCAAACTCTTTAAAGAACAAGAGCTACGAACTACTTGGTTTATTCCAGGCCACTCCGTAGAAACATTTCCAGAGCAAATGAAAGCGGTGGTTCAAGCCGGTCATGAAATTGGTATACATGGCTACAGTCATGAAAATCCAATAGCCATGACACCTGAACAAGAAGAGATTGTATTAGACAAATCCATTGAGCTTATTACCAAGTTGTCTGGTAAACGCCCAACAGGCTATGTCGCTCCATGGTGGGAGTTCAGCAATGTTACAAATGAATTGCTCCTTAAAAAAGGCATCAAGTATGACCACAGCTTAATGCATAACGATTTTCATCCCTATTACGTTCGTGTTGGTGACAAGTGGACAAAAATCGACTACAGCAAACACCCTGACGAATGGATGAAGCCGCTTGTTCGTGGCGAAGAAACAGACTTGGTTGAAATCCCAGCAAACTGGTATTTGGATGATCTCCCACCAATGATGTTTGTAAAAAAATCGCCCAATAGCCATGGTTTTGTTAGCCCTCGACATCTCGGCGAAATGTGGCAAGACCAATTTGATTGGGTCTACAGAGAAAACGACTATGCCGCTTTTACAATGACGATTCATCCAGATGTTTCTGGTCGTCCCCAAGTTCTCTTAATGCTTGAGCGCCTAATTAGTCATATGAAGAGTCACGAGGGCGTCCGTTTTGTCACCTTCGACGAGATCGCTGACGACTTCCTAAAACGCAACCCTAGAAAATAATAAAATCGGAGCAATAACTATGGACACATTAGGAACACATAAAGAAGAATCCATACAAGAGCACAAAAAAACGAAGTGGATTCCAAATAAGCTCACCCGTAAAGATGTAAAGTTCGCAACTTGGATCGCCTTCATTGCTTGGGTACTCGCCGTATATGACTTCATTCTATTCGGCACCCTCCTTCCTCAGATGGGAAATGAATACGGATGGTCAGAAATAGAACAAGCTAAAATAGCCACTTGGGTTGCTGTTGGCGGCGCCATTGTTGCCTTTGCAATTGGTCCTATTGTAGATCGAATGGGAAGGAAGCCAGGGCTGATATTCACTGTCGGTGGTGCTGGACTATGCTCTTTGTTCACCGCGTTTGGCGCTGGTTTAGGTAAAGGCCCACTAACCATCATTAGATCGGTGGCAGGTCTGGGTTATGCAGAACAAACTGTCAATGCAACATATCTCACAGAAATGTATGCGGCTGTCGATGACCCTGAACTGCAGAAGAAAAAAGGCTTCATTTATAGCTTGGTGCAAGGTGGTTGGCCTATCGGCGCACTCATCGCAGCAGGTATTACCGCTATTTTACTACCGATAGTCGGTTGGCAAGGTAATTTTATATTTGCGGCTATTCCTTCTTTTATCCTGATCTTTTTTGCACTCAAATTAAAAGAAACACCTCAGTTCCAAGTGCATAAGCGCATCCGTGAATTGCGTGATGCGGGTGATGATACTTCTGCAAAAAGCCTCGCTATAGAGCACAAAGTTGACTATGCAGAACATGAAAGCGCTGGTATTGCTGCCGCTTTTAAAGGCACATCTTTGCGCGCTACATTAGTTCTTGGTGGCGCCGTGCTGCTGAATTGGTTTGCCATTCAAGTCTTTAGTGTCCTGGGTACGACGGTCTTAACACGTGTTCACGGTGTGTCATTTGAGAACTCCTTGATCATCTTGGTCGCTTCTAACCTATTAGGTTACCTTGGGTACATGAGCCACGGCTGGCTGGGCGATAAAATTGGTCGCCGAAACACCATCGCAATTGGCTGGGCGCTTGGCGGCATTGCATTTACTGGCATGCTTTATGGGCCAAGTAATCAGCTAGCCGTTGTTGCTTTATACGGATTAGGTTTGTTTTTCTTAATAGGCCCATATGCGGCGGCGCTTTTCTTCATTAGTGAAAGCTTTCCAACTTCAATTAGAGCAACAGCAGGTGCCATCGTTAATGCTATGGGACCTGTAGGTGCTATTTTCGCCAGCCTTGGTTCCACAGCGGTTTTGAGTAGTGGTGGTGATTGGCAAACATCTGCTTTTCTATTTGGCTCTATACCTTGCTTTTTATCTGGTCTTCTTATTCTTTTTGCACGCCATGTTGATCCAGCAAGCGTGAAATAGACCATTTTTAATCCACGCCACTCTTAGGAGTGGCTTTCTAAAGGACTTTTATATGACAAACAATACAACACAAGTGGCGCTTATTAGTGGTGCTGCTAGTGGCATTGGTCTAGCTCTAACAAAACTGTATTGCGAGCAAGGTATCAAAGTAGTCGCTGGCTATTTCGAGAAAGACCCACACTCTCCTGAAGCCGCCGCTAAAACACTTGGTGACGCTGCAGAGCATGCATTATGGCTTCCCTTGGACGTGTCCTCAAAAGAATCTGTCCTAGAGTTTGTCAACACTGCGGTCACGCAATACGGAAAAATTAACATAGTCGTCGCAAACGCAGGTCTTTTACGAAGCGCACCCATTGAAAAAATGAGTGATGAGCAATGGTATGAAATGATAGATGTCGATCTAACGGGTGTTTTTCGCTTGTTTAGAGATGCTAGCCCGCATCTTGTTGATGGTGCCAGCTTAGTTGCTATTTCATCTATTGCGGGTGGCGTATACGGCTGGCATGACCATGTTCACTATGCCTCTGCAAAAGCGGGGGTTCCAGGAATTTGCCGAAGTCTTGCTGTCGAGCTAGCGCATAGAAACATTCGCTGTAATGCAGTCATCCCTGGATTGATTGAGACCCCTCAATCATTAGACAAAGAAAACTCCTTAGGACCAGATGGCCTCGCAAAAGCGGCAAAATCCATCCCGCTTGGCCGCGTTGGTCGTCCCGATGAAGTGGCCAACCTTATCGAATTCTTAACATCTGAAAAATCGTCCTACATCACTGGCCAATCACTGATCGTAGATGGCGGACTGACGGTTAAATGGCCTGAGTAATGGAGAGTATCATGACATTAGAAAATCAACGTGCGGTGGTTAGTGGTGCTGGCAGCGGTATAGGTAAAGCCATCGCGATTGAATTCGCGAAGGCTGGGGCTAAATTAGTCCTGACGGACATAAACCCAGCGACACTGATTGCGGTAGCAGAATTATGTAAGCAAGAAGGCGCCGAGGTTATTACGGTGATCAGCGACATAAGCTCACCTACTGGTGCTATTGCTGGTGTAAACCGTTGCATCATGGAGTTTGAAGGCATCGATATTTTGGTCAACAATGCCGGTATTTTAACTCAAGCTCTTTGTGAAGACATATCGTTAAAAATGTGGGAGGACATGATCAACATCGATCTACGAAGTGTTTTTTTGGCTTCTCAAGCGGCAATTCCACATATGAAAAAACAGCAACATGGGCGCATCATCAATATTTCGTCTCAATTAGGCATCAAAGGCGGCGCCGAACTTTGTCATTATGTCGCAGCAAAAGCGGGAGTCATTGGCTTAACCAAATCGCTTGCCATTGAATGCGCTTCTCATGGCGTATTGGTCAATGCTATTGCGCCAGGTCCAATTGAAACCCCTCTTGTCGATGGCATCAGCAGTGCATGGAAAGTGGCGAAAGCGAAAGAACTGCCATTAGGACGCTTTGGTAAAGCCGAAGAAATTGCGCCAACCGCATTACTTCTTGCCAGCTCACCGGGTGGAAACCTTTTTGTCGGCCAAACTCTAGGACCTAATTCGGGCGATGTAATGCCCTAACTGTAAACGCTGGGAGGTGCCCTCACACCACCCAGCCTAACTGACTTCTATGGAGTATATTATATGTGCGGGTTATGTGGCATTTTTGCAGAGCCAGACCTTTGGAACCAAGATCCCCATTCAGATACTCACAGTCTTCGACGTAACCGACTCATTCAAATTCAATACTTACAAACTATTTTGTCGCCTAAACGACTAACAATCCGTGACATACATGGTACGAATTATCTACTCGAAGACCTAAAAGGCAATCAAGTGCTCTTTTCAAATTTACATGAGCTGTGGCGCAGTATTGAGTCTTTTGTCGGCGAAGCGTTAGACCCACTTGACCCAGACCTTTACAAGCACCTATCCATGGAGTTAGCGAAATGACCATATCCGACGTTAGAATTCCTGTACATATTCTCACTGGTTTTCTCGGCAGTGGCAAAACCACACTGCTACGAGACTATCTACAACACGATAACACGTCTCAAACGGCACTCATCATCAACGAAATCGGCGATATTGGAATCGATCATCATTTAACCCAACACTTAGATGGCGGAACCGTGCTTCTAGAAAATGGCTGCTTATGTTGCCAAGTACGAGAAGACCTTAAACAGACACTATTGAACTTACTATCCAACGACATAAATCACTCTCTTCGCCAAATCATCATAGAAACCACAGGCTTGGCCAATCCCTCCCCTATATTGTCCACTCTCTTCCATGATAATGAGCTGGCCAGCAAGGTACGCAAGGGGAAAATCATCGCGACCATTGATACTATGGAAAGCGTACAAAACGTCGAAGACATCGCCGAATGGAGTAATCAGGTAAGCAGTGCAGACACTCTGATTTTTACCAAAGCAGATGAAAGTTCAGAGGGAAATTGCTCTTTGCTAAAAGAAAAATGCCGAACAATTAATCCTTTCGCAGATCATTTTATAAAAGTAGCCTCGGGGAACACCCTAAGACTCGCCCTGAATACTCCACTCAATTCCATGCTATTTTTACCTCTTTCAACAAAAGGCACAGAAAAACCAGCCCTAAAACAAACGACTCACAGCGAGATTCACACACAAGCTATTTCAGTAAAGAGCGTGAACTGGCAACGCTTCTCTATTTGGCTTTCTATGTTGCTCTATCGCTATAATGATCAGATACTTAGAGTCAAAGGCCTACTACTTGACGCAAATACGGGAAACTATGTTTTACTCAATGCAGTCAGAAAAGTATTAGCGCCACTTGAAATACTCGATAAAGAATCGATAAGCTCCGCAAAATTAGGGCTTGTTTTTATTACTCGAGACATTGATCCAGAAGATATCATTCGTTCCTTTAATGCATTCGAGATATCGCTAAATTAAGATCACGCAGAGAGATATAATGCCAACAGGAAAAACCACGCTTCGAGTTTTAGGGACGTCTGTTACCTTGATCGACAAGATCCGAAAACAGGCACAAAAAGACCTCAACATTGACATCGAATTTATCGTACGAAGTGTGCAAGACGCCCAACGAATCGCCGTAATGCAGCCTGAAAGCTACGACATTTACGATCAGTGGTTCCACAATGTCGACTTTGTTTGGCCAGCTCAGTCTATTCAACCTATAGACATTGACAGAATAGACCAATGGGACCTTATCAACTCACTCCCTAAGACAGGTCGAGTTCTACCATCACAACCCTTAGCGCAAGGCTCAGAACCCTCGGGAAGGTTATACGTTCAACATGACGGCTCATTAGGCTCAACACCAAGCAAACAGATTAGCATGCTGCCGCTCGCCCACAACGTGGACAGCTTTGCTTATAACGAAGCCTTACTCCCCCCAGAACTTCGGGAACAAGAAGAAAGTTGGCAATGGCTACTCGCCCCTCAAATGAAAGGAAAGGCGGCTTTTCAAAATGACGCGGCAATGGGAACCATTGATGCCGCAATTGCTATTAACGCATCAGGTTTAGCCGAGTTCAAAGACCCCTCTAATTTGGCTTTAGCAGAAATTGATTTACTCATTCATATCCTAAAAACCAAAAGAGACGAGGGCCAATTCGTTGAATTTTGGAAAGATCACGACCAATCAATTACATTACTTAAATCCAAACGCTCTTACATTCAAAGCATTTGGGCACCAATTTATTACCGCAACCATTGCAACATCGCAGGTTTCAAGATGGCCAGCCCAAAAGAAGGCTATCGAGCGTGGTGTGGCGGACTATCGGTTTCTAAATGCGCAACAGGGCATAAATTAGACGACGTCTATAAATACCTAAATTGGTGGCTCTCTGGTTGGCCAGGTTCTGTCATTGCAAGACAAGGCTATTACATCTCTAATACTGACAGTGTCAAAAACTATTTATCCGAAGAAGAGTGGCAGTTTTGGTATGAGGGAAAACCGGCCCTTAAAGACCTAAACGGTATAGATGATCACCCTCTCATACCCAAAGGCAGCAAACGCTCAGGCGGAAGTTATGAACAACGCATGTCAAATATCGCCGTCTGGAACTCCGTCATGGACGAACATAATTATCTAGTACGGAAATGGCGAGAACTTACAAAAAACGAATAATATACAACCCTTGCGCAACGGAAGGTCAAAACCGTTTTACGCAAGGGCTCATCAATAATAGCGGCCTATACTTTAACCAAATAACGAGGCAGATCAGGATCAGGCAAAACAGAGACGACTTTTAATCGTTGCAAAGAGCGTTTTTGTGCATTCAGTAAATGCCCCTTTAAACTGTCTGCCGCCGCTTTTATATTACCTTGCAACAACAACTCTAAGACTAATTTATGCTCTTTTAACGCAGCCACATCCATGGACAAGTTCAAGCTTGAAAAAAACACCTTATTCAACACAACAGAGCTTCGACAATGATTTAGTACATCTAGCAATTTAGCGTTATCAATGTTTTTAAGCAGTACCCCATGAAGAAAATCCTCCACTAATGCGATATCCTCAATAGACATATCTTGCCCATTAAGCATTTCCTCATGTTTAGCAATCATCGTTGAAATAAGTATTTTATCAACGAATGGTGATGACACGATAAGGGCTGAAGGCTCTAAATATGCTCTTATTTCATAATCATCTTTGATTTGTCGCGCGGTAAGGGGCCCAGCCAACCAAGAAGAATAAGGTTCCTTTTCAACTACCCCTCGATCACGTAAACGCAATAAAGCTTCGCGGATCACCATTTTACTGACACCATAGTGTTCAGCGGCACGCCCTTCTTCCACTTTATAATGACCAAACACCATACAAGTGGATATTTGTTCGAACAAATCCTCAAAAATCTTTTCGCTTAAATTGCGATTATCAACTTCCTGGTCAGACTCCAGCCCTAAATCATTTTTATTGACCGCTCGTCGAATCGGCTCAATATTGCTTGTTTCAGTATTTCCAACAATGAAACCACGTCCATCAAAACGACTAATTTTCCCCTTGTCACTTAATAATGTAAGTGCTTTACGTACAGGTACACGACTTGTGCCAAACAACTCACCTAGCGGACCTTCTAAAAGCACTACCCCTTGAGAAAGTAAGCCAGACTGAATCGCGTCATCCAGAACCTGATAAATTAATTCGTACCGAAGTTTTCCTTTCAAATCAATACTCTCAAAAACGTTTTAAGTATAACAATACTATATTAATGCCTCTTTAACTGAGGAAATAATTTCAAAGAACCATCCTTTAAAATGATTAAACATACTGCCCTGCACAAAACCCACTCGCCCACGCCCATTGGAAGTTATAGCCACCAAGCCAACCAGTCACATCAAGCACTTCACCTATAAAGTAGAGCCCTGGTTGCTTTTGTGATTCGAAGGTTTTCGAAGATACTTCGTTGGTGTTTACGCCACCTAGAGTTACTTCTGCGGTGCGATAGCCTTCGGTACCATTAGGAGCGATGTCAAAGTTGGCAAGATAATGGAACAGATTGTCGATTTGTTCATTAGACGTTTGCGCACTGCGTTCGGTTAACCAAGGGAATTCAGCTTTGATTAGCTCTACCAATCGCTTTGGTAATAAATTTGATAAGAATCCTTCGTAGCTTTTTTTCGGAGTGCTTTGGCGAACGTCGAGTAAGTCGTCTAAAGATAAGGTCGGTGCGATATTAATGTTAAGTGTTTCGCCCGGTTGCCAAAAATTGGTTATTTGCAAAATAGATGGGCCGCTTACGCCACGATGAGTAAACAGCATTGGCTCTTGAAAAGTCACACCACTTGCTGTTGCGGAGATCTCGCACGCAATACCTGACAATTCAGCTAGTTGTGCTTTACGATCTGGTTGTACCGTAATAGGCACTAAGCTAGCACGAGTTGGTAAAATATTGTGTCCGACTTGTTTAGCGATGTCGTAACCAAAGCCTGTTGCACCCATGGTTGGAATCGACAAACCACCAGTGGCAACCACGAGGGATTCGCAAGTAAAGTCCCCTTGGTTAGTTTTAATAACGGTCTGTCCGTCTTGAAAATCAATATTATGAATTTTTGTATTTAACTTTAACTCTGCCCCAGACCATTCAAGCTCTGTCAGCAATATATCAAGCAGGTCTTTTGCGGAATGTTCACAAAATAATTGTCCTGGAGTTTTCTCCACATAATCCAAACCATGACGATCCACTAGATCAACAAAGTCTTGCGACGAAAAACGACGTAGCGCAGAAATACAGAAGTGTGGGTTGTCAGATAAAAAATGTTTAGGAGCAGCATCCATGTTAGTAAAGTTGCAACGACCTCCACCAGACATAAGAATTTTTTTACCTGCTCTATTTGCGTGATCCAACACCACCACTTTTTTACCTCGGTAGCCTGCTGTTGCCGCACACATTAAACCAGACGCTCCGGCACCAATTACGATCACATCAACTTTATCCACAACCTACCCCATCACTTATTTGTGGCTGCATTATAGTGTCTGGGTCATTTATTACCATCAAATCGGGTGTGTTTTTCGCCAAATAAAAGCAAAAAAAGAATTACAAAATCTTGTCCACAGAAACCGTTAAGAAGGCTGTGGGAATCATGAATATTCCCTTAAAATTCAATGCACTAAATAAAATCAAACATTATTTATTAATTTTTTTAAAAACATCAAACAGACCAAAACCAAGAAATTTTTTTGAGAAATGCAAACTATTTTTAAAAAAGACCCTGTACAAATATACTGTCTGGATATACAGTGCTGTATAAATAAACAGTAAAGATATTTTAAGGATGTGGATATGATCAAGCTATTAAGCCCTACTCATACTATTCATAAAGTTGCACTTTTTGGCATCATCGCCTTAGCTTTGTACGCGCCAGCAAAGGATCTAGTTCAATTTGCAGAAACACATTTTGCAAAAGAAAGCATTCAAATTATTGATGCATCATTTGGTACTAATATGCCTTGGCAGGAAGCAAGCTCTTCTTATGTTAAAGTCAGCCAAAATGCACAAACAAGCCTATCCAGTTCTCAAATTATCTATACGAAATTACGCTTTACTAATCCGACGTCTGAACCACAAACCTATCGTAAGATTTGGTTGAATTTCTCTCACGCAAACGGTGATCAGGAATACACTACGGATTACACCTTATATAACACTGAAACTCGTCAGCGACTTATTGGGCAGTCAATTCAGTTAGGAGCTAACAGCAGTATTGATGTAGTTGCAGCATATCGATTCATTCCTAGCTATAAGAACAAATCACCTATCAGCATGAGTGTTTCTTGGGAAGGACAGAATCTTTTAAGGGAGAAAGCATGTGAATATGACCTTCACAATACGGCAGGCAATACCTTTCAATATCAGTGTGGGAATTAATAGTTCCCCACTATTAATGTAAAAAATGTGCAAAAACAGTCATTGATAATCGTTTTCATTTCTAATATTATGCTTTAACAAAATAATATTGGAGCTTCAGACATGAAACGATTGTTAACCCCCATCGCAATTTGCGTTACAGGTGCGATGCTTACAGCCTGCGGACCAGCTACCGTAAAAAAAGAATCTAGCGTTATCACAGCAGATTCAGTTGTCGTTCATTATGCTGATATTGCCGAAGCTGTTTATGGTGACTCTTTAACAACTGCAAAAACACTTCGTTCCTCTATTGATACATTCTTAGCTAATCCTACAGAAGTAAACTTGAAAGCCGCTCGTACTGCATGGGTTGCTGCTCGTGTTCCTTATCAGCAAAGCGAAGTCTATCGATTCGGCAATCCAATTGTGGATGAGTGGGAAGGTAAAGTTAACGCTTGGCCATTAGACGAAGGCCTGATCGATTACGTTGCAGCAGACAGCTACGGCACTGAATCCGATTTAAACCCTCTTTATGCTGCAAATGTTATCGCTTCTACAAGCTTGATGATTGGCGGTGTGAAAATAGATACAACTAATATTACTCCTGAACTTATTGCCGACAGCCTTCAAGAAGCTGATGGCGTAGAAGCAAATGTCGCTAGTGGTTATCACGCCATTGAGTTTTTACTATGGGGTCAAGATCTAAACGGTACAAACCCTGGGGCGGGCGAACGTCCTGCTACGGATTTTGATCTAAATAATTGTTCAAATGGCAACTGCGATCGTCGCCGTGACTATTTAGTAGCGGCTACCGATTTGCTTATTTCTGATTTAGAAGAAATGGCGAATAATTGGAAACAAGGTGGCGCTGCACGTGTTGCATTATTAGAACAATCACCAGAACAAGGCCTATCTACTATTCTTACCGGTATGGGAAGTTTGGCATACGGCGAATTAGGTGGCGAAAGAACTAAACTTGGTTTGATGTTGCACGACCCAGAAGAAGAACATGACTGCTTCTCTGACAATACACATTGGTCACACTACTATGACGCTAAAGGCATCAAAAATGCCTATCTAGGTGAGTACAAACGTGTAGACGGTAGCTGGGTTAAAGGTGCATCTCTATCTGATCTTGTCGCTAAGCAAAACCCTCAGTTAGACACAGAAATGAAGCAAAAGCTAAACGAAACAGAAGCTGCTGCACAGGCAATGGTAGATGCCGCTAAAAAAGGCCAGACCTTTGATGTTCTAATTGCGATGAATAACACTAAAGGCAATCAACTGGTACAAAACTTTGTTGATTCATTAGTTAATGAAACACGTACTACTGAAGAAGTCATTCATGAGTTGAACCTTGAAGGTATTGCTCTTGAAGGGTCAGACAGCTTAGACAACCCAAGTGCGGTATTTCAATAGAGAGCAGAATAATCTGCCACCCTATAAAATTAACGAATGGGATACCAAGGAAGATGTGTCATTTAGTCAGTTAATGGTATTTGTCTATTTATGACAGCAAATGTAAGAAATGGTATTTTTCTAGTAGCTGGCGTTTACGCCAGCTTTTTTTGTTTTCAGAACACAGCTGTAGCCAGTGATTATTCAACACCTCTTGTAGGAATTAAGGTTGAAGACAAACTCGACTTTCATATTGGCGAAGGTGTATTTCAAAAGTTTTGGGTACCAGCACCCTCATCGACGACCGCTAGCGATGGTTTAGGTCCGCTATTTAATACTCGCTCGTGCAATAATTGCCATGTCAATAATGGTCGTGGTCACGCTCCAGAAGCGAATATAAGTGGCGCATCCGTTCCTTCTTTTTTAATTAAGCTAGGAAAGTCTTACCCTGCTTACGACAACAAGACCAATAAAATCTATCCTCACATTGGCGACAAACGTTATGGACATCAGTTACAAGGCCAAAGCTCTCCAGGTATTTCGCCTGAAGGCGATTATTACCTCACCTACAGTACGTACACTGAAACACTAGACGATGGTACAGAAGTCAAACTAAGAAAACCCAAACTTCATTGGAGCAAGCTTAATTATGGCGACTTCGAGAGCAACACAGGCTTTACAATGCTGGTATCACCAGCTTTGGTTGGAATGGGGTTATTAGATAACATTCCTAACGAAATAATTATATCTGGCGCCGATCCTGACGATACAAATAACGATGGCATTAGTGGACGTGTCAGCTGGATATTCAATGGTGAAAAAAAGGTCATTGGTCGTTTTGGCTATAAAGCCTCTGTGGCAAGTGTTAGCGCGCAAAATCAGTCTGCATTTAATACCGATTTAGGACTATCGACGCCGCTTAATCCGTCACCGTCGGGCGATTGCACTGCTTTTCAACGCGATTGCATGGAAAGCCCAAATGGTAACAGTCCACATTTAGATAATTTAGAAGTTGATAAACAGCAAGCTAGATTGGTCGATCTTTTTGTATCATTGTCTTCACCTCCAGCAATGCGTAATCTAACAAGTAATACTTTTTTAGATGGAAAACGCTTTTTTGAAGAAGGAGGTTGCGCTAGCTGTCACATTCCAAAAATGAAAACCGGCAATTATTCGAGTTTTGCAGTATTAAATAACCGCATTTTTTATCCTTTTACGGACATGCTGCTACACGATATGGGACCAGAACTCGCTAGTGGATTTCCAAGCTTTTCAGCATCCACGAGCGAATGGCGAACAGCGCCATTATGGGGCATTGGATTATCTGAAAAAATCTCAGGCCGTGTTGGCTTCTTGCATGATGGTCGTGCTCGAACAATAGAAGAAGCCATTCTTTGGCATGGCGGAGAAGCTAAACGTAGCCAAGAATTTTATAAGAATCTAAACAAAGAACAACGCAAAAAACTCATTTACTTTTTGGAGTCGCTTTAATGAAACATTTTCCTAAGCTAATAGCCCTAGCCATTAGCGCTTCCACACCTCTGCTTGCCTCAGCTGGTCAGTGGGAAGGTCCACTCGACGGCATCGTAGCCAACGTGGTCAAACAAGGCTATGAATCCTATTCTGAATCATCAAAGACATTACAACAACGCACAGATGCACTCTGTGCTTCACCATCTAAAGAAACACTTCATGACGCGCAAGACGCGTTCCAGACCAATGCGTTGGATTGGCAGCAGGTTCAGTGGCTAAACTTTGGCCCCGTCACTTACTTTATGCGTTACTACGCTTTTGAGTATTGGCCCGACAAAAAAGGCGTAACTCAACGTCAACTAAGAGCTCTAGCACAAGGCGATCCTTCAGTTATGGATGCACCAAAATTTTGGACATCAGCGAGTATTGCGGTACGCGGCTTAACGGCAATCGAAAGTTTGCTTTACCACCCTGATTTCGAGCCAATACAATCCGCCGAGCATTGTCGTTTGCTTGAAAAAGTCACAGCTCATCACTTAGAAAGTGCTGACGCTGTCGCAAAGCAATGGCAAAACGGAACAGCGCAAGATTGGGTATTTGATGAAGAAGGTACTGGCTTTGATCCAGAAAAAGTCGCGCTAGAATTGTTTTTACAGCAATGGATCGAGCATATGTCGGCGGTTAAAGACGCCAAGCTTGAAACCCCGATAGGCTATAACAGCCGTGAAAACCTAAAACTTGCCGAATTTTACCGAAGCGATCTTTCCTTAAGAGCCATCCAAAAGAATTTGCAGTCATATCGTGAGATTTATCATGCAGGCTCACCGTCTTTGTATGAAATCGCCAAACAGAAAAATTCTGAGCTAGCTGAACAGTTTGAAGTACAACTAACGCAGAATATTAAATTAGCACTTCAATTGCCGAGTGATTTTTTCCATGCAAACCATACACAAGAAGATCGTATTGCTCTAGCGAAACCTTTAGTGAAATCGATATCTAATAGCCAGTCTTATCTCGCCAGTATGGTTACTCAACTAGGCTTCCAGATAGGCTTTAATAGCAGAGACGGAGACTAACCATAGATGCTTTCAAGACGGTCTTTCCTTGCGATGAGTAGCGCTATGAGTGGCGCAGTCATTACTGCACCATCATGGGCAACATTAACCCAACAGGATGCAGGTAAGAAACTTTACGCCTCCGCATATTCTTTGAATAAACAAGAACATTTTTTTGGTCTATTCGATGAAAAAGGCGACATAGTATGGAATGTTCAACTTTTAGATAGAGCACATGCTCCGGTTGTCCACCCTAGCCAAAGCATTGTTGGTATTGTTGCCCGAAGGCCTGGTTTTTTTATAGATTTCTTTAATGTATCGACTCATCAAAGAATAACGAGAATCGAGCCTATTAAAGAACATCATTTTTATGGTCACGCTCTTTTTACCACTGATGGCAAACACCTAATCACTCAAGAAAACCACTACCCATCCGGACAAGGTAAAATATTTGTGCGCGATTGGCCAAGTGGCCAGGTGGTTCAATCTTTTAACAGTAATGGTATTGGCCCTCATGAGTCCGTACTTTTAAATGACCAAGTATTAGTGATTGCCAATGGTGGATTGATGACTCATCCAGACGAAGACCGAAAAATCTTAAATCTGGATACCATGAAGCCAAACGTTACTTATCTAAATCTAAAAGATGGTAGCATTTTAAATCAGTCTGCCAATAGCGATGATTTACACCAATTGAGCATCCGACACCTTGATGTAAACCAACAAGGAATCGTTGCATTAGGTTTTCAATATCAAGGCGAAATGTGGGACCAAGTGCCATTAGTTGCCCTATCTCGTCTTGATCAGTTAGAACTAGAATATCTGCCTATTCCAGAAGAAGTGAGAGTTAGATTTAAACAGTACTGTGGCAGCGTTTGCTTCGATAGCTCAGGTGAAATACTTGCTATAAGCACACCTAGAGGTGGATTAGTTGCCTACTGGCATGTGAGCTCAAAAACCTTCTTAGGAGTGGAAAACTGCCGAGATGTTTGCGGTCTGGTTGCTACAGACAACGCCCATGAATTTTTACTAACAAGCGGTATTGGCTCTCAACTAAAAAGCAATCCTGTACAAAACGTCAGCAAAGAGCTCAAAAAATACACAACCTTACATTGGGACAATCATTTACGACAAATAAACACATGATTTTTTAATTTAAATTATAAACTGGCATAGTCAAATTCTTGATTTTTAGGTACTGTCTATTAAAAGCCGCAAATAACTGCGGCTTATTTTTTCGCATTATGAAGTTTATTAATGTTTATCAATTTTCTTAAAAATTATTTTTTGGTTGATTCAGCACAATCTGCAGGTGGCGATGAAAAAGCACTCCAGCAAAACGCTTTACGAATTTTACTCGCGCTGACGACCTGCATCTTTATGGTGTCAGAAATACATTCGTTATTTATCCCAAGAGACCTTTCCTTTTTAGGTATCAATAGCGTGTATTTATGCCTCCTCGGAGGGCTACTTTACTTCAGTAAAAAACACACAAAGATTACAGCAGTTTTATTTCTTATCACTCTAATCACAACAAGCTTTCTGCTACTGGCGTTCAGCGATGAATTTCATGCTGAAAAATACGCTTTAGTATCTCTATATTCTTTGCCACTCATTACTCGCTTGCTTTTCAGCTTTAAAGCCTCCTTAGTAGCGATGATTATTAATATCTATCCTTTTTACTTGGTGACTAGTGATAACACCCAAATAGACATTGCATCTTCTTTCTATTTTCAGTTACTCACGTTTGTTACACTGAACGTTGGCTTACCTTTTGCTGTCTCAAGAATTATTCAAACTCTCGAAAACAACACCTCTCACATGCGATTGCTTTATCAAAAACTTAATGATAATTACGCAATGTATGAGGAATTTTTTGAGAACACAGGGACGCCTACTTTACTTTGCGATCAACGAGGCAAAATCCTCAAAGCTAATCAATTAGTTCGTGAGTTACTTACAGATTCCCCACAAAAAAACATATCAGATTCAACCATTACTGATTGGCTATCTCCTCTTGGCGAAACTGGTCGTTTTTTTTGGCAATCAAACATAGCGGAATGCACACTAAAGCAAAAAACAAACATACACATTGAGATACGCAGAGCATCGTTAACCCAACATGGTTATTATGTTCTTCATTTGCAAAACACGACTCAATTAAAAGCAATACAGCAAGAACTTGAAAACACACAACAAACTAACAGTCGTTTAGCACACTTTGATTTACTCACACTTTTACCTAACAATAGACACTTCTGTAGACAAGTAAATCAACGCATTGATGAGCAAGACAATCACTTAACTGGTGCTATGTTCATTATCCGTATCAGCCAGTTTAAATTACTAAATAAACAATACGGTAAAGATAACGCCAACAAAGTTATCCTCAATTTCTCAAAAACACTGCAAAAAAAGCTATCCGAACAAGCTATTATTGGTCGCTTACGAGGCGTAAAATTTTCCTGTTTTGTACCATTAGGACAAGCTTATTTAATTCAAAAAAATCTATCTGCCCTCATACATTCTGTACTACCTAGCCAGATAACAGTTGATGGCAATAGATTAAATATGGACTATCAAGTTGGTATAGCCTATTACCATACCGACGGTAAAACGGCAGAAGAACTATTAGAACACTGTGAAATGGCATTAGAGTATTCGACAAGTACAGATAGATTCTCATACTACAACCACAGCCTCGAACAAAAACTCATTGAAGAACACAAGCTTGGCCTAAAGTTGAGTACAGCCATTAAAAATAAAAAAATAGTATTATGGCTACAACCACAAGTATCGCCAAATGGACAAATCCGCTCCTTTGAGGCCCTCGCTAGATGGCAATGTGATGGACAATTCATTCCACCTACCACTTTCATTAAAATCGCAGAAAAATTAGGCTTACTTCCGCTACTTGCCGAAAACCTAGTACGCGAACTCGTAAGCACTCTCACAGAATGGCATAAAGAGCATATTCATACTCCAATAGCCTTTAATCTGGCTGGGCAAGAACTTATGAATGATTCATTTTTTGCTCTGTTGATGGCATTGATTGCTGATAACCCATGGTTGAGTGATATGTTAGAACTTGAGATTACAGAAACCAGCCCAGTAATGACTCACCCGCTTATACACAAGCGTTTAAGAAGCTTATCTCAATATGGCTACTCAATTGCCATTGATGACTTTGGTACAGGTCAGGCGTCACTGGGACAGCTTGTAGACATTCCAGCTAACATTCTCAAAATAGACCGTCGTTTTGTTTCCCCTTTGCCTGGCGACCAACGCCATGTAGATATAGTGAAGTCCACCATACAACTAGCAGAATCCCTTGGCATGAAAGTGATTGCGGAAGGTATCGAAACCAAAGAACAAGCTAATCTACTAGCAGCACTAGGCTGCCAGACACTACAAGGCTATTACTTTGCCAAACCTTCCCCTATGTCAGACTGGACAGAAAGAGATAACGCCAAAGCAAAAGAACTGCGCATGGTCTATTAACAATTATTAAACTGACTGCAAAAGGCCATCATAAATAATACTTCGTCTTAAAATATGCTGACGATTTTTTGTTAAGCAAGAAGTGGTTCTGAAGTGCTTCCATACTTTTTTTGTCATGTAAAGATGAAGTTAGGCTGATATCTTTTATAAGTCTGAAATAACTCATTGGTTGCCATTTCTAACTCTTTAAGCACTCTACACCGCTCAATTAAAATTCTTATTTTAATCTCCCTGCCACCCTTTTCAGCTAATGCGTTTTGATAGCAACACTTCCTATTTGCCTGTTTGTAAGTTCTAACTCGAATATTTTAATTGCTTGAATAGGTGTTTCTTTTGCTTTGAGGGATTTGGACATGGGCAGCATCACGTTGGTAGATCCGCCCATTTTGCAGCACTTGCAAAGCCACATCAGCTGTATGTCAGCCTTGTATACAGTAGATATTTTGAACTTGCTTATATGTCACGACAGCCATCACTATCTGTAATTTAAAGCCCATTGTGTAGTCACGTTGAGTACGCTTGCGCTTGGTATTACTTGATGTCCCCATAATAGGTCTCCTAGGTGTAAACCTATTTCAGGACGGGACACAAATACAAAAAAAGCCAGAGTTCAGTTTGAACACTGGCTTTTCTTAAAGCGTAATAATTAATGAGCTCTAAATTAGAACGCCATGTTCATCGCTAAAGAGATAACATTAGCAGAAGATTCATAATCGGCATTTAATTTGCCACGACCATCATCTTCACTTTGTGATCCATCACGGTTGACTGTCACATCCTCAATCATTACATGAGTAAAGGCAAAGGTAGCTGATGTCATATCATTGAAGTCATAAGTAGCCCCAACAGAGATCCATTTACGATCACCATCCGGCGTACGAGCGGAACGATATTTATCGGTTACGGGTGTATAATCCATGGCTACACCAGTCCGTAAGGTCAACTTATCAGAATAAGCATAGGTCAAACCTGCAGAATACATCCATTGATCTTCAAAACCGAAAGTAAGAACCGAGTTGTCTTGTGTACTATCGAAGTCAATATTAATGCCATCCATTGAACCCCAACCCGTTCTAATAGCAGTAAGGCCTAATACTAATTTTGGTGACAAATCTTGCTCAACACTCAATGTCAGTACTGAGGGAAAAGTAATGGAGTCACTTACACCTGCATCGACTAAACCTTTAGCACCTGATAAACCGGAAGAGACTCCCGTATATTTAACATCGCCTTTAAAATCAAAATCGATTTCGCTACGGTAACCTAAACCAAGTCGAGTACCTTTTCTCGGCTCTAATGCCACACCCAAACTATAGCCATAACTGGTATCATCCGCTTCAATTCGGCCAATCCCTTCTCCACCAGCAACTGCGACCGTAGTTCCAACCCCAGACTCTAAAACAATATCTGCTCTGTGGACCTGAACGCTTGCGCCAACTGATATCCAATCATTCATACGATGAGCTAGAGCAAAACTCAAAGCAATATCCTGTACAGCCGTTTCAGTTGCATGAAAGCGTCCGGCCCAGTCTTTCCCATAATCGCCCGATAGGCCAAACGGAACATTTAATGAAATACCTGCCACAGTTTTATCTGACAAAGGTTTAGCAAAATAGAAAGAAGGTACTAATGTATTATTAACAGAATCGCTGTTTGTTGAAGAGCCAGCTATAGCACCCCCACCGGCAGCAGTAGCGTTATTAGCTGCAATATCCGTCACATCCATACTTGGCATGACATAAGCACCAGATACGTAAATCGTCGTTTCTTTTGCATTTACAAAGAGCGCAGGGTTCCAGAAGCTGGCAGAAATATCTTCATTAGAAGCCGCTACACCACCTAAGGCCTTACCTGAAGCCGTAGCACTGTGATCATTTAAAGCAAAACCTGCAGAATAAGCTGATGACGCTGCTGCCACAGAGACCGCAACAAGACTTGCTCTAAACATGAATTTTGAGGAAGTAGTCATAAATAAGCTCCATTGTTATTTTTATTGGAAATTTTATTTTTTATCATTGTGTCACTTATACGCTTCAAGTATAGAAGCACATAGCCTGATATTACCAGCAAGTATTTCTTACGCAATACAATATTTACACAATATTAGGCTAAAAAGGAAAAATAATGATAAGTAATAGATAAACTTACAATATAAAAAATAATTTTGAGGGACTTACCATAAAAAATACGAGTGAAGGTAAATTTTTGAGCTGAATAAGAAGATTTTTGATTAGGTAGGAAATAAATAGGGAATAATTAACGATATGGTGGGTGTGGAGAGGTTCGAACTCCCGACATTCGCCTTGTAAGGGCGACGCTCTCCCAACTGAGCTACACACCCAATCATGATTTTATCAATATAATGTTGAAGTTGTTCAACTTCGAGGTATAAGAGCTTTATTAGCATAAAGACTAATAATATAAAGTACAACCTCACAATGTGAGGTGATTACCTTTTCCTGAGTTAATATAACTAAATATTAGAACTGAGGAAAATGGCGGAATGGACGGGACTCGAACCCGCGACCCCCTGCGTGACAGGCAGGTATTCTAACCAACTGAACTACCACTCCAACACAATTGCTTTTAGCGTCTCATCAGACGTACCTTTTACATCGGTAAGATGGTGGGTGTGGAGAGGTTCGAAATTCGCCTTGTAAGGGCGAAAAACAAAAATCATTTCATCCAACCCAAAATGACCTTAAATGCAAATATACAAGAAAAAGCTTATAAATCAACAAAATAAATTTAAATTAATTTTCCTAACAGGATGAAACAAGAATACTCATTTCTAACTTACAAGAAAAAAAATAATTTTTTTGGCCACATGTCTATAAAAAAAAAGCCTTATGCATATTTGCAAAAACGACCTTCGCTTGAAGACGGGGCGTATAATACACTAACAAACTGTATTGTCTAATCTTTTTTGCAAAAAACGCCCTACTATTTAGATCGCTTAATGAATGTATTAAGATAGCCATCTTACGCAGCGATAAAAGCGCCTCGTAACCCACCCTAATCTTAAAGCATTAGCAAGTTATTCGGCGAGATTGAGCCAGTCACCGCTAGGTTCAGTGATATGATTGGTACACAACATAGAGAGTTACCTTTTATTTAATATTGATTGAAGATTCAATACCTTCATCAAAATTGGCAACCCTCTACCTTTCAAGTAGAATTGTTTGATCAAGCCAAGACTAATATTATTTAAGATGGCTAACTGTGTACTCTTTTTTTATAAGCAACCGCGTTCATATCTCGAACATCAATACTAATGCTATTTACGTATTTTAGTTCATTAGATAGCTTTTCACGCACTAAAATAGCAAGAGCTTCTTTATTTTTATCACTACGCCCTTCTAAAAGCGATACTGTTAAATGTATAAAAGTTTCGCCTTTTTTTGATAGCTTAAAATAATCAAATGGAATGGCTCTGATTTTAATATCATCTTGCTGCATCAGACCACTCTGACAAGCCGTACTAAAAACGGTCTCCATTATTTCATTCATATCTACCATATCCTCAATACTCCTAGAATACTCAATAACAAAATGCGGCATATTACTTATTCCCTAGAATAAATTTAGGTATTCACGTTCTTCCCATTCAGAAACGGTTGTAAGGTAGCGATCCCATTCTGCCTGTTTGATAGTGGCATAATAACGAACAAAGCTAGGACTAATCTGATCCGAATAAAAAGAGCCTGAAGTAAAGGCGGTCAATGCCTCCTGTAAACAAGTAGGCAACCTTTTTGCTTCACTGTTTAGTAGATTAGATACTGGCTCTGGCGCACTCAGGTTACGCTCTACCCCATCCATCCCGCTTAATATTTGAGACGCTATATATAAATAAGGGTTAGCAGCTGGTTCTCCTACTCTGTTTTCGATTCTACTCGCTTTATCTCCCGGTTTAGCAAGACAGCGAATCATTGCACCACGGTTATCTCGCCCCCATTGAATACGATCAGGAGCTAACGTAAGCGGTCTATAACGCTTATAACCATTTATTGTAGGCGTAGAAAAAATACAACTTTCCTCTGCGTGCTCAAGCACTCCGGCAATCCAATTTTTCCCAATAGGAGAAATTGCTTCACCTTCCTTTGGAATAAAAACATTTTCTCCAGTCTCGATATCGACAACAGATTGATGTAGATGCCAGCCACTCGCGATCGACTCTTTAAAGCGAGGACGACACATAAAGGTTGCATGTAAACCATTTCGACGACAAACCTGTTTTACCATTGAGCGAAACAAAATCATATTATCGGCCTGCTCTAGAGCGGGCCTAGGGTCAAAAGTCACTTCAACTTGACTTGGACCAAATTCCACTTCTAAAGTACGAATTGGCAACCCCAAACCTTGAGCATTACGGCGAATCAAATCGAATACATGCTCCATTTGATCGTAGCAATCTTCGGTCAAATATTGATAACCTGTTGAAATTTGTTCAATTTCAGGTAAGTGCTGCGGCATTCCCATTGCATTAGGCTGCACAGGTGTTTCTATTTTTTTAAACACATGAAATTCGACTTCCAAACCTGCAATAAACTCTAGGCCAGTATCATTAAGTTTACGCTGAGCTTTTTGCAATACAGATCGTGTCGAGAATTCCAAAGAGTTACCATTACTGTAATACAAATCAGCAAGCACCCAAGCACTATGAGGTGCCCAAGGTAGAATTTTCAACGTAGATGGATCTGGAAGCATAAGCACATCACTCGCTCCAGTCATTGTCCCCTCACCAAACCCAGCATCACTTTCCCAAACAGGGAATACAGTATTATGAGAGGTATCTTTCAGTAGCATAGTCGATGTCATGGCAATGCCGCTTTCAAAAGCTGACTTCAATGCATCAACAACAATTGTTTTTCCTCTTAGCACACCATGCTGATCGACAAAAGAAACACGTACAACCTCAATGCCTTTTTCGATCATGAGTGCTAAAGATTTTGCCTTGTCTACATACTGCTGATCTGTCCATAAATCATATCGTTTTGCAAACTCAACTTCGTTTCCATTTGACATTTTAACTACCTCAAATCAGCGTTTTTTATAGATCGGCGTCCCATGTACAAGCTTGTCTTCTACTTTTATCTCGTTCGGGCCAAGATGACTCCCAACTATCCGTCGGAGCAACCGCATCTACAGCAACAGGGCCTTTGATTGTTTTAGCCACTTCTTCCGTCACATGCAGAGGTAATTCATTTCTATCACCACCTTCCGCAACTAATTTCATAGCTTTGATCAATTTGCGACGATGCTTAATAATAGCTTTATCTGTAGTACCTAAGTGTTCATGCCTTCTGTCTTGAATCGGCCCCATAGATTCACACGCCCACTGATCATGGACATTAATATCCATCCCTAGACCAGTCCAAGTCTCATTTTCTTGCTCTGCCCTACTATATCCGTATTCATTGCTCTTGTTTCGGACTGGGGCATAATCAGGAAGTGTATGCTCCTTTAAGCGTTGATCTCTCATTTTTTCTTTATCAACAGGACTGCCAAAACTGGTAAACATAGAAACCCAATACGATGTTTCATCATCAACGGGAACATGCCACTGCGTAATATTCATTTCATTTGACATAGGGATTGTGATCGCGCAAGGAAAAACTTGATTCGTTACACGAACATGGGTCTGACCATTTTGCAAATCTCTCAATGCTATAATACGCATACCAAAATCGGTATCTTCAACCTCGATAACAGGCCTATCAAATTCACGCAATACTTTTGTAATCGGTAAATTTGTATCTGCTGCATTATCTCGAAACTGTTTACCATATTGATCTTTTGGATCTTCATCTTTTAAGAAGCGATGTAAAAAAGAAGCATGTGCAGGGTCGATCCCAACTTCTAATGCTTGTAACCAGTTACACTCCCAAAGCCCTTTAAAAGCAAAAACATGCGATTCAGGCGCTCTAAAGCAATCAAAATCAGGAAACGCAGGTGGAACACCTTCACCAAGATAGGCAAATATCAGACCATTTACTTCTTTTAGAGGGTAAGACCTGATTTTAATCTTTTTGCACATTTTAGAGTCTTCAGGCTCTGCTGGTTGGTTAATACACTGACCTGTTTCGTCAAATTTCCAACCATGAAACGGACAACGAATACCTTCATCTTCAATACGGCCGAATGTCATATCAGCACCACGATGAGGACAATGACGTGCCATAAGAACCAAATTCCCTTTTAAATCCCTATAAAGTGCTAATTTTTCACCTAAAACGTTTACTGGAATAACGGGGCGGTCACCCTCAAGCTCTTCAGAAAGCGCGACTGGCATCCAATATTGACGAAGCATATTGCCACCTAAGGTTCCAGCGCCAACTTGTGTAAGTTCATTGTTCTTATCTTGACTCATCATCTTAAATTTGCCTTTTTTCTAAATATATTTGTTGTAGATCGTCCGTCTTACTTATAAAAAATCTTTTAATTTAATCGACGGCTGTTTAGCTAATTCTTTTGATATTTTTGCGTTTTTCGATACGAGTTTCCTAGCCGCTATATGGTCAGCCGCACTATTAATAGAATCGACTCTGACCAAACTTTCTCCTTGGAAATACAGCAAAGAAAATTTATTTGAAGCGATCTCGCCTCGACAAATAAGGTCATCGTATTCGAGCTCTGTACCAACCATTTGGAGCTTTAAATCAAGTTGATCGGACCAAAACCAAGGAGCAACTCTTTCAGGTAACACTGCACCAGTAAGACGAGCTGCAATTGTTTTAGCCTGATCAACCGCGGTTTGTACTGATTCAATACGAGAAGGCGTACCCTGATCTGATTGTTTCCATACAGAACAGTCGCCACATGCTGAAATACTAGGATCCGAGGTTACACAGGATTCATCAACCACAACGCCATCGTTACATAACAAACCGATTGATCGAGCCAACTCATCACTCACCGTTGTTCCAATACCCACAACAACTGCGTCGGCGTGTAGCACCTGTCCATCGTCTAAATACACAATGACATTAGAGCCTTGATCTTTTTCTATTTTCACTATCTGTGAATTGAATAAAAAATGAGACCCTGCCGCCTGATGCTTCTTAATCAAGAAATCAGACATCACCGAAGGAAAGAGCCGTGAAAGTAAGTGTTTGCCCCTTACAATTACAGTGGATTTTATTCCCAGCTTCACAAGTGTTGATGCGACTTCTAAGCCAATAAAACCAGCTCCAGCTATGACAACACTCTTAGATGAAAGAAATATTTCTTTTAAACGTAAAGCATCCTCTATAGAACGAATACAAATAACATTTGGTAAATCTCCACCAGGTACAGAAAGAGGTTTTGCTAAAGCTCCTGTTGCTATCACTAAATGGTCAAAGTGGTACTCTGTAATGCTACTTTCTGAATCGCAGCGCTTAACCGTAACCTTTTTACCTGTACGATCTATCTCCGTTACCCATGTGTTATTAACGATATCGATTGACTTGTCTGTGTAATACTTCGGGCTTCGAAAACTAAGACTTTCGATGTCCACTCCTCCGTATAGAACCCCTTTAGACAAAGGTGGACGTTGATAAGGATAAGCCGCCTCACCATTGATTAACGTAATAACGCCTTCATAGCCAAAATCCCTAAGTGATGTAGCCACTTGAACGCCAGCATGAGAAGCACCGATGATTACAATACCGCCACTCATGATTGGCATTCAGGCACTTTAAATAAAGCACCTTCCATATCTGAAGTAACGACCAATTGGCAACTTAAGCGGCTTTCATCTGTTCGCTCTGCGGCTGTTTCGTCTAACATCTCAAGCTCATCTTCTGTCGCAGGCTCAATGTCATTAATCGTATTGGTGACATATATATGGCAAGTGGCACACATACAACTTCCGCCACATTCCGCGTCAATCCCTTCTATATTGTTGAAAATCGCCGACTGCATCACACTTTGGCCAATAGCTGCATCGACTTCTTTAACGCTTCCGTCCGGCAACTCAAAATTGATTTTTATATTCTTACTCATAATTTTTATAACCTAGCATTTAATAATTTGCGCTTCCCAGCATATGTGGAAGCCATAGGGAAATGGCTGGAAAGGCCAATAGAATGATCAAACGAACAACATCAGCCAGTACAAAAGGCGTAACACCGATCATCACATCCATCATTTTTAAGTTTTTAGCCGCGCTTTTTACTACAAACAAATTCATACCAACGGGAGGCGATATAAGACCCGTTTCCACAGTGACGACCGCAATGATGCCGAACCAAATTGGATCAAAACCACTCGCAACAATCACCGGATAGAAGATAGGAACAGTGAGAAGAATCATTGCTAGGCTCTCTAAAAAGCAGCCCATAATGATGTAAAAGATGATGATTGCGATCATCACAGACCAAGGTCCCATCTCGAAACGTTCTATGAATGAAACCATCTCATAAGAAATTTGACTCACTGATAAAAGGAAACCGAATACTTCAGCTCCAATCAATATCAAAAAGATAGTCGCTGTTATCGATACCGCTTCAACAACAGCACCACGATAATCATCCCAACTTAAGCCTCTTATCATTGCAAAAAGCAACGCAAGTCCTGCTCCAACTCCTGCGGCTTCAGTAGGTGAAAATAAACCTGTGTACATGCCTCCCATAACCATACTAAACAAAAGAGCAACAGGTGCGAGCTGCTTTAAAGCTTGCCATACACTGATATCATCAGATGGTTGTGTTGTTTTAGAAGGTCGCCATTTCCTAACCATGATCGTGACGGTAACGAGGTATAAAGAGTACGCAAGTAGCCCTGGAAGAAAGCCAGCTAGAAACATGTCTCCAACAGACTGCTCTGTAATCAAGGCATACAACATAAGAGCAACAGAAGGAGGAATCATAATTCCTAGTGTCCCACCTGCGGCCAAAGAGCCCGCGGCTAAGCGAGGATGATAACCCTGCCTCATCATTTCAGGGTAAGCGACGCGCGTCATGGTTGAAGCAGTCGCTAGAGAAGATCCTGAAATTGTTGAGAATGCTGCACTACCGCTTACCGCAGCCAGCGCTAAACTACCATTCCATCCTTTTGAGAAATATTTTGCAGAATCAAACAAGTCCTTCGAAAAACCAGAACGAGCCGCTAAACTACCCATTAATAAAAACAGTGGTATTAAGCTAAAAGAATAATTAGACGCGACCTCAAAAGCAGAAGTCTCTAACATATTCAACGCTGGATCTATGCCTATAATTACCGCAAATCCAACAACGCCAGCCAGTATCATTGCGAGACCAACAGGACAACCAAGAGCCAATAATATAAGCACCCCAGCCAAACCCGCAAAGCCAATTGTTACTGAGTACATTTGAGTTCCTTATGTTAATAATCGGGGTTTTCTTGACGTTGTGAACTAAATGCAAGCCAAATACATGTTGCAGTAATGCAGGCACAACATAGGGTTAATATTCCGTAAATAATAAATAGAGGAATCCCCAAGTCTTGTGAAACATCACCACGCTCAAACATGATCATCATTTTGTGAAAAAACAACGTTCCAATAACGGTAGTAAATGTCGCCAACAAAAGGTCCCATAACCGCTCTAAAATTTGACGCACCACTCTAGGTAACTTTGCTAGTAAAAGGTCTACGCTAACGAGTCCATTCACCACTGCACGAGGCAGTGATGAAAAAACCATGATTAACAAAGCATAACTAACAAGTTCAATAGAACCCGGGAGGACTAAATTTAGCCCTCCACCTGTAATATCAAAAACAATACGCCCCAAAACACTAGCAACAACAATCAACACCATGCCAGTCATCGAAAAATATGCGATTCTGTCAAATACATTGATAATACGTTCCACATAGCTCTCCCTTTGTTTTTTAATTAAAGTTCGGTGCTACATTCTGAAACGTAGTTTTGAACATCAGAGAACGTCTTTGTACCAGGAAGCCCCATACCATCGAGTTTGGCTATATAGGCTTGACTCACTGCATCCGAGATAACAGACCATTTCTCTTTTTCATCCTCCGACAATGTGTTTATGACGCCACCTGTAGACTTTATTTTCTCTAATCCGATGACATCTGCATCGTCGTAGCCTTGACCTGCATTAATTGCCCATTCCATACCAGAGTTAGCATCGATTACTTTTTTCAGATCATCTGGCAGGTTGTTATAGGTATTTTTATTCATTGCAGTAACGAATGAGAGAGAATAGAAAGGAAACTCGAGATGCTGTTTCGATACTTCATAAGTTCTAAAACTATTTACAGCCGACCAAGGAAGCATATACCCATCGATAACCCCTCGTTGGACATTTTGATAAATTGTTGGCGCTGGCATACCAATAGGTTCAGCACCCATTTCAGAAATCATGCCACCAACAACATCTGTAGGGCGACGAATTTTCAGTCCTTTCATATCTTCCAATGAAGTGACTTTCGTATCTTTAGTATGCAAATGCCCTGGACTGTGAGTATGAACATACAAAACTTTAACTTCTTCGTATTCCTTATCCAAGGCTCCACTGTTATACAGCTTTTGGAAAGCACACGAACCAACAGCACCAGTATCAAACAACCCTGGTAGCTCTAAAATTTGACTTAAAGGAAAGCGTCCTGCGGTATAACCTTGAACGGTCCAAGCGATATCTGCGATTCCTTTCACTGCATTATCATAACCTGCAGGTGCCTTACCTAAGGTTTGCGCAGGAAATACAGTAACCGCAATCCGATTATCAGATTGCTTTTCAACTGCCTTTTTCCAAGCGTTGAACATTTTCTCACTCTGCCAACTATTTTGTGGCATAAAGTGAGCCATCCGAATATTAACTTCCGCAGCTTGAGCCGCTCCCATAAGAGAGCAATAAGTAACCAGAGCCGTTAAAGCGTACTTTGTTGTCTTCATAATTGTTCCTTTTATGCTTTATTTTTTATGTTTTATGTTTTACTTCTTGAGTGAGCGATAATAGATCAATTGATATATTATCGAACTACTATCTTTTTTTACACATTAAAAAGACATAAATCAATAACTAATAAAAAATAATGTACTTTTATATAAGTTATTGATAATCATTAGTAAATAGAAGTTAATCCATACCAATTAAATGAGAATAGTTACCAAACTGAGTTACTCAAACCAATATATCTATATGAGTTTTAAAATAGGAATCATTCGCAAATAGAAATTTAAAATGAAAATTAATGCAGGTGAGAATATCTATAAAATGAGAGTGATTAATTAATGATAATGAGAACCATAAATGAAAGTGATCTATGTTCTAGATATGAAGGCAAACAGTCGGTTACAATATAGCCTAAGAAAAAGAGATGTGTAGTTAATATCTCGACCTTAATTTCATAGAAGAAAACCTTCTGTGTAAACTTTTTTATTGTTAATTACAAATTTAGGATTAGAAGCAAAGTGCATAAAGAATTTAATGAAAAAGACATCTCTTTAACCTTTGCTAAAGGCCTACAGGTACTCTCTGCTTTTGATGCACACGATAGAGATATGACGGTTCCAATGATTGCAAAAAAAACAAATATCAATAGAACCGTTGCACGACGACTGATATTAACTCTTCAGCACCTTGGTTACTTAGAATGCCGCAACCATACCTATCGTCTTACGCCTCATATACTGAGCCTTGCTAGTGGGTTTCTCCAAGGTCGCGATTTCGGCAAACATGTAACACCAATTCTAAGAACGTTTTCAGAAAAACTTAAAGAAGCAATTTCATTTGCCATGCTGGATATTGATCAAGCGATTTATGTAGCGCATTCACCAGGGGACTCTGCAATGATTACGCAAGGTTTTACCGTAGGTAGTTGCTTACCGCTTCAAGCCACTGCAGTAGGACGTGCGCTCATTGCTTTTTCATCTCAAGAGCAACAAGATCATATTTTCAATCATGTCATTCGCGTTCAATACACCGAAGACACACTCACAGATATTGATGACTTAAAAAAAGAAATAGACACTATCATTGCCCAAGGCTATGCCGTCGTTAAAAATGAGTTTGAAAAAGGTGTGACCTCTTTAGCTGTTCCAGTATTAGGCTCTAATAAAGAACTCATTGGAGCACTTGGTATTGTTGGACCTAACCCCAAATTTGAAGATGGAAAACAACAAGAGCAAAGAATACTATCCCTTCAACATTGCGCAAGATCTATCGCAATATATGCAGGCTAAAGTTTGGACTTCATAAAACACCTCATTGTTTAACTAGATTTTAACGTTAATAGGTGTTTATTAAAGTTTGGGAAGTCCATTCATTATCATGCGGAATTGCAAGTTCATCTGCGTGAGAATTTTCTTCCGTTAGGTTTTCTGATAAAGCCTTCTGGGTAATATCTAAACCTATCCGCTTCAAGCATACCTCTCTTTTTCGTCTTATTAAGTTTTTAGTAAAGTCTAGAAGGCACAATAATTAGGATAAAACCTATTCATCTTTACTGACTGGTAAATACTCCGCTAGCTCCACTAATTCACAATCAAAATATGCACACAACTTATCTAAGTTGTCTGTCACTGTACTATAGCCTTTGTGATTAATCATTTTAGATAACGTCATACGATTAATGCCAGTCTCAGCAGCAACCTCCCCTATTGTTATACGCCTATTTTCTTTAAACGACTTATCAGCAATCAACTCTTGAAGTCTAAACCTGATCATATTTAAGATCCATTGATAATATTTTTAATCAAAACGTTGACAACCTACTCAAAGTGACCTAAATTAACACCGTTGATAATATATATTATCAAGTATAGATATATTGTTTCATTTGAGGAGATAACCTATGAACACTTACCTTACCACAGAACAGCTAGCAGAGAGAATCCATTATAACGTCCGAACTATTCGCAATGATTTAGTGGATAGCTGCTTATTTGAAGGTCGTCATTACATACGCCCTTTTAACCGTCGGAAAATTCTTTTCATTTGGGAAAATGTTGAGCAAGACATGCTCAGTCAATTTGAAGATTCTCTAGCATTAGCTTACGCAGAGGAGATGTAGTCATGGCAAGTGTCAGCGTACGTAAAGAAACAAACACTCTTTATCTTGATTTTCGCTATATGGGAAAAAGATGTCGTGAGCAAACTAGCTTAAAAGCCACTATTGCAAACAAACGTAAACTTGAAAAAATCATGACACAAGTTGAGTCAGAACTTTTGGCGGGGACCTTTCGGTATGCCAACCATTTTTCTGATAGTAAAATGTGCCTTCACTTTTCAGATGCAGAGACAAAGTTGTATCAACCTGAACTTTGGCTAGAACAGCAAGAAAGAAAAAAAGCGGTACTATTTTCTGAGTTTGTTAAAACATGGTTCAACCACCATAAAATAAGCTGGAGGAGATCTCATATCATCAACGTTGAAAGCATCATTAACAAACATTACTTGCCGTTTTTTGGAAGTAAAAAAATCGACAACATCACTCGAAATGACTTACTTACGTTTCGCACAGTTCTCGCCAAAGTACCTGGACGAAACGGAAAAACAAGTCTATCTAACACTCGCATTAATAAAATTATGAATCCATTAAAATGCATCTTCGAAGACGCTGCCGATGAATTCAACTTTATCACGCCCTACATTCGCATCAAACCATTAAAGTCACCAAAGACCGACGCTCAACCCTTTACCGTCAACGAAGTAAACCTCATTCTAAATAAGGTTCGTCGAGATTATCGAGATTATTTTTTGGTGCGCTTTTTTACCGGAATGAGAACAGGCGAAATCGACGGGCTTAAATGGAAGTACGTCGACTTCGATAAGCGTCTAATAAAAATCCGTGAGACTATAGTTGCAGGGAAAGAGGACGAAACAAAAACGGAATCTTCTCTTCGCGACATTCAAATGAGTATGCCAGTTTTCGAAGCGCTAAAACGTCAACATACACACTCTGCTCATTTTAATAAATTTGTCTTCTGCAATCGTGAAGGAGAAGCTTTAAACCACAACAACGTTACGAAACGAGTGTGGTACCCATTACTTGGCAGCCTTAACCTTGAAAAAAGACGCCCCTATCAAACACGTCATACTGCCGCTACATTCTGGTTAGCATCAGGTGAGTCTCCGGAGTGGATAGCCAGACAAATGGGACATGCCAATACTGAAATGTTATTTCGTGTTTACTCTCGCTACGTACCAAACCTAACAAGAATGGACGGTAGTGCTATGGAAACATTATTAGATGCTCAATTGGAGGTTCGTTATGCGTAACTTACAAACTCGCTCTGCCACTCAGCCCGATTTAGATGATGTAAGTAACTTAGTCAGATTCAAAGGCTGTTACTTATTAAATGATATAAAGCTGGTCAAAGCATCGCATAAGCACACGTACACAGTCGCCATAATTTCGGACGTAGAAGGTACTGGCGAACTAGAGTTAAGACTTCTGGGTGAGCATTTCACAGACTTACATGAAAACATTGGAGAGTACCTTTCTCTCGAAGCGGCGGTAAAACACTACAACCATGGGTATTTTTTCTATTTGGCTTGGTACGAAACAATTCAATATAGTACTACTAATCCAGTTTTAGAGAAGCTACAGCAAAGTGTTAGAAAAAATGATAGTGATAGCCAACTTGAAGAAATGCACAACAGAGTGATGAGAATAAGTGACGAATTAATAAAATCACTTTGCGTATCATTATTGTTGGATCCAACAATAACATTGCCATATAACCGAGCAAGAAAACTGATTTGGAAAAGTAATAATATAGGAGATTGCGAATTTTGCGTACAGCTACTGTCTTTAGCCAGTCATGATAAAGACATTTGGTTTGTTGGTGAAAAGCTCAGTACTATAATTAATCCCACACCACTCAAACTATGGGAAATACAACAATTAGGAAGTTAAAGCTATATCAAGCTACGCACATTACAACAATGCATTGCGTAGCTTGTCTGCTCTACAAAGAAAGTGAATGATACGAAAATTGACCAATAACTAAAAAATGTAAAAGGCAATCTTACATTTCCGAAATATTTGAGGGTATTAAAAATGACAGCTTCAACTACCGATCAAGACATCCTATCTGCAACAAAACTCATTTGGCTTGAAAGCATGCGGAGTCAAGAAAAATGGGGGTTAACACAAAAAGAGGCTATTATACTTCTTGGAAGACGTTCACCATCAACCTATAATTCTTGGCTCATAAAAGCTGAAACTAACGGAAGAATTCGACTAGGAATTGACCTACGCGCAAGACTTACACTATTAATGGACATTCATAATGCACTGTCCTTATCAGCACCAAGTGGAGACGCGTATAGTGGATTTAAACACCCAATAAACAACACTGTATTTCAAGAAAAAAGCATAAAAGAATACTTGCTCGAAGATTCGACTATTTTAAAGATAGATACCATCCAAAAAATTTTGCTAAAAAAAGGATCTAGATCTGAGAAAAAATAACTCTATACCATTCAAGTATAATTGTCAGATCAAGTCGAGACTAATACACCTAAATTTATATACTAAGTGCGAAAGTACAACGCTGGTAAATAGGATACAAATTGCTAGCGTCGGTCCGTACTACTTGCAAGTTCGCCTTTGATTACTTCATTGATATTGATTGCCTTCCAGCCCCATTCGGATCTTTTCTTATTGTAATTTAGAACCGCCTGACCGGTGACAAAGTTACCATCACTAATTCTATTTTCTCTTATCAGAGGCGGTGGAATGAATATTCCATCATCGGTAAACCCCATACCGTTTTCTTCTCGAACATCATCGCTAAAAGGTTTCAAGATACTGCTTGGAATAGGTTTTGTTGTTCTAGAAGATGTGAGCACCCTGTAACGGGTTCCTTGCCTACTTATGTACTTGGCCAAACGCAATGAAATGGCATCACCTTCTTTGAACTCTTCTGGAAGATCTGAAAAATTAATAACGCCATCAATTGCTCGGCTAATCATAAAATGAATTAGTCGCTTATTTGTATTTACATGGTCTACAATCCCAATTTTTTCTTCGAAAATATCCCAGTCCTCATTTGAGGCGCGATGCTCAATGACATACACTTGGAATCGGTTTTCTCTATCGAGCTCGCCCTTGATCTTTAAAGCGGCCCCTGGTTTGCCAGCATCAAAAGTTAGTTTTGATTCAGGAACTGAGACTTCCATTGGTAATGAACTGGATTGAACGTAAAGTTTACGTTTAGCTTTGTCTTTTTTTCCTTCGATAAAAAATTTGTCACCTAGCACTGCACTCATCCAAGGTAAATCACTGTATAAAAGCTCCTCTGCATGGATGGCTTTATCTAGGTAGAGCTGATGATTCGATTTACTGCTGATGGCGCTTTGATACCAAGTGCTATGCATGAGTATCTGTACTGATTCAGGGATTTTTTGATTGTTCTTTGATCGATAATTGAAAAGTTGATCAACTTCCAATTTAGCTTCTGAAGCTAGGCCGTTTTTTGAAAGGAGTTCAGCAAGCTTGATTTTAACTTTGCCAACAAAATTAATGTCTTTTGAGCAAAGTAATGCCTTGCAGTAACAAGAACTTGCCAGATCGAGAGAGTTTGATTGATGAATATCTCCAAGAAGCTCCCATGCCCAGTAGTCATTAATCTTATTTTTAACAACTTCTAGACCATAGGAAAAAGCTTCATTACTTTGCTTTGTTGCCATCAATGCTCTGGCTTTGCTCAGTTTCAGCCAGATATTATCTGGATATCTATCAATACAATCATTGATATAGGGGAGCAGATAGGTTAGTTCTTCGTAAGCATCGTTAGTGAAAGCGTTCTTACTGGCGTGTTGAATGACACGTTCTGCTAGAGACGGATATGAATTCCCATCATCAGAAAAATATGGGTCATAGTCCTCTGGTCGAAGATTTTCTAAACCCCATATGCGAGCAAAAGCTCCCATATTTAACTTGCCTTCTTTAGCTATTTTGTCTGCTAGTTGAAGAATGCAAGTGTGCAACAGAGATGGTTTTTCCGTGTTTAGTTTGAGGTAGTCATTAATGAATCTTTTCGCGCCATTGAAATTGGCCGGCGTTTGTTCTGTCATGCCTTTTGCAACACGGTATAGCTCCCATGCTAAGCCGGTTTGAACATCAATAGATTGATCTCCAATATTGTATATACGTTTATAGAGATTTAATGCTCCATGATGATCGCCTTGCTTGCTTAGAGATTTTGCTTTGAGAATTTCTTGGCCATTGGGGTTGCACAGCCTGAGAGCATACTCTCTTTGGTCCGTTAGTATTTTGTCTGATGCATCAATATTCAAGTTTCGAAGTTGATCAGAGTAGTGGTGAATATTTTCACTTTTTCCAGATTGTGCGTCTCTTTTAATTAAATCGATTACGCACCATGCAAAAGCCTTTATATCCCATTCATCGTTATTTGGTTTGTTAATCAGCTCAATCGCCATTTTGTAGGCTTCATCAAGCTTGCCTTCTTTGCGAGTAGTAAAAACATCCCTGCTAGTAATCACGAGCTCAGTCCTTCCGTTATAACAGTCTGAATTTCAGAAACTAACGTATCTGATGTACAGGAATTATTAACGGGTGCGTACTTGGTGAATTGATTTTTCCCGTTATAAAAAATGTCAATCACTGCAGACTCTCCAGATTGGATAAATGTGTAGCGCTGTTTCCAATCCATTGATTCAACATTGTTGATCTTGATTCCTAGCTCACTCACAAGAGGTGTAAGTCTTGAATGAAACTCGTTCAGAAACTCTTCATTGAACGTGAAGTCAGAGTCCGAACCTGAGGTCTCTGGAACAATGGGTATTCCATTAATAGGAGAAAGAATCTCTATTAATCTAAGGCCAAGGCCTGATTGTGTGGGGGCGGTAATTCTCGTAATTTTTCCCTTACCGTTATAGCCGATATCTATTCGCGTTATCTCATTATTTGCTTCAAAAAAATAAACTTCTAGATACTGACCTTGGCTAACATCTTGGATCTTTACGTCGGAGCCCTTTAATAGTCTTCGAACTCGCCCTAATACCTCAAGTGAAAAGTGTGCATGAGATGGAATGCCGAAGTTATTGTCTTCTTCTGTGCAAATACTGGCGTTTATATGTTGATGGTTTGCCTTTGAAGTATCCTGGCTGCTTACCTTAGAGCTTAAAATGTTTGGAGAGTTAACAGCTTTGATGCCAGCACCAATCTTTATGTTTGGCGAGTCTAAAAGGTATAGGTTTTTCGATGTTCTGGTGATTGCCGTATAGAGCCAGCGAAAGTAATCAGCGGATAACTGACTCTGATGTGTTTTACATTTTACAAACACATGATTCCATTCACTGCCCTGTGCTTTATGACAAGTAATCGCATAGCCAAACTTAAGTCTCAAAGCATTGAAATATGAATCTGATCGAAGGGTTTCTTTGAATTCACAACTTCCGCGCTTTAAATGTGGATGACGGATGCAAAAATCCAAATACAAGGCTTTGCTCTCATCTGAAGTCAGACCTGGATGTTCGCTGTAAAGTAAGTCTTCTATAATTTTTGCGTTGAAGAAATGTGGGATTCCTTCTAAATCTTTAAAGCCAATAATGGCGTCTTTAAAAGCTAGCGAAACAGAAATCTCTTCAACTTCATTCGTTTCTAAGTTCTTTCTACGCAAGGTGATTTGTCTGTGCTCGGTTGGACTTAAAATCTCTCTGACTAGGCCGAAGTCACCATTTGATATAAAGAACCCATAAGCATTGTTGTTGCTTACAGCCATCACTTTATCGCCCGTAGAAATCTCTAGATTATCCGGAAAAAAATGCTGTCTTATTTTCCTGTTATAGGCGATAACATCAGAATTTGAATGCGCAAGGACTATAGATTCAGCGTTAATTTTTCTATTACAGGATTCAAGGTATGCATCTAGCAAGTCTTGATGACTCACGTTGATGATATCTGAATAGCTTGTATCTATTGATAATTGGTTGAAAACCCCGCTTTTTAGAGATTTACGAAGGTTTATAGAATTTATCATGACCCCGCTGCCTGACTTTTGACGAACAACCTCAGTCAATTCAAAAAGAGTGCTTTTTATATTGTGTTCTCTAGATAGATACTTCTGGTCAAGAGCTGGAGAGAACTTCATTCCGACAGGGGGAAGCTGGGCATCATCGCCAATAAAGATTACTTTTTTAGTGTGGTCATTATGGTCTAGATTTACAAACTTGAAAAAGTCTCTTAGCAAGTAGCCAGTACCGAATCTAAAGAATTCTTCCTCATGATATACATCTGCAATCATTGATGATTCATCAACAATGTAAACAGTATCAGCAGACCTTTCATTCACAGCTAGCTGGGCATAGAACTTAAATGTCTCAGATCCATCAAGGTTGCCTTCTTTATACTCAGAGATATCTTTGAATGAATAGATTGTTTTGTGAATCGTGTAAGCGGGGGATTGTGTTTTTTTAGCAATTACTTTTGATGCCTTTCCAGTAGGAGCGGCTAGGACATAATTCCTTCCAATAGCCCTAAAATACTCTGTTAGGCCTTTAGTTATAAATGTCTTACCTGTTCCGGCGTAACCTTTTAATAGGAATACGCTTTCTTCTTTATTATTGAGAAACGAATCAATCCTATCAACTAATAAACTTTGTCCATCAGTTAAATTGTATTCAGAGAAAGCGTCGTGCAGTTTAATTAGCTCTCGAGTGTTTTCGGGTGCTAGGTCGAATGTTGATGCAGCCTTTGATGATGCTTCCTTGAATTCGGCTAGTTTAACTTGATTTAGTTCTTTTTTGAGTTCAAGTGCTTGGTTTTGAGCGATTTGTTCTGATTCTTCGAGTTTCAAGAGCTCTTCTTTCACTTTTGCTAATTGCTCTTCAAGCGCTTTGTTACTCTGGCTTAGAGCATTTAGCCCTATATCAGGGTGGCACGGCTCTATATATGGTGGGTAACTTTCATATGTTGAGCCGCTATATGTTTTGAACATCCACTGACCGATCAAATATGCATCTCTCAGTAGTGCTAACGCATCATCTGAATGTACGCTTCGGCCATGTGCCGCTTTATTTCCTAACATTCGGATTGCGTGCAGCTTTTCCAAAATATTTTCATCAATTACTTCAATGAAAATATTTGATTTTAATTTTTCGAAGAACCCATCACTTCGCTCGCAAGGTAAATTTAGTTCTCTATAAAGAATACCTACTAACTGTTCAGCAAAGCAACGCAATTTAATAATCGCAGTGTGAGGATCAGTATGTGCATATTCTTCAGCAAAATTGGCATGCCCATAAAGTTGAGGCCAGCGGTTTTTTAGCAATTCAAAATTAGTACTTAACATATCAAATTCCTTTCAAAGCTTTTAGCAATCTTAAACTCAATAGTTAAGTCCGAATTCAAGTCCGAAGTGCTCCACTTTTTATTTATCATCCCCGATATTTCTTATAGTTCTCGGCCTGCTCTAGTACGCTTTTGTAAACGTCGTCGTTGGCGACGGGTGGGAAGCCGTATTTGTGCAGTAGGAGTATTAAGTCGACTTTGAGTGTGGCTTTGATGTCGTCTCGTTTTGCGAAGTCTGGGTATTTAGCGACGTTGTCGACGATGACTTTCATGGCTTTGGCGAGTTCGAGCATTTTGTCTGCGTCGTAAGTGAAGTCGTATTTCTGCTGCATGTGCTCCAAGATGTCGAAGAAGGCTTTCTCTTCTAAGTCGATACCGAGATCAGCAAAGGAGCCCATTTCTTTTGCCATGTCGTAGATCATGTCGGTCATTTCTTGGCTAAAGGTGTCAAACTCTTCACCGTTCAGAACATCGTTTTCACGGCGTTCGTTGTATTGTTCTACCAAAGCTTCAAAGCGAGAAGAAAAATCCATGCCTTTGACTTGGTTCACTTTTTTAAAGTCGCCAATGGCTTTTTGTAACATTTTTTGCAGCAACTGAATTTTGGTATTTGGTAGTTTGATCTTATTGATACGCTCTAGATAGTCTTCATCAAAGATGTCGATGGCATCGGCTTTCTCTTCGCCAATCGTGTAGATCTCCTCTACCCCATCGGCACGTAACGCCTCGGCCACCAATTCACGAACGCGGTTGTTCATTTGTGCGGTATCCGGCGCGTCGCCTTTGGTGAGCTTAAAGATAATAGAACGCACCGCAATGTAAAAATGAATGAGGTTACGCTCATCTTGGTTGATGCGTTCATTGCCACAACAAATGTCGTAAGCGGCTTTTAAACGTTTCACCAACCCCATGAAGCGGCTTTCGCCTTTCTTCGTTTGTAAGACGAAATCCGCCCCTTGGTTTAAACATTCCAGTTGCAAACGAGGTTCATCACTAAAGTAGGGTGATACATCAAACTCATGAAACATCTGCTTGAGTAAATCTAAATGATTTTTCACTTCTACCACAGACAAGTTTACGTCTTCCATACTGGTGCTGTCGGCTTTGGAATACATGGCCAAGGCTTGATTCATGCGTGACTTAATGCCGATGTAATCCACCACCAGCCCTTTGTCTTTGCCTTCAAACTTACGATTCACTCGAGAAATGGTTTGAATCAAATTGTGCTTTTGCAGAGGCTTGTCTATGTAAATGGTGTCCAGCTCTGGCACATCAAAACCCGTTAGCCACATGTCCACCACAATGGCGATTTTGAAATTGGATTTCGGGTTCTTAAATTGTCGATCCAGCTCTTTACGATGCTCTTTTGTGCCGACCAATTCATACATGGCAACATCGTCATCTTTACCTCGCGTCATCACCATTTGCACACGCTCAAGAGACATCAATTCTTTGCTTTCTTTGTCAGTCAATTCTATATCGTCTGCGGTTTGGCGCTTTTCAAACCAAACAGGACGCAAGGCTTTTACCGCCTTGTAAAAATCGTAGGCAATATCACGATTCGAGCAGACAAACATGGCTTTACCTTTCACGGTAGAGCCTTCGTTAACTCGGCTTTCATAGTGGGAGACAAAGTCCTTGGCCAAGGCAGCAATACGATCAGGGTCGCCCAAAATCGCATTCATATTGGCAGAGGCTTTTTTACTTTCCTCTATTTGATGCTCACTGGAACCAGCTTCCACACAGTCATCATAGTATTTTTCCACTTCGGCTAACTTGCTGTTATCCAGAAAGACCTTCGCTGCACGACCTTCGTAAACGATCCGCACGGTAATCTCATCGTTCACCGCTTCTGTCATGGTATAACTGTCGATAGCCTCACCAAATACATCCAGCGTGGCGTCTATCGGTGTACCGGTAAAGCCCACATAAGTGGCATGTGGCAAAGAGTCATGCAAGTACTTAGCAAATCCGTAGGTTTCCTTCACAGAAATGGCTTTGCCATCTTGATATTGGATGACGACTTTTTTATCGAGATTGACTTGCGAACGATGGGCTTCGTCTGAAATACAAATGATGTTTGTACGATTAGAAAGGAGCTGAAGGTCTTCGGTAAACTTATGAATGGTCGTTAAAAACACCCCGCCGCTTTTAATGCCTTGTAGCTTATCCCGTAAGTCTTGACGGCTGGTGACCGAAACAATCGTATCGTCGCCAATATAGTTGGTCGCGTCTTCAAATTGTTTCGAAAGCTGATCGTCCAAATCTGTTCGGTCGGTGATCAAGACAATGGTCGGACTTTCAAAGTCGATGCTCTTCATTAGCAAGCGACACAAAAACTGCATGGTGTAGCTTTTACCACAGCCAGTCGCACCAAAGTACGTACCGCCCTTACCGGAACCTTGGGGCTTACGTTCTTTTAATATATTAAAATACAACTTGCGAGCCGCGTAATACTGCGGGTAACGACAACTCACCTTGATTTCTTTTTTGGTGGTATCGGGAAAGAAGGCAAAGTTCTTCACCACGTCCAATAACCTCGTCTTGTTGAATAAGCCTTGGATCATGGTGTACAGGGAGTTAATGCCGTCTTTCTCAGCAGATTCAAAGCCAGTTTCTTTTCGCCAAGCGTAATAATATTCGTAAGGCGCAAACACATTGCCCAGCTTATTATTTACTCCATCACTAATAATGGTGAAAGCGTTGTAAACCAAAAGCTGAGGAAGGTCCCGTTTATAGCGCACACAGATCTGACGCCACGCATCATAAACTGTCGCATCTTTAAGTCGTACAGCGGATTTGAATTCAAATACCACCAGCGGCAAACCGTTCACATACAAGATGCCATCGGGAATGCGCTTTTGCCCGTCAGTGCCTTCTATTTCTAGCTGATTCACCAACTTGTAAATATTTTTTTCTGAACCAAGAGAGCTTTGATTTAGAGAGTCTTGGCCCTTCTCAGAGCCCGTGTGTAAATAATGGGGTGCGGATTCAGCGACTTTTGCCAACGCGGGTTTAGGAGAAAATAATTCAGCCAATGCCATATTAAGCTGATGCGTGTCGATCAGCTCGATGTACAAATCCTTCTGGTTGCGATCTTCTCGTTTAAACAAAAAACCATTGGATAACCAATGACAAAAGGTTTTGTTACTCTGATACAAATCACTGGCAGGCAAGCTTTGTAACTGGCGGATAATAGACTGTATTTCGCTGGGCGTAATACCTTCTTGCTGATACTGCAGAGAAAGGTAACATCGCAAATCGTCGATGATCAATACCTGAGATGGCTCAGCACGTACCACATCCTGCCCAAGCACATGCGGGTAACCCTGTTCACCGAGCAAATCGATAATGGCTTGCTCTAATTTTGACTCAGAGAATTTTATACTGTTGAAGTTAGTCATCGTTATCCTCCGCTTCAGTATTCAAATACTGAAACAACATTTCCTTATAACCTTCTTCCTCATGAATATACATTATTTGGCTCGCTAGTAATAAAGCAGGCCTATCTCCTGTCTCAATTGGCAGAATGTAGCTAGGGAATTGCTCATCAAGCCAATCATCAAATTCGGGATAATCTCCATGACGTATCCGCTGATTTTTTTCTGGCGTTAAAGTAGAGCGATGTTTTTTGTATAAAAACGCTGCTAATCCATCGACACTTGAAGTAATAAATTCAACATCTATCATTTGAAGAGAGTTCGTATGGTAACCGTCATTACCATGTGAAGCGGCGCCATAATTATTTCGCAGTTCATTAGTTGTATTCACAATCTGTCCAGACAGATTTTCTAATTTTTCCTTTATAAAATCATCAGTACTAAATGCTAAATTATCTTTAACCATTTTAAACAGAGGGTAAAATTTGTTAGGGAAATCTGGATTTTCCAATCTATCATTTAAAATCGTTTTAAAAACAGTTTCTAAAAATGATTTAGCCATATCTATCGACACAGCAATGTCTTCTTCCTGAATTGCCGATTCAAACCGCTCTTTCTGTTCAAGTAAATGAACGGCTGATTGTGTTTCTGCAATTGCAACTGTGCTGAGGCTTAACTTCCTATTGTAGTCCGTCACAATTTAACTCCAACTCACCAGAAATTAATTTTGGTAGCAACTTATCGCGAAGCTCGGATAAAGAGTTATTTTCTTCAATATTCAAAGTCACTTTGTCTAAATAGTTTGCGCAAAGTGATGAAAATGCGTCAACAATCATTTTATCGGGCACAACCATTTTTATTGATCTAAAAGTTTTTTTGCTTATTTCCGCAAATGTTGTACCTCCAGAAATACTCTTAACTTCTTCCATAATCGAATCTAACCAATAAATAACAAATTCCTGAGACAATCGTTTAGTTTCAGGAATAGCGATATACCCTTGGTTTATAGCTATAGGTATTTTGGAAATAGCCAAGTAGCCAACAGGTGCACGAGAAGACATTAAAACAGTATTTTCTGGTAACAAACCCGAAGTAATTTTCTCTAAACCAGCTTCAGTAATTTTACGATCCGTATCTAAAATGATTTTACTGCTATTTCCAGATAAATCTTTTGGTGACGTCCAATGAATATAACCATCATCCCAAAACTCAGGGTTTTTAGTACTTGGGGTAGAACCGCCTTTCACTGATAACTCATCCTCAACAGAAGAGTTCTCCCACCCTTTCGGCACCCACCCTAATTCACTCTCTTCAAATTCACTGGGAAAGAGTTGTCTAATGTAATCAGGCAAGGGCTGAAAATCGTCACTGACACGAGCGGTTTGGCGAAGTACTGCGCGTTCGGCTAAGGCATCTGGAATCGGGTTGTCTGCATCTAGCGCGTTGTCGATCACTGGATCAAAATCCGAAAACCACGACTTAAACAAGGCTTGCGCCATTTTTTCTAGGGTTTGGTTGATTTCGCGGTTGAGGGTGATTTTATTATCAAGATCTTTTAAAACCTTAGCAATTTTGGTCTGCTCTAGTTTTGATGGGTAGCTGATTTCTAACTTTCCAATCATTTCATTATTGAGACTAGCTCTAGTCGACATAGTAGAAAAAGAAAGCATAGATTGTCGAAATGTTGGACTCCGTAAATAGTATCCCACATATTCAGGAACTAATTCAGTTTCTAGTTTAGGCCGTAAACGCTTACAAAAACCATTAAAAGTTGCATCTTTATAACTCTTTAAGGAAACACAACTCATACCTAACTCATTCATTGTTTCGCTAGTTCGCGTTAAAAAAACATCACCGCGCTCAACAGAACAATTAAGTCGTTCCTTATCACTGGATTTGACAAGATCACCCAGCTTATCAGGAATAAAGTAATTATAAAAAACGTCTTTAAAAGTAAGAAACGGATAACCCGTTCCAAAATCTTCAGCAGGTTTAGATAAACCAGAACGGATTTCATAATGATCTAATAATTTACTTGTCGACCACTCACTCCCCATAACCCAGCCCCTTCAAGTTCTTGCGAATCTCTTTGTCTAGTTCTTCGGCTTGGTTCATTTGGCTGTAAAGGGTTTGACTGAGTTCACGCATTTTGACTTCAAAGGGAATGCCGTCGTCTTCTATATCGGCAGCGCCTACGTAGCGCCCCGGTGTCAGTACGTAGTCGTTAGCTTTGATGTCTTCAATGGTGGCAGATTTACAAAAGCCTGCTTGGTCTTGGTATTCGGTGATTTTGCAATCGCCACGGGCAACACGGTCTTGCAGGGCTTGGTCGCTGCTGCGCCATGCATGGAAAGTATCAGCGATTAAACCAAGGTCATCCACAGTGAAGTCTTTGTGTATACGGCTGATCATAGAGCCCATGTCGCGGGCATCGATGAAAAGGGTTTCGGTTTCTCGGTTACGAAAGCCTTTGTCGGCATTGGCGGTTTTGTCTTTAGAGATGATCCACAAACACACAGGAATTTGCGTGGTATAGAAAAGCTGCCCCGGTAAGGCGATCATGCATTCCACACGGTCGTTTACTACCATCTGTTGGCGTATCTCGCCTTCACCAGAAGTATTAGAACTCATGGAGCCGTTCGCCAGTACAAAGCCTGCCGTACCGGTTTCGCTGAGTTTCGACAACATATGCAAGATCCAAGCGTAGTTGGCATTGCCGGTTGGTGGTGTACGGTAGCCGGCAAAGCGCGGATCGTCGGTGAGTTCGGAGTCGCTGCGCCAATCTTTTAGATTAAACGGGGGATTCGCCATGATGTAATCGGCTTTTAGATCAGGGTGCTGATCGGAGAAAAACGTATCCGCAGGTTTGTCACCTAAGTTGCCAGACAAGCCACGAATCGCCAAGTTCATCTTCGCCAGTTTGTACGTGGTCGAGGTGAGTTCTTGACCATAAATAGCGATGTCTTTGCTGCGCCCTTCGTGCTCTTTGACGAATTTTAGGGATTGCACAAACATACCGCCAGAACCACAACAAGGATCGTAGACCTTACCTTGGTAAGGTTCGAGCATTTGCGCCAATAAAGTGACCACGGATTTGGGCGTATAGAACTCGCCACCACCCTTACCTTCTGACGCGGCAAATTTACCAAGGAAATATTCGTACACGCGCCCCACTAAGTCTTCTTCTGTGGTGTCGCATTCATTCGCCAATGTGTCGATGTTTTCTATGCTGTCGATCAAGGAAGCGAGTTTTTTCACTTCCAAGTTTTGACGAGAGAAATAGTTGTCTGGCAAGGCGCCTTTTAAGCTGGCGTTGTTCTTTTCTATTGTGGCTAAGGCAGAATCGATAATCACCGCGATGTCGTCTTGTTTCGCACGGACTTTCACATACGACCAGCGCGTTTCTTCTGGTAGATAGAAGATGTTGTCTTGCTGATAAAACTCTTTCATTTCGATGAAGGCTTCTTGCCCATCGTCGATCATCTGCTGACGACGTTTCTCGAACTTATCACTGATGAATTTAAGGAACACCAAGCTGAGTACCACATGCTTGTACTCGGACGATTCGACGCTGCCACGCAATTGATTCGCCGTGTCCCATAAGGTTTCTTCAAAGCCTTTACTTGGTTTTTTTTTAGATTTAGCGGATGTAGTCGCTGATTGAAAGTCTGGATTATTCGTGGATTCCATGTGCTGCTCATTCTCCGTTGGCGTTTAAAAAGCCATAAACATAAATATGTAAAGATATTACTTGAATATGATGTGTTTTGGTAAAGGTTATCGTGTGTTTATCTAGATTGGTATCAATCTATCTCTTTTAATAGTTTGCCCATTTACATGCGCTAGACAGGATCAAAGTTCACTTGATCGAAGTTCGTTTGCTGTATAGTCAAGCGTATGCCCACAATTTTTATCTGCATTCTTTCTATAGGTAGAACAACTCCAAAACTGACCATACTTTCCATTTCTTAATTTCATCTCACTACCGCAGCGTTTGCAGAGCGGTCGAATGTCGCCGCACTGTTCGTTAATACACAGCTGAAAACCAGGCTTAGTTGTACTACTCATCGGGCTACCACATTGAGTGCATGGTGTCTCTTTATGCTTACAACGAGGGTAGAAAGAACAAGACAAGAACTTCCCATAACGACTAACACGCTCTTTCATCACGCCAGTCTTACAACTGTTACAAGAAATTTGTTCAAACAACTTTTGCACAAATGATGTTTCAAACTCGTCCGTCTCAACAAAGTATTCGTTGTTAACGAGTTCAATAACAAAATCACTGACATCCGTCATATCAGCCAGTAGGTACGCCTTATGCTTTGCTCTCGTCAGAGCAACATAGAAAAGCCGCCGTTCTTCAGCAAACTTGTAGTCATCTCCCGAAGGTAATAGCGCCTCCACCAGCGGCGGGGTTATTTTATGAGATGGAAAACCATGCTTACCTGCTGTCAGCCCCATGACAATCACATAATCAGACTCTTTGCCCTTAGAGGCATGGAATGACTGACAGCTAACCTCTAATGATGGATAATGGTTGTTAATGGCTTGAAGCTCCGAATAGGCTGGCATTTGATGCCAAAATCTTGCCAAGATATACACCTTATTCTGCGCGGGCTGCCCCGATGCTTGGACTCTAGCTAAAATGGCATTTAACGCTTTTTCTAATGGGGATGCCCCTTCCTCGTTTTTACCTTGCCTAAGAATTGATACCGCAGGTTTGTTCATTTTAATCAGCGACTGAATATCTTTTTTGATTTGAACCGGATTTTTCGTCACAAACTGAGTTGCGACATCGCCAATCGCACTGTTAAAGCGAAACGTTAAATCCAGTTTTGTTTCCGAAGTCGCGCCGAAATATCCTGCAAAATTAGTAGTAAGTGTAACATCTGCACCACTAAAGCGATAAATTGCTTGCCAATCATCTCCAACACAAAACAGTGATGCTCCAGGTAGTGAATCTCGTATCGCTCTGACTAGCCTTGCGCGCGGCTCAGAGATGTCTTGAAATTCATCCACTAAGACATACTTCCATGTTGAAACAAACTGTCTTTTTTGGACATACATCAATGCTTTACTTATCATGTCATTGAAATCTATCCACTGCATTTCACGAAGAAACAGCTCATAACGATTGTATAGTGGATACAACAGCTCTAATGCTTTCTCTGTTTGCTTTGGATCTATTGAATGTCTAATAACGTTCTCTATCGCAACATCATCAAGACAAGCCGCTTTGTACATATCCACCAAAGAGCTAAACAATTTAGCCAATTCTGTTACTTGACCTAACTGGCGAAGATTATTAAGTAACTCTTCTGGTGGGATGGGGTTAAATTCGACTTCACGATCCACCAATTTTTTTTCAAGTACTTGAAGAAGCGTTCCAACTTTATGCTGGTGGTAGAAAACCTCAATATAACCAGTTTGATATTTCTTGTGGGTTTGGCGCTTCCATTCAATCGACTCTTGATAGAGTACTTTATCAATCCATGGAGCTGTATTACCCTGCTCATCAGTACCGTAATATTCAATGTAGATGTCGTAGTCTGTTAAATAAAAGTCTGGTTGGTACTGGCGATACTGTTCTGTACTTACGTCAAATCGGTAGCTCGCTTCATACTCATAATTAATTCCGTTTCTAAATAGCCAGTTGGCGATGACAACCTCGCCGTAACTCTTTACATGGTCCCCTTTCAAAGAACGGATGTCATTGTCAGTTAAATACTTTAAATACTCACCTTCATTTTGAAACTCAAAAGGGTTCTTATCAACAAAGTAATACGAGCTGAAGTACTCAAGTAAAGACTCACGATAACCATCATCAAGCATGAGTTGCTCTAAGTTATCGTTCATCCATTTTGATTTAGCTTTAATGTCATCTTCAAATGGAGATAGGTTTGGTTTAACACCTTCAACTTCAGCAATAATTTTCATACCCAAGCTATGGAAGGTACTTGTTCTCACGTCATCAAAACCAAGTTTATCTTTGATTCGCTCGTCCATTTCATCAGCGGCTATACGACCGTAAGCCAATAGCAATACTTCCTTGGCAGATGCTTGCTCACTGTTAATCAAATACCCTGTCCTACCGATCATAACACTGGTTTTACCAGTACCCGCTCCGGCCAAGAGTAAATTATTATCATTGTCTGTAATACAGGCGATTCGCTGCTTTTCAGTCAAAGGGTTCGATTCAACACTATCGAAAAACGCCTTGTATTCCGTAAGCTGTTTTTGGATGTAAGCATGACGTATATTTTCAATTTCTGATGGCTTCCAAGCACGAATCTCATCGAGTTTACCAGCAACCTTGTTGGTGAGATCATTCAAGCCTACAGCTAACTTCCACCCTTTCCACTTTTTCGCTTCTTCATTCGCGATTGCTTGAAAACGCTGTACTGAGGATGACCTAAGAAAACTAATGATAGACTCGTTTTCCACTGTCTCCAAAAATGGAATGACTTTCAACGCATTACCATTTGCCCAAAAAGGAAAAAAAGTGTTCTTATGTTGATAGGAGAATAGATAACTCAACATTGGAACAGACAGGTTGGCATCATTTGTTTCAAAAGATAAAACGCCGCCTAAAAATCCAAGCCTGACAACTGGAGGAGTGACAATAGCATCCCACTTGTACAAGGTTTTTACTTTGTCGTTAGAAATACTAATGCCATCTTCATTAACAATTAGATATTTTCGCTTACCAAGAATCTGTGCCAAAAAGTTAGTTTTTAGGAATAGTTTCATAATTAAATAAACAATTAAAAAGTTTGTGTTGATAACACTATATACAACAACACTTAGGCGAAAGAACTTTTAAATAAAACTAAGTCAATAATTTTTGCTGTAACATCAATAAGAACAAGGAGTGACTAAGCTTCAACATACTCACACTCTCTTTTAGATTTTTTTGGCTCAGCACTCTTAATTCATGACATTGTACTTGAACACCATGCTTATACCTTCTCACCTCTGAATCTTGATTAAACTCTGGATACCAAGATAATCGGTCTAAAATAGTTCGCCACTCCGCTCGCTCGCTTGCAGGCACTTTACAAACTCGATCCATGGCGTCCCAAGACTTTCCCCATAGTACCAACAATCTACTTAATGCAGCCCTTTCAAGAGTGAGTAAGGCTTTGATCCATTCCCAAAATTCAGGCGAGGCTAAATACGCTTCGGCCGCCTTTGGTCGGAAAGCATCAGGTAAATTGACACCACTTGAAAACGCAGGAATAGAAAACGCCCGATATCCGACATCTTGCTCTAATGTCTCCTGATATGCGCGCCAAACCTTTGTGACGAATGCTGTTTCCAAGTCGGACTTCTCAATGACATATTGCGAGCTTTCCAAATGCAAATTCATTGCATTACTCTCTGTCGTCACACTAATGTACTCCAGCACTCTTAAAGTACGCTCAATGTCTTTGATCTGCCGAGACTTAGCTGAAAAGGTATCTGACTTGATATTAGATAATTCAAGAACGGGGAGGCTTATACCTTTTTCACCCAAAAGGCCCTCTATTTCGACACCTGAGAGTAATTCATCCAACACGCAATAAGATGCTGACAAGCCTGATTTATTTTTCTGACGTGAAAAATAGGACTTATCCATACCAACAAGTATTTGGATTTCATTGTCTAATATCTTTAGAGATCTCAGCTCACCTTCTGTCGCCATCCAGCGCCAGTAGTACGTCAAATGAACATAGTTACTAATGGTCGTTGTGGCCGAACTGTGACCAACCATAAGAGCCAATGCTGGCAATAAAGCATGTCGCGTAGATGGGTTACCAATCGTGGCTTTACTGAAGTTGTCTTGAAATTCAGCAAAAGTATCACATGGTAACCAACGCTTAATTGACAGAGCAATTGGGTCAGATTGGGTATCACTAAGAATTAATGAGGTTGCGACAAAATTGATACCGGCATGACGACAATCATAAAGACGCGTATTTGAATCACCCGTTACCAGTTGAAGCGCTTCCGTTACACGATTGAAGGTTTTATCCATACTGCGAATACGATCAGGAAAAAGCGGATCATAAAAGAGTGGCGGATTGCCACCCTGCTTTCTCGCTTTTTGTACGTACGCAGTAACTCGATCATATTCATCGTTAGTCATGAGAACAGTATAAGGAATACGTCGGTTGCCGTTTCTTGTTTTGGTGCTGCCAAAGACATTACTTCTGATAGAGCACAGTCCACTTTGCTCACACCAATCATTCACTCTTAAACGTCGAGTTTCTGCACGTCTTGTCATGAGACGATAACTGATGATTAAAACAACAAGACACGCTTCTTGCTCTGACGGTGCCAAATAAGGGTCATTGACAAGAAGATTGATGGCCCTTTCATACTCCACATGAGAGATGATATTTCGGGTAATAACGTCATCCACCAAAGCAACATCGAGATCTTGCCAGTCTATTTTGGGAGATTGAAAATATCGTCGACACTGTCGATGAAAATCCATAAGTCTTCGCAATCTAGGTTGCCCATGTACTTGATCGCCCATATCAATGACATCTTGATAGACATCAATTAGGTCATCGTAGTCTAACGATAACAATGACTTGTTCGCACACAGTTCACACAAAGCAGGACCGATCGTAGATAAATAAGTTTTTATCGTTGATACCTTCAAACCCGTCTCGCTCTTGCCACGTCGAGATGAAGCCTCAAGCAGCCACGTAAGAATCAAAACTATTATTTCGGGTAACGCGTTTGACTGTTTTACCAGCTCTGCAACAGAAGTGCGCGCCTGGCCATCGCCAATTAAACGATTCCAATAAGCTCTTATACCGTTCTTTGAGTTATTACCAGAATCGTCTAACGCTTGCGGAAGGTCTTTAAAAAATGCTCTGTAGAAAGATCTATCTTTAACTGCTTTGTAAGTGCGTTTTTCTATAAGCTGATCTTGAACAAAAGATATATCTGGTTGTGCACCTAATGGAAAATACTCGGTAGGCGACATTAAGCGTTGCAAGGCATGTGGTGATAGACGCTTCGTATCCACTGTATTTTGACGTAATCCGAACAGTACACCGCTTTCACCCTGACGGAGTGACATATCTAAGTGTTTAAAAAAGAGAATAAAGCGCCACTTATCATGGCCGTACTCATTACTCGCTGTGACGATCAATCCACGCAATTTAGATAGAACCTTATGAGATACAGTTTTATGACCAGTGTCTTTTAATCGCCCTAAGTCTTTGTCGAATTTTTTTAGGTCGAAAACAATATTGCGAGCTCCTAACTTTCTCACAATCAATGCCAATAATACGCTACTGATACCAGCGAACATGATTGGCTGTCCGGTAATATTGCCTGTTAAATACCGGTTGGCATAGCTGATATCTTGAACAGTAAATATCTTATCTGACCCTGCTTTAAAAAATCCATTGATGGCTTCTTCACCATCAAAAATGAGTGACATCAATAAGGCTATTTTTAGGAAATCAGGATCAAGATCCTCACCCTGACTACAAATTACTCTGACTACTTCAAGAAACTGAGCATACAAAGTGCGATAAGCATGCTCAGCGATATGCATTTTGAAAGGGAAAACGGCTTCAACTTTAGGACTTCTAAAGTAAGCCACTTTAAACAAGGTTTCTAAATTTGTGTCATCGAGTTGATTACCCTCTTTATCGACAAGTAAGTCATCTAATTGCTTAATTGCTTCCTCGTGCACAAATGGCTCTTCGGCCAGCTCATTACTGAGTATTTCATAGATAGAATTGTCACTGCTTTTTACCTTCTCCATCGCCTTTATCAAAGCGTTTTTTGCTAAGTCTTTGATGCTAGCTGCGTTACTACCATCAATCGTTTTTGGTAAAAAATAAGCGACTTTAAGGTTATCTGTATTGCTGTACTTGGTTCTCTTTAAATTTACAAAACCCAATTGGGTTAAAACATCTTGAACAAGAGAACGATGCTGGTGCTGTTCATCGTCATGTAACGACCTCAATGATGTATTTTGAAAAGAATGAAGTGCTGATGAGACATGCCCCATTTGATGATCGAGATACGACGAAGAATTAGGCTGCTGGAGCATTGATTGATAAAAGAGCTGTCTTAGAGAATTTTGAGGCAAAGAAAAATCATCCCCTAAAAACGTTTCAATTAGAGTCGTGTCAGCAGGCTTGATCGTATTATTAGACATCCACCTACCAAAAAACGGTGTATTACCTTTGCGTGATAAAGAAGCAGATAATGTCCTTGCAAAAGGATCACCAATTGATCTTAAACGTTTTGATATTTGCTCAATCCAGCCCTTACTGTTGTTGATTTGAGATGAAAGTATTTCAGGAATCGGCAATATTCTGACCGCACTTTCTCCGAAAAAAAGCTTATCGGCAATCATGACTTGCGAATAATCGTGACTCCAACAGGCATGCTCAATGAAGAGCGAATTATGCCTCCTATGAGTAGTGGCACAAACAAACATGGTCACTGTATAAGCAACTAACAAGTTGTAAATATTCTTGAGTTGGTAAGGGTCTTTTTCATTTTTAACGGTCAAAAGCAATTCGTTTACAGCGCTTATTTTAGTAGTTAAACGTTCTTTAAATAATTCAACAGAAATAGATAATCGAGAACCAACCGTCCCTTCTTGATTAGGAAAGGGGTCGCTGGATAAGTCGACTTGAGTGAATGCATTGATCGCTTGATAAAAGAGACTCTGTAGATGCTTTGCCTTAGCTGACATGTAGTAGTGTCTGGTCGAATTTGAAAAGCTATTGTTTGCAAAAATCAGCGATGCATTGTGCTGTCCATATTTGTCAGATACACAGGCAAATAATGAATATCTCAGTGCTCTTTTCGTAATTGGTCGGTGCAAACCACCTAATGCTCGAATTTCACGACAAGCATCATTTAAATATCCGCTTGCTTGTTGCTCATCATTTAAACCTAAACACTCTTCAACAATGCCTCCATCAGAATCATTAAAAAAATCGTTTAATATTTGGAAAAAAACATCGGGGATTGGCAAAGCCAACCATTCATGATGATCATTCAGCCAATACAAATCCTCAGGTTTTGGCTTAAAACGATTCTGTACATCCAGTTCTTTACGCCAATAGCACTTTGCTTGTAAATCAACCACGCCGAAAGACTTCGGATCAGTTTGTAGCAATAATGCAGTATCACTTGATCTAGTTATATGAATGCCCATTAGCTCATGTGTTTTTAGCGCTGTGATCATACTTAACACGACCAAAACTGATGACGGTGTACTTGTTGTTGTGAACAACCATCTTTGAAGAGTGCTAACTTCAATTGTTGATAATCTTACCGGACAAAGAAGAAGACCAAATTGCTCTCTTGTTTCAATTATTTGGTTACGAAACAAATCGCGCTGGGCTGCTCGAATCGGAAACGGCGAATCATCTTTAAGCTCAACTTGATTCGTTTCTTCAGGCTCCTCTACTGTTAAGTCATTCCCAGAAAAAGGAAGTGGTTGGGTATGAACATGAGGCTTTTGGGGTAACTTTCTGCGAGGAGGTATGATCTCAGTACGAGCGTGATTACTCTTTAAACTTAAAAAAGCAGACCAACCACGCTTAACCTCTTTTAAAAATGCAAACGAAACAGCATTTCTTTTGAGTTTTAAATTAACCACATATTCCAATGTTTCCAATAAACCTAAGTCATCGGGAACAGCTGAGATGATTGCCCTACTAGAAGTAATTAAGCGCCTAATATTGCCAGCAGCCTCCATAATCGTAATGCCATCACTGGTAAGGTGATCGTGAGCGAATAGCGAAATAAATACAGCTGATTGAATTAACAGTGGAACCCGGCTCTGCTCAACTGAATAGTAGGTTGCAACGTCAATGGTTGCTAAAGTAGAAACCGCCCTAATTTCAAATTTTCCAGTGACATTTGTTTTAAGCAGATGCAGATCAAGTACCGAGTTTGTGCCTCCATGGAATAAATCATCCATGCTTAATAATGACTCTCCTATGTTTTGCTCGTGCTCAACTAATCGCAACCCTTGGATAAAAAATCGAAGTGCAGCCATTTTCTGATCAATTGAGACCCCTTCTTCTGGCCAATTACTCAGTAGTTTAGTAATCACACTTAGAGCCCAAGCTCATTTTGTTTGTTTTCAAATACCCCAAAGCTCAGTAAACTGAATTTCCCCCCTGTCATTTCCTTAACTGTGAAATCAAAGAAAGGACCATCAGGCAACAAACCAAACCCATGTTCCTTATGGAACAGACAGAACTGATCATGAGTCAAAATGATTTTTTTACTCCCTTTACCTGAGTACGGCAGCACAACAATTTCGCTCTTTTTCTTATCAACAGCAATGATCTCATAACGCTCTAGATCATACGGTTTATCATCAATTTTACTGATCAATTTAGGCGGTATAGTCTGCGTATTAATGACCATTGGTTCATGTTCATCTATCTCAACAGTAATCTCTTTACCCTTTGAAAGCTCACGTAAGATTGAAACTGAACTGGCCATTTGCTTCGCGCAATTTACCCCTGCGGCCTCATAAACAGAGTTGTCTAGCGTAGTTTTGGCATTTTTAAATGTATCAAAGCACTCATCGTAATATTTAAAGGATCGCCCCATAACATCACATACTATTTTTCGTACAGTACTAAACAAATCTGTGTCTTTCTCATCAAACGCATACAATATGTGAACGCATTTAGGCAATATTAGAATTGAGAAACAGTCTTTTTTTAACTTGAATCCTGCCTGTGTTTTTTCAGATTTCTTGACGCCGCTACTATTCGCTATAAATGAAATTTCGCCTAATAATTTGCTTAGAAGCTTGACGGCTTCATTGCCACTTTTGTCCATTGCCGAAACAAGTACACCGCCAGCTTTTTCATGAAACGCTATTCCTTCGATTTCGAGATCGACCTTACTTACCACTTCACCTAAATTCATTACAGACATGCATACCTCATCTATTAAAGTACAAAAATCAATCAGTTATTTCTCGATACTAACAGATGAAATAAGGAATAGAAGAGTTAGAATGAATTCTTGCGTCACCATATGACGCATATTAAAGGACTCATTAAAGAGTTTATATAGACGCACTTAAAATGGCTTTAGCGTGATCATGAATTTTTTCACGCCACTCTATAGGCTCAATCACATTAATCTGTGAACCATGGCTTAAAATCCACATAAACGTTTGCTGATCATTAGGAACAGAGACAATTAAATCATATATTTCAGAATTATCTGTCAACATCAATTCTTGATTAAGGCTTAGAGGCGTTTCCTGTAACGTCTGAGCCAATTCCTTTTTTATGGTAGCTCGAAGTTGAACATCGCCACTCAACTGATCAGATACCTTCACACCAAACTCACCCGCTGCAATATGGTCTTGGATATTGAAATTAGGCAATGGGCGATAAACCTGAGTGGATTTTGTTGCTTTTAGAAACCTGTGAAATGCGAAATGGGCAACACCTTGATAATCATTTACTGATCCAACTAGATAACTCACACTATGACGAATAATCATACCGTAAGGATGGATGAGGTAGCTCTTCGGCTCTTGTTCACCACGTTTATGGTAAACAACATCTAAGGCATACCCTTCAAGCAAAGCAAGGGATAGATTCCACCACATTCCATCATCAATTTTCGCTGGAACCAAATACTTACCATTTGGCAAAGCGGTTACACGCTTAGTCCAATCAACAAGACTATTTTGTGTTAATCCATCTATATAATTTTGAGCAGTCTCAAAATATTCGCTAAGCTGCTCCGTTGCAATTTTTGGAAGTAAACCTGAAAGCTGATCCCGAGCAAGAACCCATGTTAATGCCGTAGGTGTATCCATGGTTTCAAAATTAATAGGACTTTTGTCTTTAAAGCTCCATTTATATTTATTCGTGGACTTATCACAGTTTAGGCCGAATTGCTTTGTTAGCGCTTTAAGGTCTCTCTGGAGAGTACGTATTTGAACGCTGAAACCTTTCCCCTCTAATACCGTTTGTATCGTTTCGGCCGATATGGAACGATCTGGTTTATCCGGAATAGCCCTTAGGATCTCTATTTGACGAAATAACGCAGTGTAATTAGTACCCATTCCTCGACTCCCTGAGTAAATATAAAATCCCACACAACTAACGCTTAATACAAAAACTCATGTAGAAGCCCGAACAACAAAAAGAAATTACTTTTGTAAGTGCTCTGGTCACATTGGCTTTTTAGCTTCGTCATAAAATACCAATCAGCCCTAACAGTTAATTTCTTTATTAGTCAGATAGTTATGAGAATGTAGAAAAATACACTTTAGGTAAATTAAAGTCACTTGGCAACAAATTTGGTCACAGAAACATTGTGACCAAAAAAATCGTGTTTACCGTATGGGCTAAACAAACCGAGGGTCAAAAAATGAAGAAATATGGGTGTCTGAAGAAATTTTAATGAATGAATTAAAAATGAAATATTCGAGATGGTCACCATATGGTCACAAATTCGCCACATGATAAATTAGAACACTGAGAAAGATTCAATGTTAATAATTGAGAAAAGGAAATAAATAATGACTAGGACAGTCATATGCTTATATATCAAGGATTACTAGACGGATTTAGTATGGCAAAATCAATCATATGAGTGGTGGGTGTGGAGAGGTTCGAACTCCCGACATTCGCCTTGTAAGGGCGACGCTCTCCCAACTGAGCTACACACCCAACTATATTTTACATCTATGAGATGTGGGGTTCTTAACTCCCTCTGATATGCGCCTTGTTAAGATAAATCTCCCAACTGAGCTACACACCAGCTCGTAAATTTAACTCTCTGCCTTACTTAACTAATAAGTAATGG